>Ga0255776_10000741_pt1 | contig 37170 bp, 31 predicted proteins | sample 071ome_19_FD_179974 | JGI IMG/M metagenome (GOLD analysis project Ga0255776, IMG submission 179974) | Coastal salt marsh microbial communities from the Groves Creek Marsh, Skidaway Island, Georgia - 071413AT metaG (version 2) | ecosystem: Environmental > Aquatic > Marine > Intertidal zone >... | reverse complement strand
TTTATGAGAGCGTAAAATGGGCCAAGTGACCGTACCAGACATGGATGAAGACGCGCTGCGAGCCGCCTACGAAGTCATTAGCGATGGCATCTGGGACTGGAATGCCAATACAGGCTATGTTTACCGAAATCCGGGCTGGTATATTATGCTCGGCTACGATCCTCACTCCTTTAAAAACACGGTGTTTACCTGGGAGAACCTGATTCATCCTGACGACTTTAAAGATGTCATGCGTCACTTTGACGACTACATTAATCGGGCATCCAACGAATACAAAATTCAATATCGCATTCAAACTAAAAGCGGCGACTACATTTGGATCGAAGATCGGGCACAGGCTGCCAAATGGAATGACGATGGCACCATTGCCCGCATGATTGGTGCTCATAGAAACATCCATGCAGAACGTTTGCTCATTGAAGAATATCAGAAGAAAAACAAAGACCTTGAAGATTTGGTCAATGAGCGCACGAAAGAGCTATTGAAAGTAAACCATCAGCTGGAAGCGAAAATTTCAGAGGCCAAATTATTAGCAAGAACAGACCCTCTCACCGGCCTGTATAATCGTCGCTATTTTGAAGAGTGTCTCACCCACGAAATGGTGCGGGCTAAGCGCTTCAATGAACCCTTGTCGCTCATGGTCATCGATTTAGACAACTTTAAAGCGGTAAATGATGATAAGGGGCACCTGACTGGGGACCTGATATTGGTCGCCTTGGGTAAAATCATTAAAGATAATGTTCGTGACAGTGATGTGGCCTGTCGCTGGGGCGGTGATGAAATCATGATTCTGCTTCCGCACACCAAATTGGAAGATGGTCGCTCTGTTGCAGATAAGGTTCGATTAATTATTGCTGAAAAGCCTTTACTCGAAAATATCGTCGTCACAATCAGCGCGGGGATTACCGAGTACGAGGTTGGCGAGTCGATGCAGGCCTTTATTAATCGAGCGGACCAAGGCCTCTACAATAGTAAATTAATCGGGCGTAACACCGTCAGTTGCCACTAGCATTGACTAGGATATTGGGTATGCTCCCTCGACCATGAGTACGTTATTTTTCATCGGGAAAAGCAACGCTCACTCTTAGCCCACCCAGATCACTGCGTGTGAAAACCAATTGCCCACCATGAAATTCCACAATCGACTTAACTAAAGATAATCCTAAACCGGCGCCCTTCCCCTCCCCCTGATGAACGCGAAAGAAACGGTCGGTTAGCTTAGATAGCTGCTCTTCTTCCACTCCTGCACCACTGTCTTCCACGACTAACTCCAAAAAGCCAGCTGCATTCTTTACGGTCGTCACACGTATTAACCCCTTTTTGGGCGAGTACATAACGCCATTATCAATAAGATTTCGGATTAATATTTCTAGCAAAAAATCACTGCCGTTAATCCATAAATCCAAATCCTCATTTACCCATTCGATCTCATGATCCTGCTCGTACACCATGGGGGCCATTTCGGCTACGACGTTTCGCCCAATGTCTGCGAGATTCACCCGGATTCGAGGGATCGTCTCAGGGTTGACCTTCGAAAGAGTCAATAGTTGTTCAAGCAGGCGTCGAATTCTCATGATACCTTGCTCTAGTTCTTTCAACGAATCGGTACGCTGTGACTCTTCTTGTGCGGCCAAGGCGTTTTGCGCATGAAGCATCACCACCGCCAACGGCGTTCTCAACTCGTGTGCAGCATCGGCCGTTAAACGCTGTTCACGTGCAATTGCATCATGCAGCCGCATTAATAACGAGTTAATCGCCCACACAACTGGACGCACCTCTTTTGGTGCTTTAGCTAAATCGATGGGTTGCAGGTTTTTTGGGTCTCTCTGAGAAATCATCGACGCAAGAGACTTTAATGGATTCATGCCTCGTTGAATGATAAACATCATGATCAACAGCATAATCGGCAGGCCAATTAGCCCTGGCAACAGGGTTTGTTTCGCAATTTCGTCTGCTAATTCTTCTCGAATGGATTCGCTCTCGGCCACGTGTAACCAAAATTGCCAGTCCTCATCGTAATACGTTACCACGCGCCAAACGTGATCGCTTAATGTGATGCGGCTGATGCCAATTTTTTGAGTGCCCAGTGGTTCATCTGGCGCACTGTTGGATTTAATTAACAGTTTTCCATCGGGGTTAAATATTTGATAGGCCAGTTTTCTTTGGTAGCGTAAAGCATTCTTTTCAGTTCGTGAACTTGGTTCAGCCACCATACTTTCTAATCCGTGATAGACCACGGGTAAATGCTTACTGTCTTGATCGATGGTGGAGACACTTTCACCTAACAAGTTAAAAAGAATATTGGCGCTGTGTAACAGCTGAGCATCAAACAGTTCTTCAATTTCATGAACCGCCTGCTTTTGGGAAACCCAATAGGTGATAGAAAAGTAAGCAAATGTAAATGAGAGTAGTCCTACGAGTAAGAACTTATATATCGAAGGCTTTCGATAAGGCATGCAATAACCCCAGTTAATCCATCTTCGGCATCATATACCCAACCCCTCTCACCGTCTTAATATACGATGAGCCTAATTTTTTTCGCAGGTTATGAATATGAACCTCAAGCGCATTGCTTTCAATGTCTTCATCCCAGTTATAGAGACTTTGTTCAAGGTGACTCCTAGAAAATACCTTGCCTGGGTTCGATAGCATGACCTCTACTAGGTTAAACTCTTTACGCGACAGGTTAATGTGTACACCCTTGACTTTAACTTGACGAGCCTCGCTATCCAACTCTAGCTCACCATGCACAAGCACATTATTAGCCCGGCCGGCACTTCGTCTTAATAAGGCCCGCATACGGGCATGCAGCTCAGATACATCAAAGGGTTTTGCTAAGTAATCATCCGCTCCAAGATCAAGCCCCTGAATCTTATCCGTCACGGTGTCTCTTGCAGTCAAAATTAATACTGGGTCGAGATGATGCTGTCGATAGCGGCTTAAAAAATCGAAGCCATCACCATCGGTGAGCCCTAAATCCAACAAAACCAAATCATAATGCTCTTGGTCTGTGGCATTCAGACCCAATTGAATTGAATCAAAATGATCCACGACATACTGGTGGCTTTCTAGCGACTGTATTAAGCCGCGTGCAAGCGCTAAGTCATCTTCCAGTAACAGTACACGCACAGTATTTCCCTAGATACAAAAAATCGGAGCGTCAGGTCAAGGACCTAACACTCCGATGACGTTTATAATGGGTCTAACGCGTCGCTAAACCATCAAAACTCGTAGTTGTATTGAAAGATAAAGGCATCTACGTCAGGGTACAAGTCTTGGGTTTTCTGAATACCAATGGCATCGCTCGGAGAACTGTCTCCTGTTTGCTTGTAGTATTCCAACCGGACGCTGCTCTTATGTCCGCCGGATGTGACAAATCCCCATTTTATTCCTAGGGTTGTCCCAACCATGTCGCCTAAGCGATAGTCAGCACTCAGGTATTCACCATAACTTTGCGAGTTCGCTTCTGTTTCGGTGATGCTATGACGATAAAACTCAGCTGCCTGTTGTGAGTAATAGCGAACGTGTGGCTCAAGGTACTGAGTGCCGGACATATTCCAACGATATCGCATATCAATCGTGTGAGACACTACGTCCCAATCATCCCACATATAGCGGTAGGAAGCATCTAGAACATCACCCGATAAATATCGCTTTACCTTGCCGAATAGGCTTTGCTTGTTGCGGCTATCAGGGCGGTTTTCATAGATGTAACGACCAGCAAGGGTTGAAGTGGTCGGCGCAACCGTTTCACCCGTGGTGTCGTCAACCACACTAATCACTTTGTACGGATCATTATGGTAACCATCGCTTAAAGCAAATCCATAATTAAACTGCACCAAGGTATTGCGATCGACGACCTGGGTTACACCCAATAGCACCTCAGACATGACACGATTATCCGTGGTGTCCTCTTTGTTCGTTGATTGATCGTTGCCACGCATTTCGCTTAATGGGTCGGCAAATCCACCCACCGGTTTAATGGTGTCGTACTCAAAAGAAAAACCCGCACTTAACGTGGTATTCCGTTGATTAATGTCTTTTAACCATGTTGCACTGCCACCTACGGAAAAGAAGTCATATTCGTTCGACACATTGCCACCAAACACCACTCGATTCATGCGATCGACAGGCATCTCATACCCAGCTGTAAAACTCACTCGGGTATCTTTAAACGTATCATCTAATGGGGTCTCGCCAGCGTCAGCTGAATAACTGCCGTTACCACTTGGACGAGTGAATGTCTGGGCCGTATCCGTTGCGGTAGCACCGTTATGTGAAGCCCCTGTTAGGCTATCGAGCACTAATTTAAAACTAAGAATACTTTCGTCGTCATAAGTTTTTTTAGCACTAATCGCAGGTTCTAACGCACTGACACGATCTGGCTCGCTGTAAATTAACACGGCCACATCCACATCCCAACCGGCAATACCTTCGGATGTCGCTTCACTAGCATGAGCCCCGGTCGCGGCCAGTAGAGATCCGGTTGCGCTGGTAATTAGGCCGGTGATTTTTTGAAATTTATTGTCCATTATTTAATCCTCTCGCCTAGTTACAACCACAACCGCCGCCACCAAAGCTTTGGCCACCCGAGCTGGCTTCTTTACTAAAATAGATATGATCATCAAAGGCAGCATCCATTGGGTCTGACTGTAAGGCCATATCGTCTCTTGCCAGAATATCCCGCTGCCAAGGTTTCACACCCATTTCGCTACAACCAGTGACCGCCGCAATGATCAGTGACAATAGAATCAATCTTTTCATGACATTCCCCTATCGTTTCAATTCTTGTAGTAGTTCAACAATACTATCTTCATAAGCCGCCACACTGGCCTTTTTAAAGCCGACATGACGATGGCGTACTTCTCCGTTCCCATCAATCACAAATGAACTGGGCATTCCAATCAACTTATACTGGTCTGCCAATTGACCATCTGGGTCTGAAAAGACTTTAAATTCTGCCGGGACTTCTTTCAAAAACGTTTTAGCATTCTCAAGGTCGTTATCTACATTGACACCAATGACCACTAAACCATCTGCCGCGTACTTCTTCTCAACACTGTTCAACCAAGGAAACGATTTACGACAAGGGCCACACCATGAAGCCCAAAAGTCTAAATACACCACTTTGTTTTTATATTGGTTCAAGTCCAGAGAATTCAACCATGTTTCCGCTTGGGTCGTCGCCGCAGATAAAGCAAAGGCCATCACCGCAGCCGCACTTAGGATTAAACGTTGTAGCTTCATATCGTTCTCCGTGGGTTTGTGGGAAACCCTTTCCTGATTTTGTGATTTTAGTATGACCTCCGAATCTTAAGGTTTCCTTAACATTTGCTGTTTTATTCTGGTCGCATGAACGAAACACCGCTTAGGGGGCTTCAATGGCAAACAATCTCATTTACAGTGGGTTACACCGCTTAACCGCACTAATATTCATTCTCATTTCTACATTCAGTGGAATCAGTCAAGCTTCATCGCAAGAGACCAGTGAGGCTGAGTTTCTACCCGTGGCTGAAGCCTTTCAGTTTGAGCATAGCCAAGACGGGAATGTATTAACTCTTTCTTGGGAGATTGCAGACGGTTATTACCTTTATCAAAGCCGGCTCAAGGCCACACAAAATGGACAAACACTTCCGCTGACTTTCAAGCAAGCTCCTATTAGTAAGGAAGACGAATATTTCGGTATTCAAAATATTTTTAAGCACCATTTAACCGTTTCAACGACACTGTTAGATACTTCAGACGTTAACGTGAGCTATCAAGGCTGCGCCGAAGCGGGACTTTGCTACCCACCAGTTAAGGCCACTGTTAGCCCAGACGGTGCCATGGTTGATTCAGGTGAAGCAACTTCAAGCAATGCTCTAGGCAGTGACACCGCCAATAACACGACTAACGATAATGAAATCAGCGCCATTACTAAGTTGCTGAGTGAAGGCAGTCTAATTTGGAAAATGGCCATTTTCTTTGCCCTGGGTTTAGGCTTAGCCTTCACGCCCTGCGTATTCCCAATGGTGCCCATTCTGTCGAGTATCATCGTTGGCCAAGGTGACACTCTCACCACTCGACGCGCCTTCGTACTGTCGTTGAGCTATGTCTTGGCCATGGCCACCACCTATGCGGTTGCCGGTGTCATCGTTGGTTATTTTGGTGCCCAGTTTAATATTCAGCTGTATCTACAAAATCCATGGGTATTAAGCATTTTCTCCCTCGTGTTTGTGGCCTTGTCTTTATCTATGTTCGGCTTATACGAGATTCGTTTACCTAGGTTCCTACAAGATAAATTAAGCAGTGCGCAACACCAACAGCAGGGGGGCAGCGTGATCAGCGTCGCCATCATGGGCGCCCTATCCGCCCTGGTTGTCAGCCCTTGTGTCAGCGCCCCCTTGGCGGGCACTCTCGTGTATATATCCACCACTGGCGATGCCGTATTGGGTGGTATTGCATTACTGGCCCTCGGGCTCGGCATGGGCACACCATTGCTTCTGATCGGCACAGGGGGTGGTAAAGTGCTTCCTAAAGCCGGTGTATGGATGAACGCCATTAAAAATATTTTTGGAGTGGCGCTGCTGGCGGTGGCCATTTGGATCGTTGAGCGTGTCATTCCAGCTCAGTTAACGGTTGCGCTTTGGGGCGTATTAATGGTGGGCTGTGCGGTCTACCTAGGTGCATTTGAAGCTCAAACCTCTGGCTGGAAGCAATTACAACGAGTCTTAGGCTTGGTGCTATTTATTTACGGCACATTACTCATGATCGGCGCCAGTGCTGGCGCTCACAATCCGCTTGCACCTTTGAGCAGTTTGCAAAACGCCGCTGTGACGCCTCAGATTGCACCCGCCCATAGCAACACCAAGATCACAGACCCTATCGAACTTGAGAAACACATTGCAAACGCACGGGCAGATCAGGTTGTGATCGTGGATTTTTACGCTGACTGGTGCATTAGCTGCAAGGTCATGGACGAAAAAGTATTCAAGCATCCTAAAGTCTTAGCGGAAATGGCCAATGTGAAATTCCTACAACTGGATATTACAGATAACGAACCAGAGCAATTGGCTTTTCTAAAAAAATACGGGCTATTTGGCCCGCCAGCCATTCTGTTTTTTAAGAACAACCAAGAACTGTCACAGCACCGTGTTCTGGGTGATACCGATTTCTCGACGTTTTTAAATATAATCAAAAGCGCCAAGCAAAATTAATTGCCCATCATATTAAGGAGTTTTTATGCAACAAGAACGATATTCCATGGCTTTACGAGCCGTTCACTGGTTAACACTGCTACTCGTGATTGTAGCATTTGCTAGCATCGAACTGCGTGAACTATTTGAAAAAGGCACTGATTTGCGTAATGGAGCCAAGTGGATTCACTTCCAATTTGGCGCGCTGATATTCTTGGTGACCCTAGCCCGGATCGGGTTCAAGATAAAAGACGGAAGCCCTGCCATGGTCCCGATGGCCCAATGGCAAACACTTGCGGCCAAAGTCACACTAGCAGGACTCTACCTATGCATGCTGGTCATGCCACTACTAGGCTTAACCATATTGGCTTTCGAACAGAAGGACGTATCTGTGCTGGGCATCAATATGCTGGGCATGGGTTTTGAGTTGAATAAAGATTTGGCTCACGACTTGGAAGAAGTCCATGAAACCCTAGGCAACGTGTTTTTGTTGCTCATTGGATTGCACACGGCTGCTGCCATTTGGCATCACAAAGTTGCCCGAGACAACACCCTGCTCAAGATGGCTCTAAAATGAATATAGAACCCAAATAGTCTCATTTGGCAGGCATGAAATAAGACAAACTGATCGAACCATAACGCCCCAAAACTCATACTTTTGTATGTAATACTTGGGGCATCCCCCACCCCCTCGCTTTACAGGACCGGGCAACCGCCACTACACTCCCCACGTTGGTCACTCATTTGGGCTAGGACGCCGAAACCATCATGTATTCTTATCTTCAAGCTGTACGGATACCAGTACTTTCCGGCTGCAACACCCTTAGGGTGTTAATTACGCTACTGCTCATTTGCCTCTCCTGCTCGGCGGCTTTGGCAGCCCCCTTTGACGAATCGAAAGCACTGCTAGAAAAAGGCTTCTATCCGCAAGCGATCACCCTTTTGAAGAAAGAGCTTAATCGCTCTAGCCTAAAGCCCAATGTAAAGGCGAAAGGCCAGTTTTTATTGGCCATGGCCTATGCTGGCAATCGGCAGTGGAGCTTGGCTGAAGAAGAAGCCATGAGCGCCCTTCAGCAGCTGCAAAATCAAAACGATATTGCTGCTAATCTTTTTTCTCTTTTAGGTACCATTCATGAGGGACTCAACCATCAAGACCTTGCCATTGAAGCCTATATCATGGCGATACAAGTGGACCCCAACCCCTCATCCGAACGGTTTATGACGCTCGCCGAAGCCTTCCAGCGAAATCGTCAACTTGAGCTTGCGTTAGACTGCCTACAACAAGGCATTCAATACTTTAAGCTCGACCATGGGCTGCATAATCTTGCCCTGAGCCTCGAGATCAAACTCATGCGCTACCCGTCCGCCTTGGTTCGTACTCAATACTTAATCAAACAAGGTCAACGCCCCATTCATTGGTACTTAAGGCAAGGTGAGGTTCATCAAAAGCAGCGCAATTTTGAAGCTGCGACAGCCAGTTATAAACAAGCCAAAGCCCTCTATTTGGCGCTACCGACCCAACAAAAAGCCAGCAGTTACATGAAACTGCTTGGACAAACCATCAATCAGCGCATTCAAATCGCGTCTTCTTTTTAGCCTGCACCGCAATGGGCACTTGCTATTAGCGCCGATCCACACCACATTTTCGCTAAGGCTTCTATACTCTTAAGAATACCTGCTTCTGTATTACTGATGGGGCTGCCCAGCATGCGTCGAATACTGACTATCTGCGTGACTCTAATGTGCTTGTTTGACAGCGCATCTGCACAAAATGATAAAGACATCCATGTCATTGCCATGTTCCCAATACCTTTGATGATTGAATCGGAGAATGAAGGCCTATTTGTCGAACTAACTCGATCCCTCGCCAAGCGAGCCAACATCGATATTCGAATTGAAGTGAACCCAGCAAAACGCAGCTTATCGCGGTTCATGCAGGGTCAGGTAGATGGTCTGTTTCCCGCGTTAGACAGCCACTTTCCACCCGGATATGTCATCGCTCAAACGGAACAACCCGTCTATGTAAAACAAGACTTTGCATTTACCCGAATTAAGCAGCCCACCATAAAAAACTTGGAGGACCTGAACGGCCTTCGTGTCGGCATCACCCGTGGCTATCCGTATGGGAATGCCATAACACAAAATCCAAACATCTCACTGGATACGGCAAATTCAGACGAATTGGGCATGCAAAAATTGGTCGCAGGGCGCATAGACGCTTTTATCGTAGAAAAAAATTCGGGATTAACGGCACTGCGCCATACCCAGTTAAGTGAACAGGTACATTACGATCCGCAGTACCCTATATCATCACAACCGGTTTTTTACGCCTTTCAACATTCGGAAAATGGCAAGCGACTCGCAATTCTCTTCTCTAACGCATTCAAACAAATGCAGCGCGATGGATCGTTCGAAACCTTATTCATGAAAATGAAACGGTAACGCACAGTGCTGATGCTGGTCTAAGCCATCCATGACAGAGGCCAATGAAACTCCATAATGATCACAGACACGCTTCATGTTGGCCGGTATATGATCATCTACAACCACTTGCTTCTGCCCGTTCCATTGCCAGCCCAAGCGCCAACAGTGCAACAAATGGTGATCACTCTCCAATGCTTCGTAATCACCTGCGGAGAGGTAATGCTGACTCACTCGCTTTAGATAATATTGCCCGTCCATGCTGTACATCTTGTCACCGATGATCGGTAAACCCAGGTGGGCCAAGTGGGCTCTGATTTGATGCTTCCGGCCACTCTTAAGTCGGCATAAGATTAACGATGCCCCCTTGCCAACACTGAGCACCTCCAGTTCCGTTTCACTGACTTTGCCATCGTGTTGCACATACATTTTGGAGCGAATATCGGAATCGCTCCGTTCTTTCAAGGGGGCGGATAAGCTCATGTGACGCCAGCTGGGTGCCCCCTTCACCACGGCTAAATATTCTTTGGTATGGAGCCATTGATTTAGATTGGCCTGTCTTTGCTTTGCCACGTCATTATTTCGACCAACCAGCAATAAGCCAGAGGTTTCGGCATCTAAACGATGCAGTAAATGGGCATCGGGCCAAGGGCTTTCTCTGCGTAACAGTTGAATCAGAGTGTTGTACACATTTCGGGTCGTACGATTAACAGGTAGGTTCTCAGGTTTTGCAATCACTGCAATATCGGCATCGTTCCACAGCCAGCGCCAGCGTGTGTTCACCTCGTCTTCAGAATGATCGGGCACCACATAGGCGATCACATCCCCTTCACTCACGGTCTCAGCGTGTTCAACAACTACGCCGTTGCGACGAACCAACCCCTTATGAATAAGATCCTGCCATTTTTCCAATGACAGATAAGGAATCATAGGCAACACACACTCTAACAAAGGCTTTTGGTGCTGCTTGGCATTTACGGTGAATTCAAACTCTGCAATCATTCCGGTTTTCGTCGGTATTATTCCGCCACACATCATAGGAGTAAGTGTGATCAGATTCATCCCCATTGCGTGTTTTTTTGTCAGCCAACTCACCATTTTAGTAAGCTATCTTATCGCAGCCCACTTGCAGCACCCCATGGTATTAAGCTGCAACCCATTCATTGACGGTTGCCTGAACATTACAGATGCCGGTATTTACGACCCAGAAGGATTCATTTTTCGAGGCGGAATGATTACGGCCTGCGTCTTGTTCATAATCTGGTGGTTGCTAAATTATCAATGGTTTGCCGAACAAGGCGTATCCCCTAAGCTAAATAAAATTCTAACAACAACCGGGATTGTGGGGAGTCTTAGCCTTATCGTTTCCACGGTCACGCTGTACCCGCCGCGCACCGCCATTGATTGGGATCTTCATGTACCCGCTGCTATCTTGTTTTTTTTGATTACGTTTATCGCGCAAGCAGCGCACTTAATGCTCTATAAAACGCAATTTTCAGGCGAGCAACCAACCTATGGACTGCGCTTGAAATGGATCAGCGTCGTGCTACAAGGGTTACTCATTGCGATTGCCTTAGGTTTAAAAGCACTCGATACAGGGGAAAATATCGGGAATGCCATCGAATGGTGGCTCGCCTTATTGGTGGCAATGTACTATTTGTCGACTCATTGGGCATGGCGTTCTGCCAAGATTCGCTTTTAGAGATCTAATGAAACGCCTCCGTCACCGATCGTGTAGCATCGGTGATGGGTTGAAGGCGATTCCATTAAGCGTGCTTCTTCACTTAAGCGGCTGACTTTACAAATCGAGTAGAAAGACCCACCAATTTCTGCATGAACCATCCAAAAACTCGGGGCATGAATCTAGCTTGAGCGTAGGACACTTTAGCCATGAGCCCAGGTACTATGATGAAGCGGTTGTTGGCTATACCTTTGACTGCGGCTTTGGTGACCGTTGACACATCCAATGTGCCACCAATGTCTTTTATGAAACGAGTTTGAGGCAAAATGTGTTCACTTTCCTTCGCCACCATGGGCGTATCCACTTCGGGCGGGCACAACACAGAGACCCCGACACCGAACTCATGTAACTCTTGACGTAATGCCCCAGCCATACCTAGCACCGCAAACTTCGACGCACTGTAAGCACTGTACCCGTAGGTGGAAATGATGCCTCCTAAAGAGCTCACGAAGCAGACTTGTCCCTTGCCTCGTTCTACCATGGCTGGCAAAAACGCCTTGGCAACGGCACGACTGCCCATTACATTGGTTTGCATAATCGCGTCGAAGTCGTCATCGGTCTGTTCTAAAAAGCGAACACTTTGAACAATCCCCGCACTCAATATCAATAACTCTGGCGTTCCCAACTGCGACTCAACAGCATTCACACACAAGGCCAACGCTTGTTTATCAGCCACATCCACACTAAACGTTAATATCATTTGCTTATCTGAGATTACCAACCCACGGCAGGCTTTTGCGGCCTCATCCAGCTTTGATTGGTTTCTCGCGATTAGAACGACATTTGAGCCCTGCTTGGTGTAGCTTTTCGCAAGGTCAAGGCCAATACCGCTGGAGCCTCCCGTAATCACCACTGTTGAATACTTCATATATTGCTTTCCAGTAAAAATAATTTTTTAAAACGACATACCCTGCTGTGACTGACTATTCCCTGCCACCCCCCGCAGGAAGAAACCGCCCAAAGCCAGACAGCGTCCCGAGGCCCTCACACAGCTCACCGTCTCGTAGCGCCCTTCGACCATTGATCCAAACCTGTTCAACGATACCAGGGTTTCGATTGACTAATCGCTGTAGACCAAAATTTTCCATTTCTGCCCAGTGCACCGCTTCAAGATCTTGTTTTAATTGTTTAGGGTTGATCACCACAACATCGGCACGGTCGCCCACGCAGATGGTGCCCGCATTGATGTTAAACCAGTTGGCTTGATCTCCCGTCAAACGCCATATTGCCTGCTCAATGCTCATGATGGGTTGACCTTCTTCCACGGTTTCTTGCACCAATTTCAACATTCTTAACGGCAAATTATAAAACGCCATATTTCGAATATGCGCCCCCGCATCACTAAAGGTAATCAGTGATCTTGGATCTTTTACCAGTTTCTTCAGCACAGATTTTCTGTGGTTACCGACCGTGGTGTACCACCTTAATTGCTTGCCATACTCAACCACTAAATCCAAAAACAAGTCGACAACATGTACGCCCCTCTGTTTGGCCACTTCATCGAAGTTTTTTCCCACGAGCGACGCATCTGGACAATCTATGATTTGCGCGTCGCCAAAATCTCGCTGCCATACTCTTGGGCTTAATTTCTCTCCGTAAAATTTGCGGAAGTCTCGGCGATATTTTTCGTCCTTTAAGAGCTCGTTGCGTTCAATGGCATCTTTTAAATCCAACGCCATTTCACCTGCGCCAAATTCTTCAAAGAACACCACGTCGATGCCATCGGCATACACGGTAAACGGTGTCGGCAGTACCTGCCAACGAAAATCGCCGAATAGACCATTGGTGACTTTTGACACCAACTTAGTCAAATTTGTGAGGTAGGCACTGCCCTTAAGATCCATCTGACTGATCAGCGTGGTCTTTAATGGCGAGCGAAACCAGCCAATGCACTCTCGAATATACTGAGTAATCTGCATCGGCGTCGCTGCATTGGGCGCGCCCTGGTGCACTCGGCCATAGGCCCGCACCCATTTATTAAGTCGAGACACTTCTTTCCACTTAGCATAGGTGCTAGGCAAACTTTTCGACCAAGCTCGATCTCCATCGACCTTGTCCCATTTTAAACACATGGTCGATAAACCCAGAAAGCCTTCGTCAAGTGCCTCTTTTAATAGGCTTTCCATTTTTTTCATTTCAGCCTCAGTGGGCGTTATTTTTAGGTCTGTTGCTCTTTCTAAGCCCATGACTGCCACGCGCATATCGCTGTGACCAAGAAAACTAATTAGGTTTGGCCCCAAGGGTAATTGCTTCACATACTCAACCCATTGCTTTGGGGTTGACCATGATTTCTTTTCTTTGAGTATCGGCAACACTTTTTCTCTGGGAACCGTTTCCACTCGTGTGAAAATGTCAGAGGCGTCTTCATATTCGCTGCAAACCATACTTAATGAACAACTGCCCACTAGAACCGTCGTCACACCATGGCGAACCGATTCTGACAAACTGGGGCTCACCAACAACTCTGCATCGTAATGGGTGTGGGTATCTAAAAAGCCAGGGGTGACCCATTTATCCGTGGCATCGATGATCTCATCAGCCATGGTTGCCATCACAGGGCCTGCAAACACGGCGGCTATGCGTCCATCTTTAATGGCCACATTCTGGATGGAAGACGGTCGGCCGGTTCCATCGATATAGCGACCACCCTTGATAACCACATCATATTGCTTCATGAAGAGCCCTCTCTTTTTCTTATTGTTGGAAGACGATAATCGATACGCTAATGGTTCCCCTCGGTAATTTCTTGTCATTTGGTGCCACTTAAGTGACACTGGCCAAACACAACCTAATAAATGATTGCAATGGAAGACACGTCGTTAAGGATCCAAGCCAGCGCCTTACAGGGCATCGAACGTCAGCTCGAAGACTATGGTGCGGAACCCGAGCTTTGGCTTGGCCAGTATGGCCTATCCCTAAGCCAACTCCACGAACCCGATTGCAGCATCGGCTTACGAACCTTTGTAACCTTGCTTCAGGACAGCGCAGAGGCTTTGAAATGCCCTGACTTTGGCATTCGCTTAGGTATTAGTCAGGATTTTCGGATTCTCGGTGCCCTAGGGCTGCTCTTACAAAACTGCGAAACACCGAGGGAGGCACTCTCATGTGCGAGGGGGTTCATGTGGTTCCACAACCAAGGAGAGTATTGGGATTACTCGCAACAAGGTGACTGGGCCTACCTTGCTCGAATCGATTTGTTTCACGATATTCATGACACACGCCAATATAAAGAGTTGTCCCTTTCAACCTGCCTACAGCTTTGTCGGTTGTTAATCGGGAGCCGTTTTCAGGCCGAACGTATAGAGTTTAAGCACGCACCTCAGATGCCGGTAGCACACTACGAAAAGCATTTGAAAACTCGAGTTGTGTTCAACAGTGAATATGACCAACTGGTCGTCGCAGCCCACTATTTAGACGAGCCCATCAATGAAGCAAAGCTATCACTCAAGCAGTTGGCCACCCACTACCTTGCCAGTTGGGACAGACACCAACCTAGCCTGCTCATACGGGTCTCCAATCTCATTCAGCAGTCTTTGCCAAACCAGCAACCCAACATAGATTATATTGCGAGTCTCATGGGCCTTAGCCGAAGAACGCTTCAAAGGCACCTGGCAGCACAAGGGGTGGTGTTTAAGGAGTTGTTATTGGATATTCGCATGAAAACAGCCTGCTGGTATCTGGCCTCGAGCGCCATTGACATCACGCTGCTGTCCCAAGTGCTGGGCTATCAAGACGTGAGCGGATTCTCCAGAGCATTTCGTCGATATCACGGTCTGTCGCCGCTTCAGTGGCGACAACGCTCTTCTATGACACGCAGCTCGCTCAAACCCTAACCTTACAAGGTGAATTGGTTATAAAAACAACTTTTTTTAGTTAAATATTGCCTTCAAACAACAATGTAATTGTCAATCATTCTTATTTACACTAATATTCGATTCATTGTTAATGAACCGGTTAGAGCCCCATGTACGTCTGCATTTGTAAAGGTATTACCGACAGCCAAATTCAACAGGCTTTGGATAACGGCGCAGATTACAAAACCCTTCGCGAAGAGTTAGGTGTCGCCACAGATTGCGGGCAATGCGGTAACCATTGCAAAAGCATGGTGAGAGAACACCAAACCCAGGTGGAGTTTTACGAGGCCACCGTCGCCGCATAACTGGCCACCATAGTGTTACGCCCCACCAAGATCCCCCTCACTTTCTTGTGGCTGAGGTACCGCCAATTTTCCTTTCTCAATGCCCGTGATACACTCTTTCCTCGTTTAGATACCCATCAAATACGGTATGAACAAACCCGTTTTTAAAGTGATTGACCAGTATGGCACCATTGAAGTGGTGGATGCTGGCGCTAAACGTTATCTAAAGTTTGGAAACGATCACGAACAAAGTTTGCAGGTTAAAGCTCAACCTCACATCCCCCAGCATGAATACTCTCGTGCCATTATGCTGTCTTTACTTATGGTGAACCCTAAAACCGCCTGTGTATTGGGTCTAGGAGCTGGCACCCTTGTGAAAAGTTTGCTTCATGCTCGTCCACAATTGACACTCCACGCCGTTGAGCTAAGGCCTGCCGTCATCAAAGTGGCCCACAACTACTTTCAATTGCAGCGTGACACAAGACTAACCGTTGAAAACGCTGACGCGTTTGAATTTATTCACCGTACAGAGCAAAAATTCGACTTAGTGATTGCGGATTTATACCTGCATGACGGCATCGACCAAAGACAATTACATCAAACGTTTATTCGTGATACGCATCGACGCTTAACCGAAAAGGGCTGGCTGGTACTGAACTATTGGTTAGACCATGATTTAAGTGAAGACTTAAAGCAGACGCTATTTGAGCTGTTTGAAGTGGTATACATTTGTAACAGCGGCGGGGGGAATAGCATTTTCTATTGCGGACTAGCTTATCCCGAAGAAGATATCTTTGAAAAACAAAGCGTGAAGCTTTTAGCAAACACGCTCGGTTTTTCACTAAATTACTATTTAAAACGAATGGCCGTTTTTGCGCCTTACTAACACACCCACCAACAGTAAAACCAACCAAGCAGGGCTGAATATTCCTAAGCCTGCAAAGCCCTTACTAGACTTTTTCTTTAATGTGGTTTCGCTCGTAGTACGCCCACGGCCAATGGTATCCACATCACCTTCTAGGCGAGTAACTGTGTTGTCACCATTAAATTCTAGGCTGGCATCTACACACGTGGTCTCTTGAGGATCCGTAATATCTGAGGGATCAGTACACACACGCAGATTATCTAAGTAGGTTACCCCACTGCTGCCATCACTGAACTTAATAAAAATAAACAGTACTGTATTAATGCCTTCTGCTAATTCGAGGCTATAGGTCTGCCATAGGTTACTGCTGATGACTTCGCTTCCTGCTTCATAACTGGTAACGAGCAAACCATCTGACGCACTGGCACTCACCTTGGCGTCATATTTGAGGTATTTAGGTGTTTGAGCCGTACCGCCGTTCAAATAGGTAAGCAACACAGAGCGCTCATCTTGATATACCACACCAGAACGCAATACCGTTCCGCGCTCACTGTCACTCATCCAATACCAAGGCTCTGCATGTTCGGTGTTTTCATCGGTACCAGAGTAGAAGCTAAGCTCTTCACCTTGTGGCAGGGCCAATGGGTAGAGTACCTTTGAATTATTGCGAATGGGCGCTTCAACCGTACCGCCACTCGCTTTATTCAAGATCACTTTAAGGTACTTCGTGTGCTCGCCTAAGTAGTGGCCTAAAGCAGAAATACTCACTTGTTTCGTTTCACCAGCGGCAATCGTCTGGGTAAGATATTCGTCATTCAGCTTAAATTTTGTGTCATCGTTATTTTGATATTCTACCGAATCAATGGTGAGCTGCTCATTCGTTAAATTTCTTAATACAAAGCTAGTCTCCCCCTGACGAGTCAAACCTACGAAACCAATTTTTTCATTATCGCCGGTTAGGTTGACCGTGGTTTGACGCTGTTCAATCCAATCCAGAAACGCAGGTACCTCAGCATATGCCCCGAAGGCACCAACGGTGCCACAGCCTGCGCCCCAACTCACCAGTCCTAATAGCTCCCACTGATCCGAGGCATTTTGGTGTACCAATGGGCCGCCGCTGTCCCCCTGACAACTGTCACGCATGGTTTCACCGGAAATGAGATCACTGCGACTAACTCCGGCACACAAGGCACGATTCCAGTAGCCGTTCATGCCACGATCGCCATAGACATCGTCGCAGGTGGCATCGGTTTGAAAATACACATCGGCCTGCTGTAACGAGCTACTGCCGGAATCAGGATTTCCGTCTTCGGTTAAGCCCCACCCCATGATGCGTACGTCCGATTGATCGGCTAATAACGCTGCGGTTTCCGCGCTCATTAAGGCAATCGGAGAAAAGGCACTTGGGGTCTTGAGTTTGACGATCGCAATGTCGCTGAAGAAGTTTTCATTATCGTAGTCATGGTGAATCACTCGGTACTCTGGATCACGCACCTCGTAACCAGAATTTGGATTTTCTAAAGAGTTTGTTCCGATCACCATACGAAATGCAGAGGTGGGCGTGTCTTCTAAACAATGGGCAGCGGTTAATACCCATTCAGAATCGATCAATACACCACCACAGAAATGATACCAACTGGCATTAGAGCCTTGTTGCTGTAATGAAACCATAAATGGGTACATGGGTGCATTTGTACCACCTATGATGCGAGGACTTATCTCACTGGCAAATAAGTGGCTGGTAAATAAGGCGGATAGAGCAAATGCAGCGAGTGTTTTTATTGTTAGTGTTTTCATCGGTACTTCCTTTTCATCGGTACCGATTATACGGAAGTTTTGACGCTCGGGTTCCAAAATTTTAAAAAATGCTGATTTTTGTGTTCTCCTCCACTTTTCGGCGCATAGAGATCCCTAGAAGCCCCCCAAGCAGCCACAAAATGGCACCGCCCCCCGTTCTTGGTGAGATATCCCCTTCCACCACATCGTCCTGTGAGCGGCTTGCATACTGAATCTGGCTATCACTGTAATCAATTGGCTGACAGACACTGCGCCAGTCATCCGTTGGCTGAGGATCATCTACAAGCGAAAAATCTGCGAAGCTGGCCCATGCATCGGCCGCGGTACAGCTGTTTTCGCTGTAAGGGTCACTACACACCCTGAGGTTATCAAGGTAGGCAGCGTCTTCACCCTCGCTCACACTGCCATCCTTGTAATAGATAAACATGACATGATTGTCCTGCTTGACGAGAGGCACGGCATAGCTGGCCCATTGGTTATCTCCCCCCGCATACATCAAGCCACTCGGGTTTAATAGAGACTCATTAATAAACAGCAGCAAGCTATCAACAGAGCCGGCTTTCACCGCACTGCTAACCCGTGCATCAAATTTTAAGTAAGGGGAATTTTGCTCGGCCCCTTGAAGATAAGTGAGCAGGACAGAACGCTGATCATCTCCAATGGCCCCAGACTTCAACACTGAACCGCCTTGGGCAACCGACTCTAGCGCGTTATCCCAGCTGGCACTGTGCTCTGTAAATTGTTGAGTGCCGCTGAAAAAAGGCCACTGAACATCCAGTGCCTGCCCATCAATCTGACGAAGCACCTTAGCATTCAACGCCAGTGTAACGCTCCCTTTATCCGTTTCGATGTGCATGTCTGCAAACTGCTCCCCTACTTGCGAGCCCACTGCATTGACAACAAATTCACACTGGTAACCGGCTGGGATTTCATCACCAATTAACCAATTATTACCGTCTATAGAGAAAGGCTCATAAGGAGACTGGTCTAAGGTTTTGCTGAGTATTTTGGCCGGTGATTCATTCAAATTCATAATCGTATAGGTTTCAGCCTTTTGACGACCAACCCCTAAGAATCCAATTTTTTCGCTGCCAAATAGTGTGACGCCCCGCCGACGTTGCTCAATCCAATCCTGAAAGGCCGCCACTTCGCTGTAGGCACCATAATGACCGGCCTCACCACAGCCACTGCCCCAACTCACTAGGCCCGCCAAGGCCCATTCCCCATTGGCTTTGACTAAAATAGGCCCACCGCTATCACCTTGGCAGGCATCCTTGCCACCGCTATCTTCACCAGCACAAAAGCTTCGCGTCCAATAGTCAGAACGGCCCAGTGAACCGTAGACAGACTTGCAGTCGCTATCGGGCTGAAAACTTACATCGACTTCGTTCAGGGAATAACTGGTACTGTTGAGGTTACCTTCTTCGGTGAGTCCCCATCCCAGTACGCGCATTTGTTCATTTTTCTGTAAGTTACTGTTGGACAACGCGTCAATGATCGGCAAAGGGGGCTTGTTCGAACTGCTTTTCAATTTCAGTATGGCGATATCACTAAAATAGCGATGATCGTCGTAGTCAGGATGCACCACATACCAACTCACCCCTCTCAATTCCGCGTTCGACAAGGTGGCAAGGTTGCTGGTACCAATGATTAAGGTGAGATCAGCAGGGTCTGCATCTTCCATGCAATGGGCGGCCGTCAGCACCCAATCTTTACCGATTAAAACGCCGCCACAGAAATGACCACGGCGCTGGATTGACACCATCCATGGATAAAGTTCCGTGGCGTTTTGCCCACCTATGATTCGACTGACCGGCGTCGCCGAGGTAAAAGTGGGTTCACTATCTGCCAGGACTCGTGAACCCGTGCCTAGAAGAAAAACACATAAAAAAGCGACTGCTAATAATCGTAAAGACATCACTGAACTGCACTCTCAGCCATTCACGCTCAAACCACGGCTTTAGGAGCCGATAGCTAAAGTATAGATAGCGAGACCAAGGCAGTTAGGCGGCTTTGGTATATGAGAAGTGGTCAGTAATCCCCAACACGAAGGCGAGCGTCATCTCTAGGGGGTTGCGCAGATCACCCCGATCTACTGCGCCAACACGAACAAGATAGCCTGCACTTTAACTGCTACTCTTTACAGTAGCTTCATAGGGATTTAAGCCGTGACCGTGAAACTCAGCTTGATATCGTTTTTTCTGTTTTGCCTCACCATTACGACTGGATGCGGGTCTGACGACAGCACAAGCTCGCCAGCTGTGACAGTGACATTAACAGGGCTTTGGCAGGGGGAAATAGAAGAAACCGCTGGATCAACCGCCAGCACCTTGCCGGTGTTTATCCTGTTTTACGATGATGTGGTCTACGTGCTACGAGAAGACGAAGCTCAAGTAGGCAGCTTCACGATTGAAACCAATGAGCTGAGCACATGGGATATGGACCTGCACCCTTATGCCAACCCAGACACCGACAACCAGTTCTACGTTGGGACAGACGACAACACCAACCTGACGCTCTCCGCCTTGCTAGCAACCCCCACAAGGATGGTGGTGAACTACTTTGACTCAAACCGAGCTGGCCGCATTGATGTAACTCTGGATGCAGAGCAAGTGAACCCCCTAACCCTTGCTAGCCTAGTGGGTGATTGGGAATCGTCTAGTTCCAGTATGGTGATTAACGATGATGGTGGCTTTAGTGGTTGGAATGCTGATACCAGCTGTCAGTGGGAGGGCATATTACTGCCACTTTCACCCGGATTTTTACAGCTCAACATCCAACGAGAGAATTGTACCGAATTTAATATCGGCGCCCCCAGCTTCGCCACTGGGTTAGTATTTAGAGACGGAAATGAATCCCTTCATTTCCTTACTCAGGATGCTGCTGACGTTCTCTGGATGCAGTTTGCCAAGGTGACGACCGCCGTGGAAACCCCTACGACAACAGAGACAACAACGGAGTAACCATGATCGCCACTGACAGGTCTCATAGAGCACACCGATGAATGCCTTATTTAGCCCGTTAGTTTAGGCCGCGGCTTCTTTATCGCTAGATTGGTCTTGGGTCTCGGGCTCTTTGTAGTTTTTAAACAGTTCCATCACCTGTTTGCCCTCTTTTAAGCCCAACATACACATGGTGCTCATGACGCCCCCCATCAATCCACCACCAACACCGGCCGTCATCACATCGGCGCCCGTCATGTATAGGTTTTTAATAGGCGTTTGCGGGTGCAAGAAACCTTGTTTAAAACGATCAACCCAATGATCTAACCCGTATATTTCCCCTTGCTCATTAAGCTGATAGAACTGGGTTGATAACGGTGTTGAGATTTCGTAGTAATCCAATGCGTCACGCAGCTGTGGTTTGCGCTTGAATAGCACCTCTAACAATTCTTTTGCTACCGCATCTTTTTTTGCTTCATAGTCGTCACCACGTTGCTGCCAAGTTGTGCCGTTCCATTTTTGATACTCATCCATATTGGCAATGGTTACGATCTCAACGGTGGATTTACCTGGGTAACGTTCTTCCCATTCCGGGTCTTTAGATGATGGGAATGACACGTAAATCAAAGGGTACTGATCGGTTTTACCTGCACGGAAATTATCGACATTGGTTTCATGATCGCCATTGGGGTAAATCCAAAGGTTAGTGGTGTCTAGACCTAACTCTTCTGTATTGCCTTTAAAACCCGCGTAGACACAGTAACTGGCGCTGGAGTATTGAATGGAATCTTGTTTCAACCATTTATCTACTCCATGCTGTTTACGACTGACTTCTGGATACAGGCGCTTAATGGTATTCATAAAACCAACGTTGCTGAACACAACGTCCGCATACAGCTCATCGCCATTTTTCATTTTAACGCCATAACAGGTGTTGTCTTTTACCAAAAGTTCATCCACTTCTGCGTAGGTGTAAACTTCACCTCCGCTTTTTTGAATGGTAGGAATAATTTCACGGGCAATCGACGAAGCGCCACCTACAGGATAAGCACCACCGGCTAAATAATGTTTAGCAATGAGCGCATGCATTAAAAACGCAGCATCACGAGGGGTTTGTCCATAGTCGCCCCATTGACCTGTTAAGACACTAATCAATTCTTGATTAGAGGTGAGCCCTTCCAATACATCACGAGTACTCTGGAAAAATTCTTTAGGTACAATAAGAGGTCGTATCCAGTTATACATTCGACCCAACCATTTCGGCATCGCTTGAGCGGCAAAAAACTTAGGGGTTAATGAACTGATCTTGCGAATCAACGCCACATAGGTTTCGATATTTTTGCGCTCATCGGGAAAGTGTTTGCACAACTCTTCAATGAAGTTTTCGCGTCCTGCAACAAAATCGAATTCTTTATCACCTAGAATGATCTTGTCGTACACAGGGTCCATGGCATGCCATTTTAGGCGCCCTTCACTGATGGTATCGAAGATGCGTTTCATGGAGCTAGGTTTGTGTACCTCTCCGATGTAATGCACACCTACATCCCATTCGTACCCTTCGCGATCGTAGGCGTGGGTGAATCCACCCGCGGTATAGTGCTGTTCTAGCACACAGACCTTCTTACCCATCAAAGACAATAGCGCGGCATTGGCTAAGCCGCCGATACCCGATCCCACCACGATGGCATCATAATGATCATCTGCACGGCCTGTACGGTACCGTTTACCTGTACGAACTTTTACTTTCTTTGCCACGGCTACACTCTCAAAATTATTTTTATTGTCTTGTAGTCACATATATTAGAAATCTCTAACCTATATGCAACTTTTTGCATATATCAAGACTATCCCCAAAAGGTCATCTATGCAACTAGTTGCATACTGAAGTACAATCACGTTACTCAATCTTAGGCTGAAAACCACCATGTCCCTAAAGCATGCCATATTAACCCTGCTTGAAACCGAAGAAGGCTCAGGTTACGACCTATTGAAACGCTTCAAGGCTAGGTTGGGTTTTTTCTGGAATGCCAGCCATCAACAGATCTATCAACAACTAAAGAAAATGAACGAAGACGGGCTCATTCACTGCACGTTGGACACTCAGATCAACAAGCCAGACCGCAAGGTTTACGCCATCACCCAGAAAGGCCATGACGCATTGGTCGAATGGATCGAGCAGCCGGTCAAGGTCAACAAGATTAATGATGCATTGCTAGTAAAACTTTATGCCGGTCATCTTACCGATGCAGATACATTAATGACCGAATTGAAAGAACACGAAAAAATACACCAAAGAATGCTTGAAACCTTTTTGCAGCTAGAGAACGACTATTTGTCATTGCCCCCCGATCAACAGCAACCATTTACCCTACCGTACTTAACACTGCGCCGGGGCATTTTAGGTGAGCAAGCTTGGTTAACCTGGGCAAGCGAAGTAAAACAAACCTTGCAAAAATAGCCTGCGAAGCCCACTGGTATTAACGGAATTAATGAGCCTTCAATTTTTCGAATGACCATATCCAAGGGGGCTTTTTAAGACAACAAGCATCACCTAAAAAGCCAAACATATCTGTTAGCGGTTTCATTCCCTTTAAACACGCACAAAATTTAAAAAACAAAATAACTCTAAAATGTGTTTTTTAATAAAAAACATGTATTAAAAGCGTCAATCGAACACTCAGAATAAAGTTTTAGTTCATTTTTATCTGAGAAAACGCTAGCCTTTAGCACAATAATAATAAATACCTACATTCAATTTAATATGAGCAGTATGGCCCGACACTCATCGCGATACACAGCACTGAGTACCCCTAACTTTTTCCACGGTAACAGTCAGGACTCAGGTATACCCATGTCCAATGTAAAACCGTTAGTGAAACTGATGGTGAGTACGGGTGTCGAGCTAGAGCAGCTGTTGGAGCACACTCATATACAGCTGGATGATTTCATTCGCTTTAACCAGCACATCACCTTTCGCCAGTATCTAGCGCTAATTGACAATGCAAGAAGACTCAGCCCAAAAGCCACCTATGCTCTGACACTAGGGGAACAGTTTTTCATTAATCATGACGGTATCCTTGCATGTCGTGTCATGAGCAGCCAAAACACCCAGATGGCCATGGAACTCTTGGCCGATTACCAAAATTTATTTACTCAAATACTGCACTTGAACTTCGATGTGACTGAAGACTATGGCGTTTTCAGTGTTACTGAGCGTATTCCTCTTGGGAGAGCACTACCTCATTTTGTTGAGTATTGTTTTTCGGCCTTATATTGCCTAGGAAAATTTTGCTTAGGTAAAGAGTCTATGCCATTGGTATTTGAATTTAGTTATGACAACCCTGGGATAGGGCTGGAGTTTTCAGACTTTTTCAAATGCGACGTGCGCTTTAATGCTGAATCCAATCAAGTGTTTATCCCTAAAGCTGTTTTAGAACAAAGCATATTATTTGCAAACGGTGACTCTGCCAACGAATATGAACGCTTGTGCCAAGATCAACTTCAACAACTGAATAGCGACCAAGCTATATTGCAAAAAACCAAGCGTATTATTCGCGAGATCCCATTTAACGAACTTTCTATCGAACGCATCTCAGACCGCCTTCACATGAGTCCGCGAAGCCTTCGTCGCCACCTTCAGGCGCAAGATGTTTCCTATAAAACACTCTTAGAAAATGAACGAAAGCGCATCGCCCTTAAACGCATTCAATTACAAGATATATCCATTGAAAAACTCGCCGAGCATTTAGGTTACCAAAACGCTTCTAGTTTTAGTCGTGCGTTTAAGCGATGGTTTGGTGTGGCTCCTCACCACTATAAACAAAATCGATAACCTCTTATCTATCGATCAATCTGTAGTATGGGCCATGTTAGTTTTGGCCATTAAAGTGGCTAGGTTGTCCCGCCCTGTCATGGAGAATTCCCTTCAGCAAGCTAAGATGACCTAGCCTAGGGTTCAATATGGCTGTATGCACCTGAATAGGAAGGCTGACTGTTTTGATAGTGATCCCCATCACGATCTTGCGGTAGCAGGATGCTATTTAAAATAAAAATAACAGTAAAAATAGGCCCTACTAATGCAAAAACTTTTATCATATTGCGCCATTGCTGCGTCCATGCTTTTCGCTGGCAGCGCCATGGCCGACAACTGCTATATCATGGTTCACGGCCATGGTACTAACGGAAACGTCAAAAGCGGTTCCAATCAACCTGCCCTAGATTACTGGCGTGATTCTCACTTTAGCCAATATGCCAATAGCGACTTTCTAGCCTACCTTCTGGGTCCAAATGATAACTACGCCATCGTTGGTTACGACTCCACTGATGAGAGTGGCTACCCTTATTGGCGCGATGAAACAGCGGGTGAAATTGCTCGTCAAATTGTGGCTATTAAGCAAGGCAACGGTGATGGCTATAACCATGACCAAGCCGGTACTCAATGTTCGTCCAATGACGATTTCTGGATTGTCAGCCACAGCCAGGGTGCCCAGCAAATGGTTTTCATGGCGGGTAACGGTATCGCGGGATCACCGTATTACAACACAGCATTCGCTGCTAACGGCAGTGCCGTATCCGTACCTTATAGCTCTGCATTTCAAAATATCCTAGGTATTTTCACCCTAGGTGGTGCCATGGGCGGAACCGAAGGTGCCGACCGCCTCTGCAACGGCAGCTGGTTAGATTCCTTAATCAATGCCGCATTCCTAGGTAAAGATTGCAACTCTAGTGTTGAGTGGCTACAAACATATGACTCATATCTAGCGCGTAACTACATCGGTTCTAACCTAGCCGCGCCGCTCTATGTGATGGGCGGTTACAAAAGCTTCCCAGGTATTGAAGGCGCATCAGCTGGATTGCTAACGGGCGAAGATGACGGTTACATCAATCTAGCCTCTCAAATGGGCTGTGCTGGCTCACCAAAGCGTAACTTGTGGGACGATCTAAACCAGTACAAAACCTTCCTAGGCATCGCTTACGGCAGCCCTACCTTCCGTTGTAATAACAGCAACAAAGGTACGCCTCGTACATACAATATGGCCAGTGTTTACACCGACCATGATGCTGAACGTAATGGTGGTATCGCGTCGCCGAGCTACACCAGCATTGAAAATGGACTGTCATGTGGTAATGGTAAAAACATGGCTGGTCGTATTGCTGCTTGTACTCAGTAATTATCAGCACACTAGGCCACAGCTGTGGCCTAGTTTTCCTATCTCTTTTTCCTAGTTGGAGCGTTTAGCATGTCGTTGGGAAAAGCTGTCTTTGCGTTAACAGTCGTCGTTATCGGGTATTTTATCTTAACCTCCCAAACCAATGTCGACGTAAAACACTTAGAGAAAGCGCACCAGAAAACAAACGTTAGTCATCATTCAAATGACTCTGGAAACGGTATTCCCACGCAAACACCATTACCAATAGTAGGAGCGTTACCAAACCAATCCTCAGCCTCCGATAGAGATCATACTCCTAACGCGATCGATCGAATTAAGTCCATAACCGAAAAAAACGATTTTCAGCGCTCACTCGTGGCCGAACATGAAAAACAAAAACGCTATTTACCACAAAACCGCATATTAGAATCGGAAGGCCAAGATCCAATTACACAACGCTACGCAGTCGATGAACGTACGACAGTTAACGAGGATAAAACTGCAGGTCTTACCGTGTGGGCCGAGGAAAAATATTACCTGCAAGGTGAGACCGTACGTTTCTACGCAAAACTATACGATGCAGAGAATCAGCCTTTACAGGATCAACTAACAGCACAGTTTCGATTGGGCAATCATTTGATGGTTGACATACCGATGACATCGTCGGAAAACGAAAGTGGCTATATCTACCAAGGCTCACTGTCGTTGGGAGAACTGAATATAACCGAACCTGGAATCTATAAAATTATGATTCAAAGCCCGGCTCAAAAGATTGAAGACGGTATTACATTCACATTATCAAAGCCGGATATCGAACTAACCAACGAATTCAAAGACAGTATTAATTCAGATAAAGAGCTAGAAATTGCTGTGCAAGTGAGTACATCAAGTAAAAATCGTTATTACATACAAGGTTCACTTTATGGTATTGATGGAGCGGCTATTGCTACTTCACAGGCGTCTTTGGATCTTGATGTCGGAACACACTGGGTCACTCTCACCTACAGCGGAAATTTATTTAAAGACGCCAATCAAGCTGGCCCCTATCAACTAAAAAAAATGTCACTGGCAAAGGTCACTATGCCAATGCAACGAACTCCACTAATAGAAACGGATTTCCAAACGGATTCCTATTCTTTAGCAGAGTTTTCGCAGTAGTGCCGAGGGATTAAGCATTGATTAATATAGCGTCAATCAATGACTATGATCTGCGTCATGTCCCATGGCGTGGCCTTCGCTATCATAAAATCCAGAGGCACCGTGCTTAACAAACCCTAAACGAATCATCTTTCTAAGAAACGGATCCGCTTCATTATCCCCTACATCGGCATAGTCAGTGGACTGGTATCCATTTAGCATTGACCATAGGTTAGTAATCTCTTGTTCGTTACTAGAAATACCAAGTAGACGAATATGAGTTACCACGCCGTTACTGGTGTATTCAATATCCTTAGGTAATTGATGTCGATCGGACCACACAACATGCAAATTGGTGTCACCCTTTTTATTATCATAGATTTTTTCGCATGACTTAGTATCTGCCATGGCATCAATCTTTGACTTTGTTACTTCCGAAAGAAGGTAATATTGCTTGCTCCAAGAAAAGGACCGGGCATTTATGAGGTCGCTGGGTTCATATTCTATTGAACGCTTAAACTCATGAAAAAAGTGAGTTGTCGCGATACGCTTATTCTTAAGACGATGCCAATACCTTCCCACTCCTTCACTAGAGTAATCATAGTAAACTGAATGTTCATTAAAGCGGACAATACTAAACTGAGTGCTTGGTTTACCCTCTACCGTTACAGAGTACTGCGCTTTAATCGGTGTAAACTCATAACATTCGGCAGAAACGGACGCCGAAAACGATACGATCAAAAATAAAAAAAAATGCTTCATTTTAACCCCAAAAGCCCCTCAAAAAATTTTGAGGGGCATAAGTTTCACTCGATTATGGTTGAGCAACACTAGAATCGGCTTTGGCCACTAAATCTAATGCAAAGTCCATTATATGGAAGATCATATTTTGCTCGTTGGTTCCGTTAACCAAATGGGCCCCAGGACCTTGTGCATAAATGGCAACATCTTCACCACTATGGGTCTCAGAGCTCAACGGCACTAACGCTTCTTGGTGAAAACCAGGAGTTGTCGTATCAACGGATGTTAGATCCACTCGGCCTGTGGTAATCGCTTCACCGTATCCGGCATCAGCATCGGTTTCACTGCCTAGATTCATAACACCTCGACCATTGGCATAGCCTAGAGTGGTATATGGCATGTTATCAGCCGCTAAGCTCGGCTCATTCGCACCGATACCCACCACTTTACCAAGAATAGGATTACCACGTTTTGGATAGCCAGCTATGGTAAACACATGGCCGTGGTCTGCGGTTACGATAATGAGCGTATCTTCGTCATTGGTTAATTCATTGGCCACTTGCACGGCCTGTGAAAGCTCAATGGTGTCGTGCAACGCATTGTAAGCATTGCCCGCATGGTGGGCATGGTCAATACGCCCCGCTTCAACCATTAGGAAGAAACCATTATCATTGTTGTCGAGCACCTTGATGGCCGTCTCGGTCATGTCTTTTAGTGATGGCTCGCCTGCTACATCATTCTTGCGATCCGCTTCGTATTGCATATGGGATTCGTTAAACAGGCCAAATACTTTAGACGTGTTTTCCGTATCAATGTTTTCGAAGCCAGCTTCATCCATGACGTATACACCATTAGTGTATTTTTCAGTCCATTCCGTCACAAGATTTCGACCGTCGGTACGATCACCTTCCACTGCGCTAACGGCGTCTGCACTGTTCGCTTCTGCATCTTTTGGCAAGAAATGACGGCGGCCGCCACCCATTACCACTTCAATACCATCCACATCCAAACCGCTGTATCGGCTTTCTAGGTTTGCTTCAAAGTTGATTAATTGTGATGCAATGTCCTCACAGCCTGCTTCAACCGCTGCCACTGGCATGTCACTGACGTCTTCCCAATTTCTGTCGGCAGATTTAGCATACGTCGCCGCCGGCGTAGCATGGGTGATACGAGCCGTCGAAATAACCCCTGTTGATAGGCCAGCCATTTCTGCAAGCTCCAACGCACTCACTAATTCATTGCCCGATACGGTTGAGCAGTCACCCCGGCTGATATTTTCATCCACACCAATGACACCCACATCTGTCTTAACACCCGACATCATTGCCGTCATAGTACCGGCACTGTCCGGAGTTTGCGCATCAACGTTGTACGTCTTAGATAAACCCGCGAAAGGGAAGCGATCGAAACTTAGACTGTTTTCTTCACCTAAAAGACCTTCTTGCTGTCCCGCTAAAATTCTTGCCGCTGTCACAGTACTAACGCCCATGCCATCGCCCACAAAAAGGATTACGTTCTTAGCTTGGCCTTTTAATTTGGCAATTTCGGAAAAGTGTATGGCATTCGCCGCCACCTTATTGTTGGCAGTTTGGTACCACTCATTTGACACTGAATTATCGATGTCTCTCGCGCTTAGCTGTTGAGACTTTGCGTCATCGTCGCTACCACAGCCTACTAAGCTGGTGGTCAAAGATACTGCCAATGCAGAAAGTGCTAATTTTTTCATGTTTTTTACTCCTATTCTGCAATCAGGTTCAGTGTTTTATTGATTACATGGAACACAGCGCTTTGTTCCATCACCCCTTGAACAAGGTGTGCACCAGGGCCACTGGCATGAAGCGAAATATCTTCACCACTGTGGGTTTCAGACTCCATTGGTACGGTGGATTCTTGGTGATAGCCTGACAAGGTAGTGTCGGTCATTGAGATATCCTGACGCCCTGCGTTTACGGCTTCGCCGTAGCCTGCATCAGCATCGGTTTCGGTACCCAGATCCATCATGCCGCGACCATTTGCATAGCCAACCGTGGTATAAGGCATACCATCATCGGCCAGTGTCGGGTCACTGCTACCCACGCCCACTACTTTGCCTAAAATAGGGTTACCGCGTTTTGGATAACCTGCAATGGTAAATACGTGTCCGTGGTCAGCGGTCACTAGAATGAGTGTGTCTTCGCTCGATGTCATTTCAGCCGCTTTGGCAACCGCTTCGCTTAGCTCAATCGCATCCGTCAGCGCGTTATAGGCATTACCAGCATGGTGACCATGATCCACTCGACCTGACTCCACCATTAAGAAAAACCCTTTGTCATTGTTATCCAAGATACCAATGGCTTTTTCAGTCATTTCGGTTAGCGAGGGTTCGCCTGCAATGTCATTGTTCCGATCCGCTTCATACTGCATGTGAGACTCATTAAACAAGCCAAGAACATGTGAAGTCGTTTCGGTATTTAAGGCGTCAAAGCCTGACTGATCCATCACATATTGCCCGCCATTGTCTTCGTATTGAGACAACCACTCTGACGTCAGATCACGTCCATCCGTGCGATCACCTTCAATGCTACTGACCGCATCCGATGAGTTATATTGAGCATCTTTCGGTAGAAAGTGGCGTCGTCCACCACCCATGATGACTTCGATACCGTCTACTTTAACGTCGTAACGAGTTTCAAGGTTTGATTCAAAGTTAATGAGTTGTGAAGCGATATCTTCACAATTGGCTGTGATGGCAGACTCTGGCATATCGCTCACGTCCTCCCAGTTGCGATCTGCAGATTTTGCATAGGTCGCAGCAGGTGTCGCGTGTGTAATGCGAGCAGTGGATATGATGCCAGTCGAAAGCCCTTTGATTTCTGCAAGTTCCAGTGCCGTCACCACTTCACGGCCTTTGGTGGATTCACAGTCACCACGAACCACTTCTTCACTAACGCCAATCACCCCTGCATCTGTTTTTAATCCAGACATCATAGCCGTCATAGTGCCAGCACTATCTGGGGTTTGTGCATCCACGTTGTAGGTTTTGATCAGCGCACTTGATGGAAAAGATTCGAACGACAGATAGCCCTCTTCACCTGGCTTACCGTTATTTTGTCCGTTCAGAATACGTGCGGCCGTTAATGTTGATATTCCCATACCATCACCCACGAACAAAATCACGTTTTTCGCCTTTTCAATGGCTTGATACGCTTGCTTATCCGTAATGAGTGTCTGAGCGTCTTGATACCAAATATTATTTTTTTGCGTATCGGGAATCACCCCGGCATTGACGGCACTCGCAGCACATACTGCAAGTGACAACCCCATAGATAATTTAAGTTTCATCGTTTTTCCCCAATGGAATTAAAAATTCCACGTTAGGGTAGGCAGGCATTGTTACGAATTTCGTATGAAATGATTAAGGAACGATGACAGTATTAAGTCATCAATAGACGAGGCCAATCGCAAAAAGATAAATGGATAATAGGGCGCTATTTTTTCCAGCTATCCAAAATGGTTTTCCACTCTTGACTATTAGAGACCTTTTCAATGGTTGGATTGAGGCTTGAAAAAATGTTAGAAAGGTATTTGGGAAATAACACCTTGCGAGTAAATTGATCGTGGGGTTTATCCAGTACGCTAAACCATAAATGTGAAAATTCGTGGTTAAAAAAGTAGGTGGCCGTTAACTCACTGATAATCGTAGCATCCGCACGGTTATAGGCGACCATGCTCAAATTCTGTAACTCTGAGTCGGTTGGGTATTCTTTGATCTTACCCTCTGAAATACGCTCAGTGACGCCCCAGTAATATTGCCCTCTCGAAAGCGAAAGCGTCCTCCCCTCTAAATCAGACGGACTCACGTACGGAAACTCCTTTCCAGACTTAACCACGATGACATCTTTATCTTCCATAAATGGCTCACTCCAGAGGTATTTCAACTTGGCTTTATCTTTAAACCAAATGGGGTGTACACCAATGATCGCGCCATCTAAATCATGACTGTTCAGGTCGTTCTCTAACCTCACTCTCGGCACAAATTTTAGGGATATTCGATAGTTCGACTGCGCCTTGTTTATCAGGTCGATAAAGCTCTGATACAACGAAATATGGTCTTGTTTCTTTTTATGGCTTTCGTCAGGAAAATAATAGGGCGGCTTCTGGTGGTAGGTAAAAAACGAGACTTCCTTTGGCTCCGTCGCACCCGATGTTAGAGAGAAAAACATCGCCAAAAGAATAAAGGAGTGAGCAATGAGACTTTCTAACTTAAAAATACACGCCACCTTTGAAGCTACCCGTAGCAGCCTCTGACGCGGTTTACCCTCTGCGATATGTACCGAGACCATATCACGCCTCCCTAGCTCTGTATGTTGAGTATAGTGCCTTCCTTTAATCTTGCTCGCCGCAACCCTAACGAGCTTGATTGGCCCATATATTTAACAAACCTTTCCCACAACCACCCTATTTTCCCCTTTATATTAGACTTTTCTTATATTAGTATTCACTAAAATAGCATTAGAACTCCATTTTTTACGCCTGAATGCTCTACAATCCTAAGAGCACACGGGTAAGGAAGGCATCATGAAACCTTGGATTTTAAGCACCGCCATTGTCGCTCTGAGTGCGGCATCTATCAGCCATAGTGAGCAAACACTAACTGTGGAAAGCAAGCCATACAAGAACTGGTTTGCGCTTGAAGCGCAAATGGAAGCTGTTAATGAGGCGACTATCAGCGCTCAAACCAGCGGCCGAATTCAGAAAATTTTCTTCGATGTTAACGACTACGTCGAGCAAGGCGCTCTACTCATCCAATTGAGAGACAAACAGCAGCGTGCCTCCTTTGAACAAGCTGAGGCCGGCCTTGCCCAAGCCAACGCCAATAATGTAGATGCTCAATCTAAGCTGGAGCAAAGCCGACCGCTCTTTAAACAAGGCAGTTTATCTAAGGGTCAAATGGACACTATAGAGGCCAATGCGAAATCAGCCCAAGCCGCTGTGATTGCGGCCAAGGCATTGTTGAAACAAGCCAAAGAGCAGCTTTCATATACCCAGATAAGAGCCCCCTACTCGGGTATAGTCAAGGCACGTTTGGTGGAAGTTGGCGAGTCCGTTAACCCTGGTACGCCAGTCATGACCGGCCTGTCTCTTGCCAAATTGCGCGCCATCGCAGACATCCCCCAGCGATTTGCGCCACACCTATCTGATCAACAGTCCTTTAACGTGAGCTACGATGGTAAGTCGTTCGAAGCGGAGAAGGTCACCGTCTTCCCCTACGCGGATCCAAACAGTCATAGTTTTAAGGTACGTGTTGAAATTAATGCAGAGGGTAGCCAACTGTTCCCTGGTATGTGGGTTAAGCTGAATGTCCCTATGGGCGAGAGAACGACCATTCAGGTTCCCAGCTCAGCCATTATTCAGAAAGGTGAATTATCAGGCGTCTATGTAAAAACCGGTTCAGACTATCAACTAAGACAAGTGCGTCTAGGTCAAACAGAAGGTGACAAAGTAGAGATATTAGCCGGACTGCGCAATGGAGACGCCATCATAGAAGACGCCTATGGTCATTTGGCAAACGTGAGCAATGCCTCTACTAGTGAGGAGCAACACTAATGAGCAAGCCAAATGATCAACAGGCTCTTGGCTTGAGTGGCACCATTGCTAAGACCTTCCAAAACAATGCGCTAACCCCACTGTTAGCGATGTTTGGTTTACTTCTTGGCTTTTTCGCCATTGCGATCACGCCAAAAGAAGAAGAACCGCAAATCGATGTCACGTTCGCCAACGTTTTCATCGCATTTCCAGGTGCATCCGCTAAAGAGGTTGAAAGCCTAATCAGCACACCGGCCGAGCAAGTGTTAAGTGAAATTTCGGGCGTCGACGAAATTTACAGCGTCAGCAAACCCGGCATGTCCGTTTTAACCGTAGCCTTTGAGGTGGGATTACCACGTGATGAGGTGATTCTAAACCTCTACAACCAAGTTTACAGTCATGCCGACTGGCTTCCCCAGAACTTAGGCGCGAGTCAGCCCTTAATCAAACCCCAAGGGATAGATGATGTGCCGATTATGTCCCTTACACTGTGGTCAAAAAATAACGACGTTAGCCAGCAACAGTTGACCGATGTGGCTAGCCTGTTAGAAGTGGAACTAAAGCGTATCGATGGTACACGCGACGTCTACACTCAAGGCCGTCACGACGATGCTGTAAACATTACACTAGATCCAATACGACTGGCTGCTTACGGTATTGCCATTGAGGACATTAAACAAACTTTGGTGAGCAGTAACGTATCGGCGCCAACGCGCCAGATTATACAAAACAATCAAGCCATCCAAGTTCAAGCGGGAGATTTTCTATCCTCCCCCCAAGAAATTGCACAACTCATTATCGGTTTAAGCAAAACGGGCGCCCCTGTGTACTTAGCTGACGTGGCGAACATTCATTACGGTGCCGACATCCCAGAACAACAGGTGTTTCACTTTAAGCAAGGTTTGGATAGCAGCAAACCGGCTGTGACCATTGCCATCGCTAAACAACCGGGAAAAAATGCATTTGATATCACCAGCGGTATTGAAGATCGACTCGCTCAACTAAAGAACGTTGCCATTCCTGCGGATATCGAAATCGATATCACCCGAAACTATGGTGATACTGCAAAAGACAAAAGCGATAAGCTCATCGCGAAGTTGCTTTTTGCGACTGCGGCGGTTGTTATACTGGTTCTCGCGACCATGAGCTGGAGAGAAGCAGTGATTGTCGGTGGCGCTATTTTTATCACACTCGCCATCACGCTTTTCGCTAGCTGGGCTTGGGGCTTTACTCTCAATCGAATTTCTTTGTTCGCCCTTATCTTTTCCATTGGTATTTTGGTGGACGACGCGATTGTGGTGGTCGAAAACATACATCGTCACCTGCATATGGGCTCCAAGAACATTCTAGAAGTCATTCCAAAAGCCGTTGACGAAGTGGGTGGCCCAACCATTCTAGCAACATTTACCGTTATCGCTGCCCTTATGCCTATGGCATTCGTCAGCGGGTTAATGGGCCCCTACATGAGCCCAATCCCTATCAACGCCAGCACAGGCATGCTGATCTCTTTAGCCATCGCATTTGTGGTGACTCCGTGGTTATCTTACAAACTGCTGGGCAAACAGGATTTCGCTTCTGCTAGCCAAGGCCATGACCATGAAGATGAAACCAACAGCAAGATATACAGCCTATTTAATCGCTTGGTTCGACCATTAATTCAAGGTGAACAGGCTGAAAAGAATCGACTTAAAATGTTGGGGTTAGTTGTGGGTCTGATCCTTGCTGCCGTGGCTCTACCCGCCGTTAAACTGGTGGTGTTAAAAATGCTGCCGTTTGACAATAAGTCTGAATTCCAGGTGATTGTCGATATGCCTGAAGGCACCCCGGTAGAAGAAACCCTTGCCGTATTGGAAGACTTAGGTTCGTACCTGAAAACAGTCGATACCGTTAAAGATTTTCAGATGTACGCAGGCGTGAATGCCCCCATTAACTTCAACGGGCTCGTTCGTCAGTATTATTTACGTTCGCAACCCAATATGGGCGACATCCAAGTGAACTTGGTAGACAAGGGCCAACGTGACCAACAAAGCCATGACATCGCTCTTGAAGTGAGACCACACCTACAGGAAATCGGTCGACGCTACCAAGCCAATGTGAAAGTGGTTGAAGTGCCACCTGGCCCACCGGTCATGGCCCCCATCGTAGCGGAAGTTTATGGCGCGTCCTATGACCAACAAATTCAAACCGCCAAACAACTTAAAGCGTTGTTTGAAGCCACTGACGACATTATCGATGTGGATGACAGTGTCGAAACAGCACAAGCAAAGTGGTTAGTTCGCATCGATCGTCAAAAGGCTGCACGCCATCAAGTGCCTTATGCGACCGTGGTGAGTACGCTGGATACCGCCTTAGCGGGCCAAGATGTGAGCTACATGCATCAAGATCATCATAAGTACGCTACGCCCATTCGTTTAGAGTTATCCGAAGGCGATAAAGCAGATCTTGATATGCTGTTGCAGTTAAAAGTCAGAAACATGGCTGGACGCTTAATCCCCCTCTCTGAACTGGTCACCATCGAAGAAAGTACGATCGATCAAACCATTTATCACAAAAACCTACTGCCAGTGGTGTTTGTGAATGCAGACATGGCAGGTGAACTGGATTCTCCTCTCTATGGCCTATTCGACATGTCGTTCACCATGGACGACAACCTCGAAAAAGGCGAAGGGCTTCAGGCCGAGCAGTATTTCATTAATCAGCCAGAAATTACCCAAGGCCCAAGTGTTAAATGGGATGGCGAATGGCAGATTACTTACGAGACCTTCCGCGACATGGGCATCGCTTATGCGGTTGGCATGGTGCTCATCTACCTGCTGGTCGTCGCTCAATTCAAGAGCTACTTGGTACCGTTAATCATCATGGCGCCGATTCCGCTGACCATCATTGGGGTCATGCCGGGTCATGCGCTGCTAGGCGCTCAGTTCACCGCAACCAGTATGATCGGAATGATCGCACTTGCAGGTATTATCGTTCGGAATTCCATATTGCTCGTGGACTTTATCAATCAAGAGCTGGCCAAAGGTACTGACTTGGTGGAAGCCGCCATTAACAGTGCCGCTGTCCGTACCAAGCCCATTATGCTAACGGGCATCGCAGCCATGACGGGGGCGTTCTTTATCTTAGACGACCCAATCTTTAACGGTCTCGCTATCAGTTTAATCTTCGGCATTTTGATCAGTACTATTTTTACGCTGGTGCTGATTCCCATGCTGTATTTTGTTTACATGAAAAAACACGCATAGTTTTTTTGTAATTCAATACTTATCAAAGGCCACAATCAGTGGCCTTTTTCATATCCGTAACGCGATCGTTTAAAAATGGAAGTGCGAAAACGTTCTGTAGGAGTGAGTCGTGGCATTTGACGATCAATCAGGCAACACTGTCGGAATAAATTCCGACCTACGTCTATATTGAATGACCAGACTAGGTCTCAATGTAGCTCGGACTTCAGTCCGTCAAAACGTGGTTCATGGAGGCTGGCACTCTGGTGCCCTAGTC
>Ga0255776_10000740_pt1 | contig 37172 bp, 31 predicted proteins | sample 071ome_19_FD_179974 | JGI IMG/M metagenome (GOLD analysis project Ga0255776, IMG submission 179974) | Coastal salt marsh microbial communities from the Groves Creek Marsh, Skidaway Island, Georgia - 071413AT metaG (version 2) | ecosystem: Environmental > Aquatic > Marine > Intertidal zone >... | reverse complement strand
AGCCAACGGTTACCAGATCAGTTTGATAGGCGCGACGACACTCGTCACCGTTTTGTTGGGGCTGTTCCCAGGGACACTTCTGGCCAAATTCATGTTGGCGTTTGCTTCCTAATTTCCACTTACGCCTCCGCCAAGGCTGAAAGGAATTGGCTTGGCGTGTATACAAGCAGCGAGGAGCTCTGAAAATCAGCCTCGTTGCGGGTAACTATGCAATCTACCCCGACTGTCAATGCTGAACAGCTTAAAACAGCATCCTCAAAATCAGCAAAAGAACTCTTCAAGGCAGAGTCGATCACCGATCGATTTACGGCCGCAATGGAGCAGATAGAGGTCAGGTCCTGGAGTTTTTCAACGGCCCTGGTTGCTCCAAGATGGCGTCGGATAAGGTAATAGACGGTTGTGACGGTTGTAGCGCACAGCCATGCTGTAAAATCACCGCGTTCAGCTCGATCCAACACTTTGGAGGAATCCGAAAAAAAAGGTTCTCTTCTTGCAAGAACGTCAATAATGACATTGGTGTCAATCAGCGCATTCACGAGTACTTCTTCTCCAAATAATCCACGTAATCCTCGGTTGAGGCGTCAGGAATACAGCCTGCCAGGCGTTGTGTTCGCGGAGCCAACTGGGTGTCCTCCCCCCCGGACCTTCCATTTCGGTTGGATAGATTTCTGAAGAAATCGGTTACAAGTTTTGACACTGAAACGTGCCGCGCTGCGGCTTCCGATTTTGCAACCAGAACCAATTCTTCCGGGACGTGTAGCGTTAACTTAGCCATGACGTATGCTTCACCAAAACACTACGTCACGCAAGAAGTTTTCTCTAAGGACGGGGAGCCAGAATCATCACAAATGTCGAATGCGGCCGCGGTATTTGTCGGCCAGTTTGGTGTTGTGATCATCTCCGTTGCTGTTACTGCTGATGTAGATCTCGGGGTCGTGTCCCATTTTTTTCATGGTGGAGACGGTGGACACCAGCACCAAATTGACCAGCAATGCGCCGGTAATGGTGGAGGTGGGGGCCACTCGACCGGGCACTCCCTCGATTTCAAGTGCTGCATCACCTTCGATACCGCAATTATCCAAGACCAGATCGGCGATTTCGGCGAGGTTCTTTCCAGATGAATGTCGCGTGGGCCAGGCTTGGCTATGTTGCAGATTGACCAGCGCAATGACTTTCAGTCCACGTTGTTTGGCATCCAATGCCATCTCAATTGGCAGGGCATTTCGACCGGAGTTGGAGGAGATCATAATGACATCACCTGATTCAACCGGGTATTGATCCAACAACGATTTGGCGGCCCCTTCTTTACGTTCAAATGCCGTTGCGTTCTCGGCACCGGCGGAGAAATAGATCATTGGATCCAAAATCGGCACCGCCCGCGCCAAACCGCCGGCACGGTGAAATACTTCCTCGGCCAGCAATCTGGAGTGACCTGTGCCAAAAGTATAGAACCAGTGGTCCGTGGTCAGAGCCTCGGCGATCCATTGCCCCGCGGTCTCAATGGATTGCCATTGAGTTTCTCTCACCTTGCGAATTTGGTCGGCAACAGTGTCCAGGTATCGTTGAGCGTCGAACATCGATTCAATCATGATGCACATTGGTTGCCAAGATGGCCATTACTTCAAGTACATTCCCAAATAAAGCACTTCTTCCCATTTGAGTTCGACGTGTTCCAGGACCTCGAAACCGAGTTTTTGATAGAAAGAAAGGGCATCCTGGTTTTCCGGGTGCATTCCCAGATGGACGCCCGGGCAGTCTTTATCACGCAGTGTGTCCAACATGTCCCGAACAAACCGTGTGCCCCAGCCCTGCCCCTGTATGCGGGGAAGCAGGTCGATATGGATGTGTGCAGGTAATTGTTCCAGCCAGTCCGGACGATCAAACTCAAATTCGAATAAGGAGGCCAATAAGGTGTCGTCCATCGTCCAGGCTTCTTCTTCTTTCTCTGGAAAACGGCGTCCTTTTCTGATTATTGGCAACCAATGACTCAAATGCCAACGTTGATAGGCATGAGTATCGGAAACACCCAGCACGTAACCGCAGATGCCATGTTCATCCTCCACGGTCCAGGCCAGGCCAGGCTGATACTCCAGGTAGGGACCGACGTAAAGATCACCCAGCAGATCCACATCCATGAATAGCTGTGTGGCATCTTTGCCAGCATCTCCTGTCTGCTGGCAGATCCGGTAAAGAGCTTTCTTGTCAGCAGGCACAAAACACCTCCTTCGACAACCGGTGTTCGTATATTTCGGTTGATCATTCATGAGATTTTCGCATCAGCAACAACATATTGAAGTCTCTCCCACATCAATCCGATAACTGACTTGGAGAGGTCTCCACCAGATGTGCTGGCGGATAGTCATGTATAGATGGTTGCATCCGACCATATCAAGGTGTAATCTCCCCTGAAGCAGAAATGTCAAAAAACGGACCAAACAACAGAAGACCGGAAGACGATAACGAGAATGGTGAGATGAAAGTCCCGCCAAGAACGCTATTGATTTGGATCGCCATTCTTGGGCTTATTCCCTTGATCATGTTCCTGCAACGCCAGGCCGAAACCGGCGATCAGAGACAAATTAACTACGCAGAACTCAAGCTGTTGGTCGATAACGATCTGGTGGAAAAAGGGGTCATCAACTACGATCCACAGAGCCGATTGCAGGAGATCACCGGTCGATACAAAGATTATCGGGTGACGGGAGAAAGAACGAACGGGGAAAAGACCATCGAGATCCAAACAGATGAAAATGGTCAGGAAGTGCTGCAGGCATTCTATATCAAGACAGTGCTCATGGATTCCATGGAGCAGAAGATGTTGGAAAGTTCACGGTTTCGAGCTTCTCAACCCAGCACCCTGCTGACGGGTTTTCTTTTCTCAATCCTTCCTTTTCTCATCATCGCCATTCTGATCTACGTCTTCCTGATACGTCAGATTCGCATGGCAGGCAAAGGCGCGCTGAGCTTTGGCAAAAGCAAGGCCCGCATGCTGAGCAAGGAGAAGAACCGCACCACGTTCAAAGATGTAGCCGGTGTGGATGAAGCGAAAGAGGAAGTATCCGAACTTGTTGAATTCCTTAAGGATCCTAAGAAATTCCAAAAACTGGGTGGACGTATTCCCAAGGGCATTCTCATGATCGGATCTCCGGGGACCGGCAAAACCCTCCTCGCAAAGGCCATTGCCGGCGAAGCGGATGCATCCTTTTTCAGCATCAGCGGGTCGGACTTTGTTGAAATGTTTGTTGGGGTGGGCGCTAGTCGTGTCCGGGACATGTTTGATCAGGCCCGCAAGAGCACGCCTTGTTTGATTTTTATTGATGAAATTGACGCGGTGGGACGCAGTCGTGGCCATGGACTTGGCGGCGGTAACGACGAGCGGGAACAAACTCTCAATGCCCTGCTGGTGGAAATGGACGGATTTGACACGCAGGACGGCATCATCATCATTGCAGCCACCAACCGGCCCGACGTATTAGATCCCGCATTGCTCCGTCCCGGCCGATTTGACCGACAAATTTCAGTGAATTTACCGGACATCAAGGGCCGCGAGCAAATCCTGAAGGTTCATGCCAAGAATGTGAAGCTGGGACCGGATGTTGATCTGGGCGTCATTGCACGCGGCACCCCGGGTTATTCCGGTGCGGAGCTGGCCAACTTGCTCAATGAAGCCGCCCTGCTGGCAGCCAGAAGCAATCAGAAATCCATCGGCATGGGCGAGCTGGAGGAAGCGCGTGACAAGGTACGCTGGGGACGCGAACGACGCAGTCTGGCCATGACGGATGAAGACAAGAAGACAACGGCATGGCACGAAGCGGGCCATGCACTGGTCAATGTCATGCTGGACCACACACACCCATTGCACAAAGTCACCATCATTCCGCGCGGGCAATCCCTCGGATCCACCATGTCCCTCCCGAAGCAGGACGTTCTGAATCGTCAGAAGAAGGAGATGGAAGATATGATTGCCGTCACCATGGCGGGTCGCATCGCGGAAGAAATTGTAACGCATGATGTGTCCACCGGAGCCTCCGGGGACATCCAACAGGCCACTCAATTAGCCAAAGCCATGGTTTGCCAATATGGAATGAGCGACCGCCTCGGCATGGTGCAATATGGTGAAGACAATGACTATGTCTTTCTAGGGAAGGAAATGTCGCGATCGCGCGCTTACAGCGAGCACACATCGCAGGAAATCGATACGGAGGTCAAGCGGTTGATCGATGACGGTTATCAGACAGCAAAAAAATTGATCGATGATAACCGGGCCGAGTTGGAACTCATCGCTGAAAGTTTGTTGGAGTATGAGACTTTGGATGGCTCGCAGGTGGAGGAAATTGTTCGAACGGGTAAGTTTAATCCGCCGGATAAACCCGACACGCCTCCCACAACTCCCATGGGAGCACAAGCAAGCACGCCCACTCCGGAGCCTCCTCCCTCCAAGCCGGAAATAGATCCGGGTTTCGGCGGGGCCTCACCAGCCACGGCGTAACGAGCTTTGCCTGATGAGTCAAACCGCTTCGAGGAACTCCGTTGTCATCGCCCCAAGTCTGCTGGCGGCGAATTTCGCCCATTTGTCGCGGGATTCCGAGCGAGTGACACGGTCGAAAGCAGAATGGCTGCACCTGGACATCATGGACGGACATTTTGTGCCGAACCTCAGTTTCGGACCGGATGTCGTCAAATCCCTGCGACCGCAGATGAACTTGTTTTTTGATGTCCATTTGATGTGCTCCAAACCCGACATCCTACTGAAACCCTTTGTTTCGAGCGGAGCAGATTCCATCACGATCCATGTTGAATTGGGAGATCGTCGTGTGGATGACCTCATCTGGCAAATAAGGTCTTTAAACAAGAAAGTGGGGCTGGCAATCAACCCACCCACTTCCATTCACGATGTCACCCCTTTCCTGGATAAAATCGATCTGCTACTGATCATGACGGTCAATCCCGGCTTTGGTGGCCAGTCATTCATCGAAGAAACACTGCCAAAAATTCAACAAGCCAATCGATGGCGTGAAGAGAAGAAGCTAAAGTTTCGCATTCAAGTCGATGGAGGCATCAACGACAAAACCGGCGCACTATGTGCCCGGGAAGGTGCGGATACATTTGTCAGCGGATCGCATTTATTCAAACAACGCAACATGCGTTACGCAGTGAAACGCCTCAGGCACTCTTGTCACGAGGCATCGGAGTTTTACGGAAGGAAGCAGGATGCATCGAAGCCTAACGCTCCGATTCCCCAACCTCACCTTCTTTAATTTTCTTTGAACTTGGCGCAGCATCCTCCTCCATGCGCGCGATGTAGGCTACGATGTCCTTCAGGTCGTTGATGGAATAGATTTTGGCAATATTTCGCATCAAGTTTCCCTCCACATCAGCCGGATCGTATCCCCGCCAATCCATTTTAAATTTTCGCAACTGATCCATCAGATACCAATCTTCCTGCACATTCAACGGAGGTGCGTTAAAGGTTGGATTCCCCTGTCCTTTCGGGCCATGACAACTGGCACAGATGGCGTACAAAGGTTTTCCGTGCTCTGGGTTTCCCCGGATGGTTTTGATATGATCGGGCTTGGGCAGGGATTCAAACCGTTTAGCCAACTTCGCCCACAATTGTGGATCGTCATATTGCTTAACAACCGGGATCATCAACAGGGAACTTCGGTTTTCTTCCTTTTGCCCCCGTGTTCCGGCTGCAAATTTAGCGAGTTGACGCTCGATATACCAGGCTGGCAATCCGTCCAGAATCGGACCCCGTTGCATTTCCTTGGTTCCATGGCAAAGAACGCAGGCCTGGTAGACTTCATCCAGGTCATTTGCAACCGGTAAATCAACTTCCCCCTGCGCCGACACTTTGAGGCTCCAGCAAAGGGACATGCTGATGCCCAATGCCAGACATATCCATGCAACCGTTTCCACTTTCGGATGCCTCATTTGACTTGTTGCAATCCACTGCATTTCAACTAATATAACGCCTATCCGGAATTTGAACCAGTCATAGCTCACATGAAATCCAGATTACAATCCCGATGGTCAGGCTTCACTCTGATTGAACTCCTGGTAGTCATTGCCATTATTGCGATTTTGGCAGGAATGCTCTTACCGGCACTCAGCAAAGCGAAGGAGCAAAGCAAGCGTGCCGTTTGCAAATCCAATCAAAGACAGATCGTGCTCACGATGTTGATGTATGCCAATGACAACGAACAGAAATTCCCGGAGGGGCTGCGTGACAATGGAATTGAACATTTTTCGTTCATTCACTCGCAGGTCTTTGATTACATGAAGAATTCAGGCGGTTTGGCCACCAACTCATTCAACTGTCCAAACAAACAGAACTGGTTCCGCGTTCAACCGGGAGTTGGGTATCGATTGGGTTATTACTTTCTGTGGGGCCACCGGACGAATCAGGACGAGCGCGACCGAAATGCCGATTACGGAGACAGCCCGAGTCCCTGGGATTCCCCTCAGCGTGCCACCGACGATCCTACCTGGCCCATGATAGGCGATGTGATTGAAAAAGGCACCGTCAATCCCCCCATCACTTCAGCCCCACACGGTCCAACCGGACCGGTCAAAAGTGCGGAACGCGTGTTCCCCGAACCGGAAGCTCTGAAGTCACAGGGTGGTAATATCGGTCTGGTGGACGGATCCGTCAATTGGCGCAAGCAAACCGAAATGCGCCCGCACAATGCCACCATCCCTTTTGGGAGCATTATCGGCTACTGGTAATCATAAATAGATTGATCGCCTGAATTGATAGACACAGTCCATGTCAGAAACCACCTATACCCTGGGATTGGATTACGGGACCAATTCTGTTCGCTCCCTGATCGTTGATACGGCTCAAGGCAAAGAAATCGCCAGCGCCGTTTGCGGGTATCCGCACGGTGAGCAAGGCATCTTTACGGATGAGAAAAACCCCGATCTGGCGAGACAACATCCGGCAGATTATCTCTTTGGAGCGCAACAATCGGTTCAGCAGGCATTAGAGCAAGCTTCGGACGCCGATCCATCCTTTAGGGCAGACCAGATTAAGGGCATTGGAATGGACGCAACCGGCAGCACGCCCATGCCTGTAGATCGGCAGGGAAATCCCATCACTGATCTTCCGGCATTTCAGGATCATCCGGGCGCCATGGCCTGGCTGTGGAAAGATCACACCTCTTCTGAAGAAGCCAAAGAGATCACCACTAAGGCGGGTGAACTGCACCCCGAATACCTCAATCACTGTGGTGGAATTTATTCATCCGAATGGTTTTGGGCCAAGTTGCTTCATTGTGTCAGGCAATACCCTGAAGTCATTGAAGCGACCCACTCCTGGATCGAAATTTCGGACTGGATACCGGCGGTGCTGACAGACACTTTGGCGCAACCTGTGAGAAACCTTTGCGCTGCCGGTCATAAGGCACTTTATCATGCCAAATGGGGAGGCTACCCTGAAGAAATCTTCCTTCAACAACTTCACCCTGAGCTGGCAAGAATCGGCCGTTCGCTCAGAAACGTCAGAACGCATGCCATTGATCAACCGGCAGGCAGACTTGGTAAAGAATGGGCTCAAAAATTGGGTTTAACCCCCGGAATCCCTGTAGCAACCGGGGCACTGGATGCCCACCTTGGTGCCGTAGGGAGCGGAATACGCCCCGGAGCCATGGTCAAGATCATGGGCACTTCTACTTGCGACATCATCGTTGCCCCTCTGAGCCAAGAGCTTCCCTTTATTCCCGGTCTTTGTGGAATGGTGCCAGAAACGGTGCTTCCGAAGCACCATGGTGTGGAAGCAGGACAATCGGCTGTGGGCGACCTTTTTCACTGGTGGGTGGATCGAGTTCTATCACATTCCGGCGACTCACACGAAAGCCTCACCGAAGCGGCAAGCAAACTCCGACCTGGAGAATCCGGTTTGCTCGCATTGGACTGGAACAATGGAAACCGTTGCCTTCTTTGTGACCCCTTGCTAACTGGAGTCCTTTTGGGCCAGACACTGCAAACACAGGCTCATGAAATTTATCGTGCCCTCATAGAAGCAACCGCATTTGGTGCCCGTATGATCCTGGAACGAATTGAGCAGTACGGGATAGAAGTTGACACCATTATCGCATGTGGTGGATTGGCAAACAATAATCCCATGCTCATGCAAATTTATGCGGATATCACTGGCAGACACATCCATGTTTCCAAATCAAGCCAGACTTGCGCATTAGGTTCAGCCATAGCAGCCAGTGTGGTGGCTGGTTTGCATACCGACATCCGGAGCGCACAATCAAGCATGTGTCCGCAGGTTGAAACAAAATATTCCCCCGATGCCTCCGCTACACAAACGTATGATTTACTCTTCGAACTTTACGTCAAAGTGCATGACAACTTTGGGGGGCATCAGGAGCACCCCGCTTCCCTGAACGAATTGATGAAATCCTTACAACGGCTCAAGTCCAAAAACAGTCTCGGTTGACCATTCAATTCAGGCTACAGCCCCTCCGCTAAACATTGCAATTGCAATGCGTTAACTGCTTTCTTTTTGCATTGCTCCAACAAGATTCCGTTGCAGCAAATATTTGCGCAAATCTACCATAATCTCATAACCACCTATAAACATGAGTGTTACACACACTTAATGATATTTTTCAACACAAAATCTCATAGCTCCCCTTATGACTTTATTTGCATTTAGCATATTATGGCATATTACCTGCTCACGACTGTCCTAAGCTATTCATTAACCGGACAATTAACAGATCAAATGCCAATCAAGCAACAAGCATACACAACGGATCAAGATGTTTTTCAACGGGAAGGTTACGTAGTTCCAGCCAACAGGGAATTGGGTGAACATGTGACCAGCGATATACTAAGGGAAGCATCGAGACCGTACCTCAATGATCGCCCTATCAGTCCATCCGAAGTTGAAGCAACCCGCTTTCCATTTTCTTCTTTAAAAATTCTGATTGCAGAAGATCACACTGCAAACCGGGAGTATTCCAAAAGCCTCCTCACCAAATTGGGCTACCATCCCAAGACCGCCAAAAACGGATTGGAAGTGCTGGAGATAGTCCAAACATCCCCCTGCGACCTCATTCTCATGGATTGCTACATGCCCGAGGTAGATGGCCGGGAAGCTACTCGCATCATACGCAATCTGGAGAGTGAAAATGCTCTCCCAAATCATCGCTCAATTCATATTATCGGAGTCACAGCAAACGGCAGCCTTTCTGAAAAAAGGTCCTGCCTGGATGCCGGCATGGATTCCTTCATCAGCAAACCACTCATGCGCAATCCACTAAACGAAAGGTTGATGAACTTTTGGATTGAGCTTAACCTCAACAAACTAGACCATACCATGGCTGAAGAAATCATCAATGAATTCGAGGAAGTGACAACAACGCTGGATAACCTGCGACGTGAAATCGGCAGCGAAGCCACCAATGAACTGGTTCAGGATTTCATGCATAGCACCCCGGAGCGAATGGTTGAAATGCAGTCGGCATTGACATCGAATTCCATGACGGATTTAAGAAGGATCGCTCACTCATACAAGTCGGTCTGTCAAATCTATGGATTGTCTTTAATGTCTTCCCTCTGCGCCAAACTGGAAATGCAGGCTCTGAGCAACAATAAAGAAGAAGCCAAGTTGCTGATTGGCCAGATCCAGCAGTTGTTCAATGCGGTCCTTCCTGTTATAAAAAGCGCAACCACTCCCAAGGATTAGTCGCTGTTGATTTGCCTTTTTCCTGGCGCATCCTTGGCTCCGGATCTGTATCCGGCTTAATATTACCAGGATTAGAATCAAGCCATGATTGACTTGCCCCCCGGCAGTGGCTTGAATCGGGACATGATCAAATCAATGACCGGTTATGGTCGGGGAGAATCCACCAGCCAAAACTATCGGTTGACGGTGGAAATCCAGTCCGTTAATCGAAAACAACTTGAATTTGCCGTTGCCTTACCCAAGGAACTCGATGCTTTGGAAGGAAAAATCAAATCCTTTCTCAGTGATTTCATCTCGCGAGGCCGTGTTCAGGTCCGGGTAAAACTCTCCGACTTGGATGGCAATGACTGCACCGAACCAAAAATCAACCAGCCACTGGCTGCCTCTTGCATCAATGCATTACAGGAAGTTGCGGGCAATCTGGGAGCAAAACCGGACATCACCCTTGAACTACTGACACGCATTCCAGGGGTACTGAAGATTGATCTCAAAATTCCTGATCCGGAATTAATCTGGGAAGCAGTGGAAACCGCCGCACGTGAAGCTGTTCAAGGAATGCTTGCCATGCGTGAAACTGAAGGCCAGCACCTCTATGGAGATCTATCCTCGCGTGTTGAAACCATGCGCAAAGCTCTCAGCGATGTTCGCAAGCTTGCGGCTGAGCTCCCGGATCGTCAACGTCAGCAATTGATGGAACGCTTAAAGCAGGCGGGATTGGAGCAGATTGACCTGAATGACGATCGAATCCTGAAAGAATTGGTTATTTTTGCGGATAAAAGCGATATTTCGGAGGAGATGACGCGCCTGGAGAGTCATTTCAACCACTTTCACACATTGTGCACCGGACAAAAACAAGTGGGCAGGAGTCTTGATTTCCTTGCGCAGGAAATGTTCCGCGAAATCAACACCATTGGCTCAAAGGCTTCGAACCACGAAATTGCGCACATTGTCGTGACGTTGAAAACCGAATTGGAAAAGTTCAGAGAACAAGTCCAGAATCTGGAGTGATCCCCTCATGCCCATTTCACAGGAAACAGACTCCCTACTCATCATTGTTTCAGCACCTTCGGGCGCTGGGAAAACAACCTTGTGCCAAGGGCTCCTGGACGCGGATTCCAAAGTCAAACGTGTGACGACATGCACGACCCGCCCTCCAAGAGGAAACGAACAAAACGGGGTGGATTATCATTTTTTGTCACGCGAAACATTTGAAGAATCCGTCCGACGGGGAGATTTCCTGGAACACGCCGAGGTATATGGAAACCTTTACGGCACGCGGAGGGAGGATGTCGTAAAGGAAATGAACAACAAAAAGGACGTGTTGCTCAATATCGACATCCAGGGAGCCAACTCAATTCGTGAGATCGCCCACCAGGATACAGTGATCAAAAAGGGATTGATCACTGTATTTCTAACACCTCCGAGCCTTCATGAATTGGAAAGCAGACTCAGGAATCGAGCTCAGGACAATGAGGAAGTGATTCTTGAACGGTTGGATCATGCGAAAACGGAACTTTCGGAGCGGCACCATTTTGATTACCTGATTGTGTCCGGAACAAGGGAACAAGACCTCAACAACCTGCTCGCCGTCGTGAGAGCAGAACGTCTAAAATCGAAACGCCACACCATTAACTTATCCTGAATTGCTCCCCCCATGGAGCGCCAAATATCATGAAAAACATCGCATTGGGAGTCACCGGTTCCATAGCCGCCTACAAAGCGGTGGATATCACCAGCGAACTGACTAAGCTCGGACACTGTGTCACCGTCATTTTGACAGCAGATGCCCAAAAATTCGTCACCCCCTTACCATTTAAAACTCTGTCACGTCAACCCGTCCTTACCGATCTGTACGATGAAGACGAAGGATGGAAGCCCTCCCATATCCGGGTTGCAGACGAAGCTGACCTGCTTTTGATTGCTCCAGCTACCGCCAATACCATTGCCAAACTGGCTCACGGACTGGCCGATGATGCCTTGTCCTGCACAGCGCTTTCCTTAAATCCCGGCGTACCCATCCTCGTAGCCCCGGCAATGAACGGCAAAATGTGGCAACATGCAGCCACGCAGGAAAATGTCAAAAAGCTCACTGAAAGAGGTGTGGTGTTCATAGGACCGGAAGAAGGTCTGCTCGCATGTGGATATCAGGGCATCGGTCGACTTTGGAATGTGCAGGGTATCCTGGAGAAGGCATCAGAATTGCTGTCAAATGGGCGGTAATATTGCTTTTCAATCATGCCATTCGAACAAATAGCCCATTTTTTTCAAAAACGATGGCCTCATCTCGGGGCTGGTCAGGATGTCGCCAGACGTCGCATTGAAGAACGCATCAGGACTGTTGAGTGCCACTTTGGTTTACCGGTCAAGATCTGTGCAATCCTGATGCTCGGTTATTACCTTTTCTTTTCCAACTGGTTCGACGATATACAAAGCACCAGGGACGTCGCGTTGGCAACGGTGCGGTTCTTTTTCGTCATCTACACCGTGATCAACATCGGTGCGGGCATCATGATTGCAGGCATGCATCAACTCCCATTATGGACGAATCAACTGGTTGTGCTTCTGATCGCCATTTTTGACGTTCTCTTATTATCTGCACTGACCCTGGTGACGGGAGGATTTGACAGTCTCCTGTATTGGATCTTCCTTTTATTGATTATCCGAAATGCACTCAGCATCCCCTCTTCCACAACTCAAATCACCGTAAACGCACTCACCGTGCTCTGTTTCATCATGGCCGGTCTGACGGATATCACCATTGCGGAGATTGAATTGGAAACGATTGAAACCAACACAGATTCATTTATCCTGCGCATTGTCATTTTAGGCACCATGATTCTATGGTGCTATGGTTTTCAGACACTTTTCGATAAACAAAGAAAAGTGGATGATGAGGCGAGGGAATTTAAAATAAGACAGGAGCAACTCCAGGCTACTGGACGACTGGCGGCCGAAATTGCGCACCAGCTCAAAAACCCGTTGGGAATCATCAACAACGCCGCATTTACTCTCCAGAGGACCGTCAAGGAAGGAAAAACCATCACGCAACAGATCACGCTCATCCGGGAGGAGGTTCATCGATCAGATCGTATCATCACGGATCTGATGGGATTTGCCCAATTGGCGGAAGGAACCATCGAAGCATTGAAAATACCCGACGAACTTGACAAAGCGATTGACCAGGTGTTTCCGAAGGCGGCTGATTTCGACATTAAGGTAGAACGTCAATACTCGCCGGCGCTACCCACGGTTTTCATGCAACGGGGGCATTTTAGCGAGATTGTCGTCAACATTCTTCAAAACGCGCGTGAAGCCATGGGCAGCACGGGCACCATCACTGCAACTGCTTCTCATGGTGAAGGTTACTCTATCCTGGTCACTTTAAAAGATTCCGGCCCGGGCATGTCACAGGAACTGTTGGACCAGGTATTTGAACCGTATTTCACCACCAAGGAAAAAGGAACCGGGCTGGGCCTCGCCATTGTAAAGCACAATGTGGAAATATACGGTGGGCATCTTAAAGTGGAATCCCAGCTTGGCGAAGGCACCACATTCATATTACAGTTCCCAGCCCGCACTTTGATGAAGCTGCGAAAGTAAGAAAGGATGAACAAGGAACTTCCACCCATATTGATCGTCGACGACGAAAAGAACATGCGCCTTTCCCTCGAAACTGTCATGAATGACGAGGGTTACACGGTGCAAGCTGTGGAATCGGCGGAAGAAGCACTGGAGATTCTCAAAACCGAAACCTATTTTCTGGTGATCACCGACGCCCGGCTGGGCGGGATGAGCGGTTATGATTTTCTGAAGGAGATGCGGCAACGAAAGCCGGACCTGCCCATCCTCATGATCACAGCCTATGCCACTCCCAAACTCGCTGTGGAGGCGATCAAATCTGGGGCAATTGATTATTTGGCCAAACCTTTTGCTCCCGAGGAGTTGCTGCATGCAGTGTCTCGTTGTGCGGAACGCCATGCCCTGATTGCTGAAAACCAGGCTTTAAAATCTGCCAACCAGCCTTCATTTGGTCTGGAGCGCATCATTGGCGATTCCAAAGGGATTGATGACGTCCGCAGTTTGATCATGACCGTAGCTCCCACGAATGCCACCGTGCTGATTCTAGGGGAAAGCGGCACCGGCAAGGAACTGATCGCCGGGGCCATCCATGCATTGAGCGAGCGCAGAGAAGAGTCCTATACACGGATTAATTGTGCCGCCATTCCCGATCAGTTGCTTGAAAGCGAACTTTTCGGGCATGAAAAAGGGGCCTTTACCGGTGCTGTCCGTAACAAATCCGGTCGTATGGAAGAAGCAGACGGTGGCACAGTTTTTTTGGATGAAATCGGTGACATGAGCCGGCCGCTGCAAGCCAAACTCCTTCGTTTTCTGGAAGATGGCACCTTTACCAGAGTGGGAGGAAATCAGGAACTCAGAGTGGATGTCCGACTGATCGCAGCAACCAATCGGGATATCGTCAACGCCATTCGGGCCAATCAGTTTCGGGAGGATCTTTTTCACCGGCTCAATGTGGTTCAGTTCACTCCCCCTTCCCTGCGTGAACGTGAAGGAGATGTCCTGATCCTGGCAAATCATTTCCTGAGACAATTTGCCGCCGGGATGAACAAAACCATCAAGGAGTTTTCTCCCGAGGCGGAGAAACTTTTGCTGGCACATCATTGGCCAGGAAACGTGCGCGAGCTCAGAAACGCCATAGAACGCAGCGTGATTCTGGAAACGAAGGAAAGCATCCAGGCATCCAGTTTGCCGAACTTCAAAGTGGAATCCAGACTGGGAACTGCTGAAGGATCACAGACAAGCTCCACCGCCTCACTTGAGGAACAAATGAGCGAAATGGAACGTGATTTGATCCTTAAAAAGCTGTCGGAATTTGACTTCAATGTGGAAGCAACGGCCGAAGCCTTGCAAATGACCCCTCATTCCCTGCACTACAGGATGCACCGCCTGAAGATAGAATTGGAGCCATCGTAAGATTTTCAAAACAAGCATTCGACATCCTAACCACCACGTGTTAACAAAGTTCCTGATGACAGAGTTTAAACCAACCTGGATATTGGCGCAGTCCGATCCATACCGAACAGGCGGTTCTTCGTTGCCTACTCCAGAGGAGGGCACGAAGGAGATCCACTGGTTCGACGATATGGCGGTTGTGGCAGGAATCGGGTTGGTTTTGATGGTTTTATTGGCAATATGGGCAAAATTCTTCCGATCAAGCCCTGATTCCAGAAAAAAATCCGGGACCAAGGACGAATTTCGCACCGTTCCTGATGCTTCAACGTTAACGGACAATCAATCCGGATCGGACCGTCGGCGCAAGAAACGTCGTAGAAGGCGCAGGGATCATCGCCCCCGCAATCCAACCCTTTCAGAAACCGGGGGACTCCCTCACCACAAGGATTCGAACCCGGATTCCGCATAATGGCTGATGAGTAACGTAAAAGTCAGCCAGGATGTTACCAAGAAAAGCGCCTCCAATCTCGCGATGGCGTTTGTTTTGCTTCCCCAGGAAAAGAAGGATGCCATGTGCGCCCTTTATGCCTTCTGCAGAGAAGTCGATGATGTCGCCGACGAAGAATCCATACCGGCGGAAGAGCGACGCCGGGAATTGACGCGTTGGCGGGAAGATATCCGAAAGGCCTGTCATGGGGGAAATCCGGAAATACCCGTCAACAGGGAGCTACAACCCATTATCGAACGCTTCAAACTACCCTGCGAATTGTTTGAAGCGTTGATCGACGGCATGGAGATGGATCTGGAGGGAACGTACTATGAAACATGGGATGATCTGGCAAAATATTGCTACCATGTGGCATCCGTCGTAGGACTCCTGAGTATCGAAATTTTCGAATACACCCACCCTGCCACCAAGCACTATGGATATCAAATCGGGCAAGCCTTGCAGTTGACCAACATCCTGAGAGATATCCGCCAGGATGCTGAGAATAAACGTATCTATGTCCCCAGGGCGCTCATGGATAAGCATCAGGTCACCGAGGACGACCTCTATCAGTTCCGCGACAGTCAGCGCGTACGCAACATGGCCCGCGAGCTGGCAGAAAAGGCAAGATTCCATTATGCGGAATGCAGCAAGTGTATTCACCCGGATGATCGCCGGTCTCTCGTGGCGTCAGAAATGATGGGAGCTGTTTATTGGCGGATTCTGCTTCAGATTGAAAAGAGTGGATACGATGTTCTCCGCCCGAGAAAATTCAAACTCACGAAGACCTCCAAACTCTGGTTGGTGGCACGCAGTTTTGCACGCCATTGGCTCAAGGCAAAGCGTTCCGATTATGCCTTCTAGGGGCAACTTGTCTCAGGCCCGTTAAGCAGGAGTTTCTGTACTGTCCCCATGAAATTCCTCGCCCGGCATGGCAACGGATGAGTCCGGACCGATGTCCACAACCGTTTGAATGATATCAACGGACCTAAGTTCTTTTTCATCTGCTGACGCGATGTGATATAAGGCATCTCCTTCATTCACCAGGGGCTTTTCCATCCCCCCAATCACATGCCCCGCCTTGGGAGCCACAATCTCCTGTTCGTTTTCTCCAAATGGATCTGAAACTGTGCCCAATACCTGGCCGGTTTTCACCGCGGCACCCAACGGGACTTTGGTTCTGAAAATGCCACCTGCCGGCGCGCGCAACCAAAGACTGGAACTACATAAAATCGGAGGTGTCTTCTCCCGCCCGGACCTGCGTTTTTCTTTCAACATCCCCAAGCGCCGCATCACATTCAATACACCACGCACCCCCATCCGAATGCTCACTTCATCAAAACGCAATGCCTCACCCGCTTCATACAAGAGCAAAGGAATGTTTTTCGCACGCACCGCATCGCGAAGAGACCCGTCCCGCACCGAACTGGGGATGATGATCGGGGCGCCGAAAGCTTCAGCCAATTCGGAAGCTGCCGGATCATTTTCGCTGATTCTAATTTGAGGAAAATTGGATCGATGACGCGCCCCGGTATGCAAATCGATTCCATGGGTGGAACGTCCGACAATTTCTTTCATGAAAAGGGACGCCAGAGTGCTGGCAAAGGATCCTGTTTCCGTACCTGGAAAAAAACGGTTCAAGTCACGCCCATCGGCCAGATACCGACTTTGGGAAATAAATCCCAGCACATTCACGATAGGCACCGCCACCAGGCATCCACACAGTCCTTTGAGTGCTTTCATTCGCAGTACGCGACGTATGATCTCCACTCCGTTTAACTCATCCCCATGGATAGCCGCACAGAGAAATAATCTCGGGCCGGGTTTTCGCCCGTTGACCACATGCACTGGCATGTGAAGCCTAGTCTGGGTATACAACTGGGTGATGGGAAGGTTGATGGTACGTCGATTTCCAGCCGGGACAGACTCGCCGCCCAGTTGAAAAACCGACTGCACATTGGATGACATGTGAGGTATGTTCAAAATGATTCCTGTTCACTCGGGGCGACTGGTGGGTTCACCTGCCAGGTAACGCCTCCCCGGGTGGATCACCACTCTCCCCCCCATCGCTTGCCGACCAATCAGCATGGAATACCGCAACTGGTGCCGGGTCGTCAAACTTAGTTGTATGGGCCAGCATTTGCCCCCCATGCACAGGGTGGTGTGGACGAAATACCGAAGTTCGCGCTTCCCCCCCGAATTCATCACATGCCGTCGATCATGAACAGGCAGTGTGCAAACAGACCGGGTCCCCAAATCATCATCGGTGATCACTTCAAAACGAACGCAGGCTTGCCCGTGTTCGGAAAATTCACTGATGGACTCAGCGTGGATGGCCGAACTCCTGGCTCCAGTGTCAATTTTGGCATGCAACCGACTGACCCCCAGATCTGGAAGACTGACCAACTCTCTCCATCCAATATTAATTCTAGAGCGCATAATCACGCATTGATTTTGTCTTATGATGCCAATAAGGTGACTTTCAGATCCAGCTCGGAATCAACTTTCTTTAACGAGCCAACACAGCGTCCATGAAAATTGCCATTTTATCAAGGGGCCCAAATCTCTTTTCCACCAAAAGGTTGGTGGAAGCTGCGGAACAAAAAGGGCACGAAGCCAGAGTGATTAACCCGCTCCGGTGCTACATGAACATCTCGGCACACCGACCGGAAGTATACTATAAGCAAGAAGCATTAAAGGGTTTTGACGCAGTCATTCCACGTATTGGGGCCTCCATAACGTTCTATGGGTTGGCAGTACTCAGGCAATTTGAAATGATGGGAGTCTACAGCCTGAACGAATCGGTTTCCATCGGCCGTTCACGTGACAAACTTCGCAGCCTTCAACTGTTGTCCAGAAAAGGCATCGGCATGCCGATCACCGCATTCGCCCACAATCCGGACGACACCAAGAACGTGATTGAACTGGTCAAGGGCGCTCCGCTGGTCCTGAAACTACTCGAGGGAACCCAGGGGGTCGGAGTGGTCATGGCTGAAACCAATCAAGCGGCAGAAAGCGTGATCGATGCCTTCCGGGGATTGCACGCCAACATCATGGTCCAGGAATTCATTCAGGAAGCCGGTGGTTCGGATATCAGGTGCTTCGTCATCGGGGAAAAGGTGGTGGCCTCCATGAAACGAACCGCAAAAGACGGAGAGTTTCGCTCGAACCTCCACCGTGGAGGCAGTTCTGCCATGGTGAAACTTACTCCTGAAGAACGTTCCACCGCCATCCGATCAGCAAAAATACTCGGACTCAACTGCGCGGGTGTGGACATCCTTCGTTCGAACCATGGTCCGGTGGTCATGGAAGTCAATTCCTCCCCCGGCCTCCAGGGAATCGAAGAATGCACTCAAAAGGATGTGGCCGGACGTATCATCGAGTTTATTGAAAAAAACGCCAAACCGGGAAAAACCCGCACCAAAGGCAAAGGGTAACTCACGCCGACCTCAAAACAGACGCATGTTCTGAATGGGTAATTCCCGGTCCTCGGGCATGATGAGGTAAACGGTTCGTTTCGAGGACTGCCAGGCTCTTGAAAAGTGTTCCATGGGGTAGGTCCACCTCACTTCGGGGCATCGGGCAGGATCATTGAAAATGGGATTTCCATCCGCATCAAATCCAATGCAGACCACCAGATGTCCATCATTGGCCCCTTTCTTGGATTTCCCCTTTAAAAGGTCATATGAAATGGATGTGGCCACCGGGATGCCTTGCGCGAGGATTTCATACAACGCGTCCACGGATTCCAACCTTGCAACGAAGGCCCGTAACCCTGCGTGTTCGCCGGCAAAGGCGGTATTGAACGGCCAGTTCCCCGTTCCAGGCCAGCCGGGATCAAAGATGCGGGCGGCAACCGTTGGAACCGGGTATTCCAGTTCGGGCCGATGGAGGACCTCCGCCCAATACCCCAGGATCATGGTCACGGATGTTGGACTACACCAAACGTTTCCTCCGATATAATCCAATTGGCAACGCTTCGGAACCGCCAGTTCGATCGGAGCCTTGTTACCGGTAAGAGCATCATCCGTGAATGCCCCGCTGACGCTGCCCGACAGACAGATTCCCACCAGTTTTAATGCAGGCGGTCGCCGATGCGTCTCAGAACTCAATTCAAGTTTCAAGGTGCAGGCGGTCGGCTTTTCCTTGAACACAAGTGTGTCGGTATAAACCGCCGCAAACTCATCTTTTTGATCATTCAGACTGGATCGGGTTTTGATGTCTCCGTTCAATATCTGTTGCCCGGTGGACCATTGACCAAATCGGTAGGATCGAGTAGAGCCATCGTGAAAAGTCACGTCCATTTCGAGCGTCAAGCGATCGCCGTCCCCGGCCTCAAGGTTCCAGGACGGAATGAGTTCTTTCACGTCAAATTCAGGCATGACGACAGGAATACGATAGACTTGTTTGGAATCGGCATTGTCCGCTTGCGGCACGACGAAGGATTCCAATTGTTCCCATGTCTGAATCATCTGGTTTTCCGCGTTCATGGGTATCATGGAAAAAATGGCGATGCCCATCAAACATGTCCAAACCTTTTGAATAACCTCTGGACGTCGCACTTTGGAGAATTTCATAATAAATTAACAAACCATCATCAAAACAACTGTTGCATCAAGGCCATTTCCTGGTCTGCCACCTTTTCATACTGGAATTGCCTCACGTGTTTTCGCCCTGTCTCACTCAATATTTTTCTTTGATCGGGAGATTCAAGGAGTCGAACCACCGCGTCAGCGGCTTCCGGGCGCGATCTCGAAGGGACCATTTCCAGCACCCCGTCAAACAATTCCCGAAAGACAGGCAAATCATAAGCCACCACCGGCAATCCGGCAGCCAAAAATTCGGTCACACTCAGACCCCAACCTTCTTCAAACGAAAGACTCAATCCCATTCGGGATTGCTTCAACATGGTATTCTTTTCAATTTCAGAAACACCACCCTTGAATTCAACGCTGCCGCCCAACCCTCTGTCCTTCATCATCTGCATCAGTTGAGTCCGGTGAGGACCCTCCCCAATCACCACCATGCGCGCATCCGATCTGGCTTTTACAATCTGTTGCCAGACTTCGGGGAGATCAAAAACACCTTTCTGTTCATGCACTCTCCCGAGAAATACCACATCATATTTTGGGGGTTCGGAAGGAGTGCTATCCAGTTCGGAAAAATCCAACCCGCATCCCACCACTTTGGGAACAACTCGCCGCAAACCAAGCTGAGATTTCAACTTCAAACAATCCTCCTCAACCGGACGGCTGAGACACATGACGAGATCCGCATGCCGGTCTGCCAGACGAAGACTCCATTTTTCCGAAGCCAGGAAAAGTCGGTCGAACAATGAATGTCGATTGGACTGAGCATGCAGCAGATGCTGAATCTTGACGACCAGTTTTGCCCCGTAACGCTTGGCCAATTTCAGGGCAGGATAAACTTCAAATATCAGGAAATTCGATGCGTACACCACATCATACGCAAAGGGCAATCTCCGCCAATGAGCGGATACCATCCGAAAACCAAAAGCAGGAAAATATCGCCAGGTCTGATCCAGATATCGACTCGCATCAAAATACCGATCGGAACAAACCAAGCCGCATTGAGGTGCCGCGGATCGAATCTGGGGATATCCTGCATGTGCAACCAGAAAATCCACCTGATGCCCCTTTTGCGTCCACGCTTTGGCCATCAAAAGGTAGTGTTTCAACACACCAGACATGGAAGTGCCATCATTCAGGCTGTTATGAACAATCAGAATCTTCACATCCAGAATGGGAATCAGTCGGCAGCATTCGACATGAATTGATGAATCGCGTCCATCAGGTTTTGTTTGGAACTGGGCTTGATCATCACTCGATCAAAACCGGAAAGGGCATCCAACTCCTTCTCCGTCTGATTGACGTCAGCTGTAAGCGCAATGATGACCGGTTTGGGAGTGACTTGCTCGTGATCCACGTGTTGGCGAATGGCACGCGTGGCTTCCCGACCATCCATGACAGGCATGCGGATATCCATCCAAATCAAATGTGGCTTCCAATCCCTGGCAACTTCAAGTGCCTGTGCACCATCTGTTACAACCTTCAACTGGAACCCGACGGGAGCCAACATCGACTCTATCAGCTTGGCATTGATAGGATCGTCCTCGGCAACCAAAATACGAATGGTGGTCGGATCAAGATTGGCGGGGTCGGGAATCTCTTCCACCGGTGCAACCGGTTGCAATGATTGAACCTTTTCCTCGCCTACGACAGGTAAGGTGACATCAAAAAACACAGTCGTTCCCACGGTCAGTTCACTTTCAATGCGAATAGCTCCGCCAAGCATATCTGCAAAATGTTTACAAATGGACAGCCCCAATCCAGTCACCTTGTGTTTACGATTGGAATGGGGCGATTGAAAAAATGGCTTAAAAAGGTCCTTCAGGTTTTCCCCAGGAATACCCTCACCTGTATCGGACACCATAAACCGCAGTCGGACTTTCCGATCATTTTGCGTTTTTCCAATCTCACGTGGTTCATCGCGCCACTGTAATTGAACCATCACCCTGCCCTGAGGCGTGAATTTTAAGGCATTACCGACAAGATTCAGGAGGATTTGTTTGATCTTGTTGGCATCACTGCGATAGCGAACCGGTAAATCAGGAGGTATATGCCACTCCACAGGCATATTCCGTTCCCTGATCTGCATGGAAAGCATCCCCCGCAGATCATTCAAAAGTTCGGCCAAATCGAACTCCGTCTCCACCAGCCGATCCTTACCGGCTTCGGCTTTGCTGACAATGAGGATGTCACTGATCAGATTAAGCAAATGATTGCCACTCGTGTGGATGATATTCAACGATTCCAACTGCTCTTCGGTCAGGTTTTCCCCTTCAGCCACCAAACGACTGAATCCAATGATAGGATGCAAAGGTGTGCGCAGCTCATGGCTCATGTTCGCAAGAAAGACAGCCTTGGCATCATTGGCCCGTTCCGCCTCGGCTTTGGCTACTTCAAGCGCTTTGGTACGTTCCTTCAGCTTTTCCTCCAACCGGGTCCGGTAGGAATGCAATTGCTCGGTGCTGTTTGAAAGATACTTCACCATCTGATTGAACGAATTGGCCAAAAAACCAATTTCATCCATGAACACGACCGGGACTTGAACATCGAATTTACCCCGGTTCACCGTCCCCACTCCGGCCACCAGAGATTGCAGCGGACGTATCAATGTGTGATGAAAAAACAGTGGCAATCCAATTAATGAAAGAATGAAAACTGCAAACAGAGTCCAGGTAAAAATCCTGCCATGCTGCCATCCGGCCTGAAGCAACCTCAACGTGTTGTCTTCCACCACACCGGCCGGACCAACCATGTGACTGTCTTCCTGCCCCCAGTGTTGCTCATGGAGTCTGAGCGGCATGACAGCGTCTTGAGCTGGAACCAGACCGGCCATCTGGATATCCACCGGGTAATGAGCGTCATAATACAGTTCCTTGAGAGAATCCAGATTCCGGTAGTTGAATCGCACTTGACCATCGGGGTGTAAGACGACCTGGAAAGAATGCTTCAAATTGGGTTTGCGGTCAGATGGCATTTCAAGCCAAGTGATGACGGCTTTTTCCCTGGATTTTGAAACAAAAACACCCCCTCGGGACTCGATGTCACGCTCGCCGACATCCATCAAGGCGGGGATAATGAGTGGAGCGTTCCCATAAGCAAACCGAAAGGTCTTCATGTTGACGGGGGCACTGAATGACATATAACCATCCAGGGCGATAAACGCTTCCTGATAGGATTTGCCGAAGAAAGAAAACGAAAAGGGTAATTCAAGCTTTTCATATCCCCCGGTCTTACCTCCGGAAGAGAAAATGCGGGTACCCAATGATGTATCCCAATCAAGTGGAACCTTTGAAAACTGAAACCCTTTGTTTCCGGCAGCAGGTGTAAAAACGACACTCTGATCCGGTTGAACCACCGACATGTTTGCATGCCCCCCCCCATGAGCAACGTGATCAGACTCAAGTGCCGCCCGCCGGTCATTCATCATCAACGCGCCTCCGCAAACACTCAACACCACCCAGGACATCACGGGGTAATCCGTGGGCTGTGTGCTGAACAATGTTGGCAGTAGAAACACCAGCGCCATGTTTCTTGCCCGTCGTTCTGAATGACTAACAGGCTTAATGAGGCGTCTTAAGGCACCTTCAGGATTGCCCCCCTCTTCAGGACGGGCAGACTGACGGAGTAGAACGATCACTCCCCAGCAAAAAAGGAGCGCAATGAAAAGATCCGGAATATCGCCCCTCCAGTAAATATGAGCATCCTGAGCCACCCGAATTCGATGAATAGAGGTATAAATCTCGTTTATTTCGATCAAACAAGCGCCACCTAGACTCACAGGCAATTCCCATCTGCGCGTGTTTAACTTTCGGGGAAAGTGATAAGCAAATACCAGAAAGAATCCGGCAATGGGAACGAGAAAAGTGGTTTGTGTTACCAAAAAATAATAACTCCACTTCTGATAAAACAAACTGTCTCCCAACATGGCCACAGCCAGCAGGAACATGCTGCAAGACATACCGGCAAATGAAATTCTGAGCGGCTGCCCCCAACCTTTCCTCAAATCGTACAACGCAAAAACCGACAAAGCTGCAGCAAGCAAACTCACTGTCAGGTAATTCAAGGTCAGCTCTGTGAATACGATGTCCATGTTGCTTCAGTGTGATGAAAGAATCATTCCCCTTCGAATATTTACCACCATGATGCCTTCAGGATTTCTTTGGCTTTCCCAAATCAACCGCTTCGCCTTTGTATCTTAACCAGGCCCAACACCCCATCACACCAAGAGGCAATAAAATCCAGGCGCTCACTCCAAACCCGGCAGGTAAATACCCCAACAAAATGGCCATGCCTCCAGCCACCAACGCATAGGGCATTTGCGTGCGAACGTGGTCCATGGGATCACACCCGCTCGAGAAGGAAGAAACAATGGTGGTATCACTGATCGGAGAACAATGATCCCCGAAAACCGACCCGGCCAGAACGGATCCAATGGTGGCGATCACAACGTGGTTCACCGACTGCCCCAGTTCCCAGCCTGTCAAGCTCAAAGCAATCGGTATCGCCAAAGGCATCAACACCCCCATCGTCCCCCAGGAAGTCCCGGTGCTGAACGACATCAAAGCGGCCAGCAGGAACACGAGCATGGGAAGTGTGGCTGGCGGGAGCCAACTACCCAAAATACCGACCAGCCATTGAGCGGTCTCCAATTCCCTAATCACATCACTCAACATGAAGGCGAAAACAAGGATCAACATCGGCATGAACATATGCTGCATGCCCTCAAAGAAAGCCTGCACCGGAGATTCCTTGCTGCGGTCCGGGAGCACAAAACGGGTCAGCAATAGCGCCACGATGACCGCCAAAGCCGTCGCGCAAATGAATACCACATCCGCCCTGGCCCGACCAAACACCTGGATCAAACCGGATACACTCCATGCTTCATTCAGTCCACCTCCCTCGACATACAATCCAACAAAAACTCCCAGGACCAACACAACCAGTGAAATCACAGCCACCGCGATTCCCTTGTTGTCGGGTGGAATCGGGGTGGATGAGCGTGCCGGACCGGATGGTTTCTTGCGTCGTTCGGCCTGCAACATCGGGCCGTATTCACGCCCCAGCCAAATCGTCAGAAAAACCATGACCACGGCAAAATAGTTGTAAAACCGAAAAGGCAGACTTTCGATCAGCAGTTTGTATGGCGAAATCTCCGGCGTCATGGATGTCACATTGGCATTTTGAAAACCTGCCAGGATCAGTCCCATTTCCGTCGCGATCCAGGTGGATACCAGGGCAAAGGAAGCTATGGGAGAAGCGGTGGAGTCCACAATGAAGGCCAGTTTTTCCCTGGAAATGCCCGCCCGATCCGTCACCGCCCGCATCGTCTTGCCAACGAGCATACAATTGGCCAGGCCATCAAAAAACACAACCCACCCCATACCAAACGCCCCCATCCCCGCCCGGCGGCGGGATGCGTTCTGCCCAAGGAATCGGTGGGCCAGGGCATTCATGCTCCCGTTGCGGTTCAACACTTCAACAAAACCACCCATCATGAACGAGAACAGGATCACACAAACCTTCCATGGATCCGCCAACACCGGAATCAAATGATCGGCAAACAATGAAATAAAACCTTTGATCACGTTCCCGTCCTTAAGAAGGATGGCTCCGGAAAAAGCCCCCACGAACAGGGCTATGTAGATATCCTTGGTCAGGAACGCCAAGGCAACAGCAATCAAACTGGGCCATATCACGGCAGGTCCCTGCAAACTCTCCGGCAGCAGCACCCACAGGAAAGTCAGAACAAAAGCTCCCCATGAAACCCATTGTTTATTGATTTTGCGCTTCATTATTATTCTTCAAATTAAGATGGCTCGTGCTTCTTCCCGGTCACGACGGGAGACTTTAAGGTCTCATCCTGAGGAGGCAATTCCCCCATATTGCCCCCCTGCACCAACTCGGCACCAAACAGTCGCTGACATTCCAGCATCACAAACCGATCGGTCATACCCGCGAGGTAATTGCAAACCGCTCTCGGACGCCCCTGCTCCACATCCTGCCTGCCGAATTGTGCCCCCATCTTGTCCGGATGTTCCATGTAATAATGAAACAAAGGCACCAGCATTCGAACAGCCTTCAGGTTGGGTTCATGCACAATGGGGTTGTAGTAGAGGTTCCGATACAGGTATTCACGTAACTCGGCATTCCACCGCTTACGCTCAAAACTATAGTCAACCAGCTTCTCCGACAAACATCTCACTTCGTTGGAATGCCCGACACCGGAGGATTCGATGCGTTGTTCGGTGGTGAGCACCACATCCTTGGCCATGTCATCAATTAAACACCGGATCACAAAATAACGCCGCCCTTCCTTGCTGAGTGAGGACGTGTTTTTTTCCACCTGATCACAGGAAAGCCGCCAAATTTCCACGTGTCGTTTGAGATGGTTTTCTGAAATGAGACCGGACTCCAGACCGTCATCCAAATCATGACTGTAATAGGCAATCTCATCGGCAAGGTTGGCCACTTGAGCCTCCAGGGATGGTTGCTTGAAAGAGCGGGTCATCTCCGGTTTGGCGCCCCCCTTGAACAAATGGTGTTTGGCGAGTCCTTCCCGGGTTTCCCAGCTCAGGTTGAGGCCGGGAAAACCTGGATACTTTTGCTCCAGTTCTTCGACGATGCGGAGGCTCTGCACATTATGTTCGAAACCGCCGTGATCGACCATCAGTCGATTCAATGCTTCTTCTCCCTTGTGCCCGAACGGGGCATGCCCCAGATCATGAGCCAGGGCAACCGTCTCGCAAAGATCTTCATTCAATCGCAGGGCGCGCGCAATATTCCGTGCAATACCCGCCACTTCCATCGTATGGGTCAGACGGGTGCGGAGATGATCCCCTGTTCCATTCAAAAACACCTGGGTTTTGTATTCCAAACGACGAAACGCGCGGGAATGAATCACCCGATCGCGATCCCGTTGAAATTCAGTGCGCCACTCAGGGGAATCTTCAGGATGCACACGCCCCAGACTCTCGCAACTCAGTTGCGCATAAGGAGCCAGTATCTGTTGCTCCCGCTTCTCTAGTTCCAGCCGATCGCAGGGCATAGGGATCAGGGCTTGGACATTCGGACAACTTCCTCAGGAAACGCTGCTTCCAAAGGCACCGATTTCAACTCAAACAAGCGACGAATCGCATCTTCGATGAGGTTGTTCGGGCAACTGGCGCCGGCGGTGATCCCAATGGTCACATCGCCCTCTGGAAGCCAGTCGTTGGTCGTCAATTCCACCTGCCGATGCTGATTAAAATGACTGATCACTCCGGCTGATTCCATTTTGGCTGCATTTTTGATGAAATAGGTCGGCAACTTGGCCTCCCCCATTTCAGCCAAATGAGAGGTATTGCTTGAATTGTAGCCGCCCACCACGATCAAAAGATCCATGGGCTCTTTCAACAACTTTCCCAGAGCGTCCTGTCGATCTTGAGTCGCACTGCAGATGGTGTCGAAAAAACGAAAATGTTGATCCAGGTTCTTGGTCCCGTATTTCTTTTCGAGAGCATTCTTCAAGCGCCGCTGCACCTCTTCGGTTTCCCCCCGCAACATGGTGGTCTGATTCGCCACACCGATGGCATCCAGATGAATGTCCGGGTCAAATCCATCTGAATAACCTCCCTTGAACGATTCCAGAAAAGCTTCTTTGTCGCCACCATTCAAAATGTAATCACAAATGCGGTCCGTCTCATCCAAGGTGAAGACCACCAGATATTGTCCATTGGCCGCCGTGGCCTGAGAACTGGTCGCCTTGGTCTCTTCGTGCCAGGCTTTCCCGTGAATGATGCTGGTGACCTGATCTTTGGAATACTGTTTCACGCGTTTCCAGACACTCATCACATCGCCGCAGGTTGTATCCACCATGACACATCCCTTTTCCTGAATGGCCTGGCGAGTACTCACCTCCGTACCAAAGGCTGGAATAATCACCACGTCATCCGCGGTTAAGTCATCAAGATCCTCGGAAGATGGTCGGCTGGCGATGGCCCGAATCCCCATTTGTTCAATCTGTTCATTGACTTCCGGATTGTGAATGATTTCCCCAAGCAGGAAAATGCGTTTGGGTTCCGGAAACACTTTTCGAGCCGCATAAGCAAGATCAATGGCCCGCTCCACCCCATAACAAAACCCAAACTGCTTCGCCAAACGAATGGTCATTTGGCCAGGAACCACCAACCGGTTGTCATGTTCACGTATATATTCCACCAAGGTGCTGCGGTAGTGGGTCACCACCTCCGCCTGCACTTCTTTCATCACATCCGGACGTCGTAAATTGATTTTTTTGGGTTTGGTTGCTGCAACCTCTGTCATGGACAAAACCTTATCACGTAGCAAGCCGAAGGAAAGCGTCATTTTGTGAGAAGAAAGCGTTGATCATCACCTGAACACCTCGCAAAGGTTCATTCAGCCCCCATCACATGGTACTTTAGAGCCTCGATCCGATCCATGATGACCGTTTCTCCATTGGGCCACCTCAAGGTCGCCTTTTGAATGGATTCACCAACACCCAACCCAACAATGACCTGATAAGGCGATTGGCTGCGATACCCGTCACCCGTAACAATGGGGTGGGAGAACGATCTGCCCGAAGTCTCGATTCTCAATTGCCCCCCCATCAAGGGCGGATGAGTTTCAGCATGTCGCAGGTCAAACCCGGCCCACGGGCCCTCTGTTTGATGAAAATTGGGAAACAAATGAAGCACCTGTTTTTCGTTCGGCCACAATTCAAAGGTGGTCACCGCCAAATCCGGCAATCCATTCCCGTCCAGATCAGCCGCTACCACATTCCGGCAGTCTTCCGCCATCGAAAGCCCGAACAAATAGGCCACTTCCACCCACTCCTTGCCTCCAAGATTCAGGAAGAAGCGATTTCGCTCATGTCCACCGTAGGATGCTCCTGATTGCCGATAGCGAAGTTGCTTGGACTCAATGTAATCATTCAATACCGGATCATCCTCCGAATTTCCCATGAAAAGGTCTTCGCGCCAGAATTCGGCTTCATAGTCGTGCGTCCCCGCACCTGATATGTGGCCATTGACAATGTAAACGTCTTCATCCCCATCCAGATCGAAATCAATATTCGCCACGCCCCATGACCACCCGGTGCGCTGAATGGGCGAAAATTCTGTCTCCTGCCTGAATCCATCCTTTCTCCCGTAAAAAACCCGATTCCCATAAGACATGGCTTTTTTCATGGATAACTCGTTGTCATCTTCGGAAATTCGGATCCCCAGGGCATGCATACGTTCAACAGTCGAAGAATGCATCCCAATCATCAGAAAATCCAACAGCCCGTCCTGATTCCAATCCCCAAAAGCATGCGCCATCCCAAACCCCTGCCTGACGCCCAGCCACGTTTCGGTGACGTCCACAAAAGTGCCGTCTCCCTGGTTGAGGTAAACATCCGCTCCGGCAAAATCGCTGACAACCAACAGATCCAGATCAGCATCATCATCCAAATCAACCAATGAACCGCTGTAAGATCGACGAAAACGTTTCGATTCCAATCCTGATCCCGAGGTCACATCCCTGAATCTCCCCTGACCGTCATTCTGTAACAGAAACGCAGGATAACCATCGTTGGCATCATGGAACGGTGTCGGCATCTGGCCGTTTTGATAAGGCACTTTGTATTGCCCCAACCAGGCATCCAGATCCCCATCTCCATCGATGTCCCCCGAAGTTAAAACGAAAGGATTTTTCAAAGCATCACCAAACAAAGACTGTCGTACTGGAGCTTCGGAAAAGGCTCCTTTCCCGTCTCCAGTATAAAGTCCCAATCCCTCTGTGGAAACTGCCAGAAAATCCAAAAACCCATCCCCATCGAAATCAGCCAACACCCCCTGATGAAATTGTTCCATGGGAAACTCCACCAGATTGCCTGTGCGAAATTTTCCTCCTCCCTGATTCCAGAACACCCGATTGATGCGGGATACGATGACTTCGGACAAACCGTCCGCATTCAAATCCACAACCTGTAGGTTCGGTTCCAATACCACATCATGATCGGCGGGTGAAATATCGGCCGCCTGAACGTGTTCAAAAGGAGGCAATCCATCACGTTCCAACAATTCGGCCTCCTGAACTTCCACATGATGAATCGCTGGAAATGATCCAGGACTTCCCGGAGGTATCCAGTCCACCTTGAACAAACCACGCAGAATCCAACGTTTGGGAGGTTCCGCTCTTCGCGCGTGAAATTCAAATCGAAAGCGGGATACAGGCCGCTCTTTCTGTGATGGATCAAATCCCACATGCCGCCATTGCATTTGATCAAGAAGGATCTCATCAGCGACCAAAGCATCCAGCCAGGAGGCCCATTGTTCGCTCTGCCACAGAACCGGTCTATCCACGTTCATGACGGACTGCTGAATGCCATGACCCAACAGGCGCAGCGATTCCCAAGCCCCCATGCGCAGGGAAGGAACTCGAAGTGTCTGGAACGCTCGCCATTGTCCCTGATCACGATTAAAATCGTCCCATACGGCATTCAGGAATTGCCCGTATCTCTCCGCCTCGATTTCCATAGCCAACGGACCGCGATCCAATTCGGCACGTCTGGCTACATGATCGACCTGGATCGACAGAGCTCCCGAAACATCCTTATTTCCAACGGAACTGTCCACTGAAGTAGGCACAGGCGCATCGCATCCCGTAAACACCAGCCATCCGGCAAGGAAAACCAAGTTCACGAAATTCTTGCTCATCGCACTTAAATGTGGCCATACTTCATTCATTCACAAAAGGTATCAGGATCAAGGCAGTCTGGCGCGATCCCCTCATTAAAACAAGGGGAATGCTGGGTGAACCAGATTTCCTGAAACAAGCCCCATCGGATTTGATAGAGCACAAGGGAATGAATCTAACCACGAAAGCTTATGAGTCACAAAATCCAGGAATACAAAATGATCGTCACCCCTTCAGGTGAGGAATTGGAAACTCAAGTAAACGAACTCCTGAAAAAAGGCTACGAATTGCACGGCATCCCCGGCATGCAGACCAAGGGAACGGATTTGGTCTTCTGCCAGGCACTCGTGCTCAAAGGCGATTTTTAAGAACCCATTTTTGAAATAGAATCTTACTTGCTGCAGGGCATCATTCGGCGTAATGATGCTCAGAGCACATTGCATTCACTCAAGGTTATGAAAACACACGATTTGATCTGGAAACCAGCTATCTGCATCGCATTACTATCGATCTTCATCTCCCGGGCACAGGCCGAAATCGGGGTGGGAGCCAAACCTGTTGACGGCGCCGAAATTTACTTTGACGGCAGCCGCTCCATGCTGGACGAAAAATGGACTTACTGGGAAGGCCCGCGTTTCGCATCCAGTCTCCCCATCAAATGGAAAATCGTCGATGATCCCGTCGACGAAGGCACCGCCATGATGACCGATGATCCGGTCGCTGCAGGCGGTAAATATGGAACAGCCGATATTGTCACCAAGAAGAAATTCCGCGACTTCCGCTTGCACATCGAATTTCTCATTCCAAACAAAGGCGGCAACAGTGGTGTGTATTTGCAGAACCGCTACGAGATTCAGGTTCTGGATGGGGACAAAACCAAACACGGCATGGCGGCCGTGATCAACGAAAGCGAATCCCCCTACCACGCCTACAACGGTCTTGGCATGTGGAACGCTTACGACATCACCTTTCGGGCGGCTCGTTTCGATGGAGAGAAACGCACTGAAAAAGCCATGGTTACCATGTATTTCAATGGACAAAAGGTGCACACCAATTTCCCCATCAACAAGGTGTGGGGCGGACCAAATTCCGGTATTGACGGCGGCAACAACGGTGGTCTTGGCGTCACAGACCGCCCCGGCGGTTTGAAACTTCAATGCGAAGGCCACGATGTGCGCTATCGTAACATCTGGATCAAGGAACTGAACCTGGACAAAGCCGACACCGACTTCCAGGAACTGGTGGCGAAATAACACCATCCTCCATCATTTCCACATTTGAATCATTCCTCAACGGGTATGGCTGATCCGTCGGCTGACAAACCGGAAAACGAGTGTTGCAACCATCAGCGAAGCTTTCTTTGCTGGCGGATCTGGACGATCTATGGGCTCCTTGCCGCGATCGGCATCCCATGGTATTGGCCGAAGGATCATGCCACCCAGTTGCTTGGGCTACCGGCCTGGACCTGTGTTTCCCTGCTCGCTTCGCTCGGGGCATCGGTCCTGACTACATGGTTAATCCTGACGCATTGGCCGGCGGCTCCTGATGATGAAAACAAGCCTGCCTCAGATCCCTCATGAATGACAGTGTGATGCCATTCGGATGGGGCGGGATCACCTTCATCGCCTTCTACCTTTTCGGGCTTCTCTGCATCGGCTGGATGGGAAGACGAGCCAGACAGGACAACTCCCTGCGCGACTTCTATCTAGGGGGAAAAGGGGTTGGCGTCGTGGTACTGTTATTGACCTTGTATGCCACCCAATACAGCGGGAACACCATGTTCGGGTTCAGCGGCAAGGCCTATCGGATTGGCTTTTCATGGATCACGTCGGTGCATTTCATGACGGCCATTATTGTGGGTTACCTGCTCTTTGCCCCACAACTGCATCGACTCAGCCATCAACATGGATTTATCACACCCAATGATTTTCTGAACCACCGATACCGTCACAAGGGAATCAACATCGTTGCCCCCATCCTGATGGTCCTGGCGCTCGGCAATTATTTACTGGCGCAATTGATGGCGATGGGGCGTGCACTGCAGGGGCTCACCACGATGCCACCCCAAACGGCCTATATCGTCGGTGTGGTGCTGTTGGCCCTGATCATGGTGGTATACGAAACGCTCGGCGGATTCAGAGCAGTGGCCTGGACGGATGTGCTTCAGGGAACCATCCTGATGATCGGGTTCGGGGTGTTGATGATTCTCATCTGGACCCAGTACGGAGGGATTGCAGAAACGACTCAAAAACTGCTCGCGGGCACCGAATCCGATCGTGCGAAAGTATTGCCTCCGGATGGGATGGGCGCTCGCAACTGGTTGAGCTATGTCATCATTTTCGGTTTGGGTGCCTCTCTTTATCCGCAGGCGGTTCAACGAATCTACTCAGCCAAATCCACCAACACTCTGCGGACCAGTTTGATTTTTATGGCTTTTTTGCCTTTAACAACTGCCTGGATTGCAGTGCTGGTGGGTGTCACCGGCGCAGCACACGTGCCCGGTCTCGATGGAGCGCAAAGTGACCGAATCTTAACAATTCTATGCCGTGAAGTACAGCAATCCTCACTCCTGGGATATTGGTTGGTGGTGGTCCTGTTCTCAGCCATCTTGGGAGCGCTGATGTCCACAGCTGATTCCTGCATGCTGACCATTTCCTCGATGGTTACCAAGGATATTTACCTGGGCTTCATCCAGCCAAACGCAAGCGAGGAACGATTGACCCAACTCGGCAAATGGCTCTCATGGATTGTGGTGGCCTTGCTGGCCGGTGTTGCCATTTACATGAACTCACTGGAAACCAAGCCGACGCTGGTCAAATTACTGGACCTCAAATTCGACATGCTTGTTCAGTTGGCGCCCGGCTTCATGCTTGGACTTCATTGGCGTCGATTGACGGGCACAGCGGTCTTCTGGGGTTTGATCACAGGATTGGTGGTCACTTTTGGTCTCTACGGCAATGCCTGGATCAAATCGACCGGATTTCACCAGGGACTTTTTGGACTGGCAGCAAACTTGACCGTTGCCATCGCTTTGTCCTTGATCCTTTCCCGCAATCCGAAAGAATCCCCTCCGTCATTGTCCTGAATGAAAGCACCTGACACTTTCACCGTTCAGGCATATTTCAGAGGATTACGCACATGATAGGAAACGGTCAGAGTTGCTTGCACAAGGCGGGCAAGACATGTCTCAGCTTATGGCTGTTGGCTTTCGCTTTGACATCCAACCATCTCCTTCAGGCTGACCAGATTGTCTTCACCGAAATCATGTACCACCCCCAGGACGAAGACGCGTCTGCATGGGTGGAGTTTTCCAACCTGACATCGACGCCCATGGATTGCGCCCAATGGGAATTCAAAGGAAGAGACATCTCATTCACCTTTCCGGAATTTGATCGCCATCAACCACGCGAAAGTTTTATCCGACCGTTTGAACAGTTCATCCTGACGGAAACCGATCCGGAAACCTTCCGGCAAGCTCATGGTATCCCCCCCGACACACGCATCTGGGGGCCATGGACCGGAACAATCAGCACAAAAAAGGAACACCTGAAACTTTCAGACAAGAACGGTATCGTTCTTTGCGAAATCGAATTCGACAACGATCCCCCCTGGCCCATTGAAGCCGCTGGCGCCGGGTACAGCATGGTCGTCCGCCACCCGGACCGAACCATCAACGACTGGCGCAACTGGAAAGCAAGCCATCACCCGGGAGGCACCCCCGGCACCATCCCCTTTCCGGAAGGCGGCATTTACATTCAGATTCCGCCCGAAGACGATACACTCACAAAGATCGAGATTCTCCCCATGGACACGCTGTGGCGGTATCACCCGGGGAATGCCGACCTAAGCGAGGATTGGCCCTCAATATCCTATGATGATTCGCATTGGCAAAACGGTCGGGCGCTTCTTGGCTTTGAAGAAGCGCAGCTGCCTTCTCCCGGTCTGCAGACAAACCTTCCGGACGGTCCGATGACTTACTGCTTCCGAACTCATTTTGAAATAAAAAACCTCGAGACCATCACCCACCTTGAGCTGGATCAGGTGGTCGTTGACGGGGTTCTCTACTACCTTAACGGAGTTCCCGTGGGGACCACCCGGTTTTCAGGCGCGGGAGGTGTGGAAGGCTTCGACACACCCTCATTGGAAACCGTGGACAATGCCACATTGGAAGAAAGTGTATTAAAGATCGATCCCAAGTTTCTTTTTGAAGGCGCCAACATATTGGCGGCGGAAGTCCACCAGACAAATGCCAACAGCACCGATCTGGTGTTTGGAGCAGAACTCGTCAGCGTGCATCACAAAGAACCGCTTCCTGTTCGTTTGATGGAAGTAGGAATCCATACAAATGGTCAAGGGTATGCAAAGGTGAGCAACACGAGTGATGAACCGGTATCACTCAGCGACTATTTGATACTCGCCGACAATCAAGTCACGCCAGCTCCCTTTATTGCAGCCCACGCAGTGGAACAAACTTTTCCTCCGGGCGCCACTCAGACCATTGCATTCAACCAAAGCATCACACCATCCACACTCATTGAATGGACACGAAAACAAGATTCCATACCAAGATCACCGCTGCCCCTGGCCCTCCCCGGAAAAGGATACCGTCAACAGTTGGTTGACAGTGCTCAGGGCATCTGGAAAGTGGAACGCATCCCTTACCCATCGCAAGACGGAAACCGTCTTGCCAAAAAGGGAAATCTCATGATTAACGAGATCTCACGAAAAATACCCAATACGTTGGAGATTGAACTTTTCAATACCACCGGTCAAACCTTCCAACTGGATGAACTGGCTCTCGCGCTTTCAGCAAATTTCCAAAACGCATCACCGATAGAGGGTTCCCTCTCTCCTGCCGGTTTCGCCACTTTCAAGATTCCATTGAACGATCCGGATGAACAAACATTCAGGATTTTCCTCTTCCATCAGAACACCCGGGATGTCATCGATGCACAGAAACAAAATGTCCCTCAGAATTCATCCATGCAACGATTCCCTGATGGAGAGAAACACTGGTTTGCCACAAGCAGTAACACCCTTGACAAGCCTAACAGCATCCATCGCAGCCGAGACGTGGTCATCAATGAAATCATGTATGATCCTCCCTATGGCCAACCTGATCTGGAATTCATCGAACTATTCAACCGCGCCGATCAAGCCATCGATTTGAGCGGCTGGCAACTGAGCGGAGGAATCGCATACCATTTTCCAGACGGCATCATCATGTCCCCCAAATCCTTCCTGGTGATTGCCGATCAGCCGGACACATTGAATGATATCCACCCCCATCTAAATGCCCTGGGCCCATTGAAAGGAAAACTCAGCAACGATGGAGAGCTCATCATGCTGCTCGACGCGCAAGGAAACCTTGCCGACGAAATCGACTTCAAAACCGAGGGAGATTGGCCCACCCTGGCCCGAGGAAAAGGCAGCAGCATGGAATTGCTCAATCCGGATCTCGACAACGCCCATTCTTCCGCCTGGAAAGACAGTCGTGAATCACGCACGTCTGACTGGCAAACGTTTGCCTTCACAAAACCGTATTTCGCGCACCAGGACTTCTGGCACGCCATGGATAACCAGGAATTGCATTTGTATCTGGTCGGTGAAAGCCATGTCATCCTGCAGAACATCCAGTTTCGCGAAAAAGGCAGCACCAGGAATTTATTGAAACATTCCGACCGCCTTTCCATCGAAGGCGACAGTTCCACAGGTTGGTTGATACAAGGCAACCATGCCGACAGTTTCGCTGAAAATGGACGACTCCATCTCATTTCACATGGCCACGGCGACAACCGGGCAAACAGGGCCGAGATCGACATCACCGAGCTGAATCGCAACACCGAATACGAACTGTCCTTCGAAGCTCGCTGGGTGCATGGATCCCCCCGACTCATCGCCCGAACCTGGGAAAACAGTTTTTCTGAATCCGTCCTCCTGCCGGTCCCCTCTCAGATCGGCACTCCCGGCAAACAGAATTCCAGATGGCAGCCCGATCCCCCTGCGCTACTTGAAACGCTCAAGCAATTCCCTGCAGTTCCATCGCCAGGCGAACCTCTCCTTGTCCAGGCCGAAGTTGGATGGCATGAGCAACTCGGAACGGTGAATTTGGTCCATCGACTGGATGGAAGCCACGATGACATCTGGTCACGCACCCCGATGTCGCCAGTGGAGTCCCAATCGGACACACACGCCCCGCTCAGAACCTATCAAGTCGAATTGAAAAACGACTATCGCCAAGGGGAGTTGATCCAGTATTACATCGAAGCCATTCCACCCCACGGACCACGCACCACTCTCCCAAGAGGAGCGGCCGCCGAGCCTGCCTTGTGTGTATTCGATGGCCGCCCCATCCCATCGGATCTACGCGTCGTCCGATTGTTGATTTCCAAGGACCATCTGAACGGCATTTACAATGATCACACACAGGCATACGGATATCGGTATCCACGCCTTTCCAATCAATATTTCAACGCAACTTTCATTTCCAACGAAAGGGACATCTACACGGGAGCCGTTCTGCGCCCCAGCGGGAGCCCCTGGACACGTCGCAACAGCATGGATCGCGGCAAGTGGAAGTTACCCAACGATCGCAGATTCCGTGATCACGGCAAATTCTCCTACGACAACGATCCCACCCGCAATGGCGGCCAGTTTCGTCACCACAATCGCATCGCCCGCTATCTGCTTTATCTCCTGGGACATGTCAGCGGTCAAAACGAGTTCATCTACATCATCCTCAATG
>Ga0255776_10000731_pt1 | contig 37393 bp, 34 predicted proteins | sample 071ome_19_FD_179974 | JGI IMG/M metagenome (GOLD analysis project Ga0255776, IMG submission 179974) | Coastal salt marsh microbial communities from the Groves Creek Marsh, Skidaway Island, Georgia - 071413AT metaG (version 2) | ecosystem: Environmental > Aquatic > Marine > Intertidal zone >... | reverse complement strand
ACTTCCTGACTATACTGTCGGAATGAAACTTGCCGAAAAGATTGCTCGGTTGCGCCTCATCCGCAGTAACACCATAGGACCAATCACTTTCCAGACACTGATAAACCGGTATGGCAACGCACTAGATGCGATTGACCGTTTGCCGGAATTGACGCACCGCAGCAATGTCCGGGTCAAGTTGGCCAGCAAAACCATGATCGAAGATGAGATCGCGGCCCTTGAAAAACTGGGCGGATGGATAATTGTCCGCGGCGAAGACAGTTACCCCGCCAGCCTTGATGCGTTTGACGATGCCCCGGGCTGTTTGTCGCTGATCGGGCATGGCCCGCTGTTGCATCGACCGGCAATTTCCATTGTGGGATCACGAAACTCTTCCGCCAACGCCATGACTTTTTGCGAACAGATAGCATCTGAGCTCGGGCAGAACGGTTTTGTCATTGCCTCCGGACTTGCGCGGGGCATTGATGCCTCCGCCCATCACGGCGGGCTTGCAAGCGGAACGATAGCTGTTCTCGGTGGCGGGGTGGATCAAATCTACCCGAGGGAGAATGAAAAACTCTATCACAGGATCTGTGCCGAAGGGCTTGTCATATCTGAAATGCCACTGGGCATGCAGCCCCTGGCGCGTCACTTCCCGATCAGAAACCGGATCATCGCGTCACTTGGGCTGGCGACACTGGTGGTTGAGGCCGGGTTGAAATCAGGCTCGCTTATCACGGCACATGAAGCCAATGACAGGGGCCGTGAGGTGCTGGCCGTCCCGGGCATGCCGCTTGATCCCAGATCATCGGGATGCAATGCCCTTATCCGTGACGGCGCAATTCTTGTTCGAAATACAAACGATATTCTTGAAGTTGTAAAAGATTTTGATATGCGCTCACCTGAACCCAAACCTGTCATCGAAGCGGCTGAAACATGCCGCTCTTTCACTTCTGAAGACCTTACTCATGCCCATGCTGAATTAAGAAAGTTTTTGAGTTTTGACCCCATCGAGGTTGACGAATTGATCCGGCGATGTCATTTGTCAGCATCGGTGGTGAATGTTGCGCTGCTTGAAATGGAACTTGCCGGGGTCGTCACCCGTCTCTACGGAAACCGAGTGACACTTACTTATAAAAAGGTCTAAGTTACTGTAATTACAAGCATCTGCAGGCACCGAACGGTCAGCACAATGCAGGACAAATGGTACGATGAAGGTTGTAGTTGTTGAATCGCCCGCCAAAGCCAAGACAATAAACAAATATCTTGGCAGTGAATACAAAGTCATAGCTTCCGTCGGGCATATCCGTGATCTGCCCTCCAAGGACGGCTCGGTCGATCCTGAAAATGACTTTGCGATGAAATGGGAATTGTCGGGCCGAAGCAACGCGCCGGTCAGCGAGATCAGCGCAGCACTCAAAGGCGCAACAAAGCTCATCCTCGCCACCGACCCTGACCGGGAAGGAGAAGCCATTTCCTGGCATGTACAGGAAGTGCTTACCCAGAAAAAAGCCCTGAACGGAGCGCCGGTGGAACGCGTCGTTTTCAACGAGATCACCAAATCCGCCATTCTTGAAGCGATGCAGAAACCCCGCCAGATCAACGGGGAGCTGGTGGAGGCTTATCTTGCCCGGCGTGCGCTTGATTATCTGGTGGGTTTCGGCATTTCCCCCATTCTGTGGCGCAAACTCCCCGGCGCACGATCAGCCGGTCGGGTGCAGTCAGTTGCGCTGAAGCTGATCTGCGAACGTGAAGCTGAAATTGAAGCCTTCAAGGCAGATGAATACTGGAGTGTCGAAGTCCGCCTTGAAAAGGAAAACGGGCAGAGTTTCAGCGCCAAGCTGACCCATGTTGAGGGAACAAAGCTTGGTAAACTCAGCCTTGGTGACGAGAGCGCAGCCACGCATGCAGCTGACCTCATCCGCGCCTCACAACTTGAAGTGGGCAAGATTGAAACAAAGCGCGTCAAGCGTCATCCGCAACCACCTTTCACCACTTCAACCCTGCAGCAGGAAGCCAGCAGAAAGCTGGGTTTTTCCGCGAGCCGCACCATGCGTGTTGCGCAAAAGCTGTATGAAGGGATCAATATCGGCAGTGAAACAACAGGGCTGATCACGTATATGCGAACCGATGGCGTTCAGCTCGGACAGGAAGCGATCAGTGACATTCGGTCTGCTATCAGTGAATACAAAGGCGGTCGCTACCTGCCCTCCACTCCCCGCGCCTATAAATCCAAGGCCGCCAATGCCCAGGAAGCGCATGAGGCGATCCGCCCCACAGCCATCACCCGCCGGCCGGAAGATATAAGCCAGTATCTAGATGGTGATCAGCAGCGTCTCTATGAGCTGATCTGGAAGAGGACTATCGCAAGCCAAATGGAATCCGCCGAACTTGACCAGACCGGAGCGGATATCATCGACGGTGATGGCAAAGTGGTCTTGCGCGCATCCGGGTCGGTCATCGTCTTTGATGGTTTCCTTTCGGTCTATCGGGAAGATCGCGATGACACAACCCGCGGTCAGGACGAGAAAGAGGACAACTCTCTCTTGCCGCCTCTTGCCAGCGGCGAGACGCTTAAAACCATCGAAATCAGGCCGGAACAGCATTTCACCCAGCCACCACCACGTTTTACCGACGCAAGTCTGGTCAAACGGATGGAAGAGCTTGGCATAGGACGCCCTTCCACCTATGCCAGCATTCTGTCGGTTCTTCAGGACCGGAATTACGTTATCAAGGACCGGGGCCGTTTTGTACCCGAAGACCGGGGACGGATTGTTTCCGCCTTCCTGGACAGTTTCTTTGCCCGATACGTGGAATATGGGTTCACGGCGCGGCTCGAAGAGGACCTTGACCGGGTTTCCGATGGTAAGCTCGAATGGAAAACCCTGCTTGCCAACTTCTGGAAAGACTTCAAAACCCAGCTTGACGGCATGTCTGATCTGAGCCGCGGAGATGTCCTTGAGAAGGTCGATATGCTTCTTGAGCAGCACTTCTTTCCCCTGGGTGAAGACGGAGCACCGATGCGGCAGTGCCAGCATTGCGGTAATGGCAAACTCGGGCTTCAGCTGGGACGGTTCGGGGCCTTTATCGGCTGTTCCAATTATCCGGAATGCAAATACACCCGCCAGATCGGCGAAGACAGCAGTGATGATACCGGCGGCGACCTTGCTGACGGCGAAAAACTGCTCGGCATTGACCCGGAAACCGGCATGGAGGTCATGCTTAAAAAGGGGCCTTACGGCATTTATGTCCAGCTCGGCGGGCCAGATATCAAAAAACCGAAGCGGTCCAGTCTGCCCAAAGGCATCGATGCGATGACGCTTGTGCTTGATCAGGCTCTGGCCCTGTTGTCGTTGCCCCGTGATATCGGCGTTCATCCCTCCAGCGGGGAGATGATCACCGCGGGGATTGGCAGGTATGGACCATATCTCAAGTTTGGGGGGGCTTATGTCTCTCTTCCTGCTGACGATACGGTGCTCAATATCGGCCTTAACCACGCGGTTGAGCTGATCGAAAGTTCAGGCAAGACAGCGGGGCGCAAGCTCGGTTCCCATGGTGACGGCGGCGAGATCATGGTTAAATCCGGGCGTTTCGGCCCTTATGTCGAACAGGACGGGATCCGCGCAACGATCCCGAAGAAAATGGATCCGGAGACCATAACCCTTGAAGAAGCGGTGCAACTGATTGAGATTAAAAAGGCGAAAGGGCCAACCCGGCCTCGTGGCAAGAAAGCCCCTTCGAAAAAATCTTCATCACGTAAAACGGCCAGCACCAAAGCCAAGCGTGCGTCTTCAGGTGCGGGACGAAAAAAATCAGCACGGCCCGCCTGATGAGTGCCGGTTCTGATGATGCTGACAATAAACGCTCTTTTGTGCCCGAAGATCAGGGCCTGCCCGGTGATCAGGATCTGATCGACTTTATCACAAGTCAGCCCAGCCCACCGAAAGTAAAGGATGTGGCAAGAGAGTTCGGCATCCGTGCCGATGGCAGAGCAAGATTGCGACAGCGATTGCGGCAGTTGGCCGAAAGCGGAAAAATTGACCGTCTTGAAGGCCGTCGGCTGGGAAGCCCGGACAACCTGCCGCCAGTCACCGTCCTTGAAATCACCCGTATCACCGATGATGGCGATGCCATTGCCGAGCCCGTTGAACCGGCCATTGATCCGATGCCGGTGATCGTGATCATGGCAGAGCGAAAAAAAGGCCGGAGTGTTGCCATCGGTGACCGGGTTCTGGCGCGGCTGACCCGCATTGATGCCTCCACTTATGACGGAAAGGTAATCCGGCGGCTTGATCGTCATCGGTCAAGGCTTTTTGGTCATGTTTTCAAAAACAGCAAAGGCTATGGCCTTGAGCCGGTCGAACGGCAGGGAAAATCATCGTTTCAACTGCTGCCACCTGATGCCAGGATCATCTTCAGCGCAGGAGATCTTGTTGAGGCTGAAATCACCCGCTCAACAGGATATGGCCCCAAAACGGCGCGGGTGATCCGCACCCTCGGGCCAGCGGATCAGTCCGGGGCGTTTTCAACACTGGCGATTGCCGAATTTGAGTTGCGGCATGTCTTCCCTGAACCTGCGCTGGCTGAGGCGGATGCGGCCCGTAAACCTCTCCTTGAAAACAGGGTTGATCTGCGCAACACCCCGCTTATCACCATTGACGGCGCGGATGCGAAGGACTTTGACGATGCGGTTCATGCTGTGCCCGCTGATAATGGAGGCTGGAGACTGACCGTCGCCATCGCAGATGTGGCCCATTACGTGGCCCCGGGAAGTGCCCTTGATCGTGAAGCCCAGACCCGCGGGAATTCCGTCTATCTTCCCGATATGGTCATCCCGATGCTACCTGAAGCGCTTTCAAACGGGCTCTGCTCACTGGTTCCCGGAGAAGACAGAGCATGCCTTGCGGTCGAAATGATCATCGATGAGAAAGGTGTTTTAAAAGAGCATCGGTTTTTCCGCGGGCTGATGCGGTCACATGCCCGGCTTACCTATGACTGGCTGGAAGAATACCGAACAGGTATGGACACCGATCCACCGGCGGGGCTTTCTTCCATATGCCTTGATCATCTGTTCGGGGCATATGAGGTGCTGGCCCGGCAACGAAAGGAGCGTGGCGCGCTGGAAATCGACCTGCCCGAAAAGAAGATTATCTTTGACCATGAAGGCAAGGCAACCGGCGTGTCACGACGGCATCAGTCCATCAGCCAGAAACTGATCGAAGAATTCATGATCCTTGCCAATGTCGCGGCGGCAGAAACCCTGGAGAAAGCAAAGGCGCTCTGTGTTTACAGAGCGCATGAACCGCCTGATCCTGCCAAGGTTGACGGGCTCCGTGATACCGCAAAGGCCATGGGGCTCAGCTTTGCAAAAGGTCAGGTGATCCGGCCACAGATTTTCAACACGCTTCTTGGAAAGGCACGGGAGCGGGGGGATGAAGCCGGTCTTGCCCTTCTTAATGAAACTGTTCTGCGTTGCCAGTCACAGGCGGAATACCGAATCACAAACCCCGGGCATTTTGGCCTGGCTTTAAGGCGGTACGCGCATTTCACCTCACCTATCCGGCGATACGCTGACCTGATGGTCCACCGGAGCCTTATCCACCTCACAGAGCAGGGAAAACCTGCATCAACGCCCGGTCCGGAAGAAGCGGAAATGATCGCCTCCGGCATTTCGGAAACCGAACGTCGGGCGGCCGCAGCGGAACGCCGTACCACGGACCGATTTGCCGCCCAGTTGATGATGGATCAGCGCGGACGCATTATCACAGGCCGGGTCACAAGCGTCACGGGCTTCGGTGCTTTCGTCACGCTGGAGCCACATGGAAGTGAAGGATTGCTCCCCTTCTCACGCCTGCCGGATGATTATTACGAGACTGATCCGGTCCGCGGGGTTATTCAGGGCCAGCGATCAGGGCTCACCATCCGCACTGGCCAGGATATTGACGTGCTGATCGAAGAGGTCATGCCGCTCAAGGCAACGGTCACGCTCGCCTGGGCAGAAGGCGGTATGGGCGGCAACCCGGGGAAAGGCTTCAAAGGCCGGAAAAACAAACCTGCCGGCAGAAAATCCAGAGACATGAAAAAGCGGGGAAAGCGGCGGCGATAAAGACTTGACTTTCCGTCTGTGATAGGCGATTTTCCGCACCTGAGTTAACTCGCATGATTTGCGCAACCGAGGAGCATTGCTATGGCCAAGCCAGCAACCCTTCAGATCAAACTGGTAAGCACCGCCGATACCGGCTACTTCTACGTGACGAAGAAAAACCCGCGCACCAAGCCTGAAAAGCTTGAGCTCAAAAAATATGACCCAAAAGCCCGCAAGCACGTGCTTTTTCGCGAGGCTAAAATCAAGTAAACTGCACTCTTATTCGTAAAGGATAAGATATGCGGCTTGGTATAGATCTGGGTGGGACTAAAACCGAAGCTGCCGTTATTGATGGCGACGGTGCCTTCATATGGCGGCATCGCATTCCCACCGACAGAAGCAGCTATAAAGCTCTGCTTGACACTATAGAACACATCACATCTCTGGCCCGGAAAGAGACCGGACATGACGGCCCGGTTGGTATGGGGATTCCGGGAAGCATCTCACCAAAGACGGGCCGGATTCGCGGGGCCAATACCACAATTCTGAACGGCCAGAATTTCCGTGCCGATTGCGAAGCCAGAACAGGGCGCCCGTTCCGGCTTGAAAATGATGCCAACTGTTTTGCATTGTCCGAAGCAACAGATGGTGTTGCGGCAGGATATGAGACGGTGTTCGGCGTCATTCTGGGCACGGGATGCGGCGGCGGCATTGTGACCAACGGACGTCCTCTTACCGGCGCAAACGCCATAGCAGGCGAATGGGGACATACCCCCCTCCCCTGGCCCCTGGACGGCGAATATACCGGCCATGACTGCTGGTGCGGGCAAGAAGGATGCCTTGAGACATTCATTTCCGGCACAGCGGTCAGCGAGGATTACGCCGCACGAAGCGGCATTATGCTGCCGGTGAACGAGATCGCCGCCAATACCGCCTCAGATCTCCTGGCAGAAAGTGTTCTTCAGGTTCTGGAAGACAGGCTTGGGCGGGCGCTGGCCCAGATAATCACCATCCTTGATCCGGACGCCATCGTGCTTGGTGGCGGGCTTTCCAATCTGGACCGTCTCTATACCAATGTGCCCCGGAAATGGCCTTCTTTTGTTTTTGGCCGGGACGTCAGCACGCCTCTGCTGAAACCTCTTCATGGCGATTCAAGTGGTGTCCGTGGGGCGGCCTGGCTGTGGTCTGATGACGAATGAAAATTACATCTGTCGGGACTGCGGCCATGCCGGGACATCCCCGCCGATATCATCCTGCCCGGCCTGCCGGTCCGCACGCATTATTCAGCATGCCGAACTCATGCGGCTGAGCATCGCCCATGTGGACTGCGATGCTTTTTATGCCAGCGTTGAAAAAAGAGATAATCCTGAGCTTCACAACAAACCGGTTATCGTCGGCGGGGGTAAGCGCGGCGTGGTCGCCGCGGCCTGCTATGTGGCACGTATCCATGGCGTCCGGTCAGCCATGCCGATGTTCAAGGCGCTTTCCTTATGTCCTGATGCTGTTGTGATATCCCCGCGCATGGATACCTATCGCGACGCCGGATTGAAGATCCGCCAGCTGATGCTGGAACTGACGCCGCTGGTTGAACCCCTTTCCATTGACGAAGCGTTCCTTGACCTTTCCGGCACAGAGCGTCTTCATGGACAGTCTCCGGCCGCAAGTCTGATTGCACTTGCAAAACAAGTTGAGAAAGATGTCGGCGTCTCTGTTTCCATTGGTCTTGCCGCCAATAAATCCATGGCCAAGATCGCCTCTGATCAGGACAAGCCACGTGGTTTTCATGTGATAGGCGCAACGGAGGCGGCTGAATGGCTTGCCCCGAGACCTGTATCTCTTCTCTACGGCGCGGGTCGCACGCTCGTCCAGCGTCTCAAAGCCCGCGGGATTGAGACCTGCGGCGAGTTGGCAAGGGCAGACGTGAGGCTTATCCTTGAAGAAGCCGGTGAGCATGGCCCCTCTCTTCAACAGCGTGCCCTTGGCATTGACCTGAGGAAAGTAACCCCGGACAGCCCGCCCAAGAGCATTTCATCCGAAACAACATTTGAGGATGACTTAAGCGATGGGAATATTCTTACCGCCTGGATCGAAATGCTGGCCGAGAAAGTTTCCGCGAGACTGAAAAAAAAGGCCATATCAGGGCGCCGCGTGGTGTTGAAGCTCAAAACCCACGACTTCCGGACGATCACGAGATCAACGACACTGATGACCCCGACCCAAATGGCAGATCAGATTTTTGAGGCAGGTAAATTTCTGCTCAGTCGTGAGGTCAGCCCTGATAAGAAATGGCGGCTCATAGGAATTGGTGTTGAAATGCTGGACGATCATCTCGCGGGCGAGGTCACTGACCTTGCGGACCCTGATCTTTCACGCCGGGTACGTCTGGAAGAAGCGATGGATACGGTCAGAAAACGCCACGGAGACAGCAAGATTATCCGCGGCCGGAGGCTTGCCATCGACAAAAAGCAAAACTAGCAGGTTTTTTCGGTCACCGCTTCAACGGAACTGAGACGGGCTCTCATGACAAAGTCGCCGTAATCAACGGAATAGGATCGGATAATGCCGTTTTCCTGCATGTCGAACTGGATTTCATAATCCGGTTCCGCATCCGCGGCCTCAGGGTTGAAATATGCGATACGAAGAGGCCAGTAACTGTCCTGTCCAAGGTTGCCCAGCAATTCCCCGGGCGCCTCACTTTTCTTGTTCCCGATGACGGAACTGACGAAATAGACAGCGTCTTCCTCGTCACCCCCAAGAAAAAGTGATGTCTGATGCACTTTCTTTCCCTTATTCGCAAGTGCAAGTAATTCCTGCATGTGCTTTACCGGGAAAACGGTATCCGCCGGCAATTCCCTGTTCATTTCTGCATCGTCAAGGAAAACGGCCTCCGCCATATCATCACTGATATTGGCAAATCCCTCGTATATATTTTCCCCGGTTATGGTTGAGTTTTCAACAACACTGAAGGAAAACGCTGTTCCGGCAAAGCTTTCCCACGTCTCATAATGGGAAATGAAATTAGAAATCTGGCCACTTTCACCAATACCAAAAGAAATGGCGTAATCCTCAACCGCTGCCCAGCCATCACAGGTACGTTCAAGACGATAGGATGTCCGGCCGTCGATCGTGTTTACGTTCGAAGATGAGTCAGCGGATTTAAGATCAAGATCATAAACCGCGAAATGTGACAGAAATCCGCCAGCTTTTGCGTCTCCGGATGTGATGACAAATGGTGTCAGAATTCCCAACACAAAGATTATCTGGCGTAGGCCGCGCATGCCATACCTCATGATTTCGGTTGTTTTAATGTTCAATACCTATAATGTGTCCCAAAAATACCGTTGTGCAAGCGGTTTCGGCAGTAAACATTGCAATCCGTATTGCATCATTCAACAGGATGCTCATGTCTTTGTCTCCAAAACTTATTTCCGGCAATCAGGACCTTGAAGAATTGTGCCAGCGTCTCAAGGCGCATGCACATGTCGCGGTTGATACCGAATTTATGCGTGAGACAACCTATTACGCCAGGCTTTGTCTCATCCAGATCGCATCAGCAGAAGAGACTGTTGCTATTGACCCGATGGCGGATGGCCTTGACCTTTCCCCGCTTTTCGCCCTTATGCGTGATCCTGGGGTTATCAAGGTTTTTCACGCCGGCCGACAGGATCTTGAAATTTTTCTGAACCTTATGGGTGATCTGCCGACCCCGATTTACGATACGCAAATCGCCGCCATGGTATGCGGGTTTGGTGATCAGGTTGGATACGACAAACTGGTTAAAGGCATGCTGGGGCATACGATCGACAAGGCGTCACGGTTTACGGACTGGGCCCAACGCCCGCTTTCGGAAAAACAGCTTCGCTACGCGCTGGATGATGTTCTCTATCTTGAAGAAATCTTCCCCCTTATGGTCAGCCGCATCCAGAAAGCAAAACGGGAAACCTGGCTGGCCGAGGAAATGGCCGCAACCACCGAGCCTGAACTCTACAGGACTGAGCCTGAAGAGGCGTGGATGCGGATAAAGAACAAGGGGACCAAACCTGCTGTGCTCAACCGGCTTAAATATCTTGCCGCCTGGCGGGAGAGCGCAGCTCAGGAACGAAACGTCCCCAAAACACGGCTCATCAAGGATGACACCATGGTTGCGCTGGCCCTTGCCAATCCTTCTTCAGCCAAAGCCATTGACCGCATCAGGGGGTTCCCGGGCGGGGCAAGCGGCAAGCTGGTGCAGCCTGTGCTCAAGGTTCTGTCGAACGCGGCCTCAGCCCCCAAGGAGACATGGCCGGCGGTAGAGGTTTTATCTAAAGACAAGCCTCCGCAGGCTGTGGTGGATCTCTTGCGGGTTCTGCTCAAACATGTATCTGATGACGCGGACGTCGCCCCACGTCTCATCGCCAGCGCCAGTGAGCTTGAAAGCATAGCGCTTGGCCAAACCGATGGCATCAAAGCCATGACGGGGTGGCGATATGAAATTTTCGGCAAACATGCCGAAGCCATACGAAGCGGACAACTGGCCCTGTCATCCAAGGGACGTCGCATCCGCATGCATGACGTGAGGGGGGATTAATCCTTTTCCGGCGGCAGGATCTTAATTTTTCTTGCTGAATAGTCCTGCATGGACTGAACACGTCGCTCGCATAGTTTTGATTGCTCGCCAATTGTTTCGGCAGGAAAGGCAATCTCGATACTCTTCTTTTTGAACATCATCCTGATGTCCTGAATAATTTCAGGTATTCCGCCGCTGACTGTCATCATCATCCGCAAGGTCAGGCCGATAAAACGCGCCAGTTTACGCTCCTTCCGGGTCAGCATGCCCTTGAACAATCTTCTTTTGGGGAATTTTCCGGTGTACCGGATAAAAAGCACTGCCGCCATCCAGACACGTTCATTGTGGCTGATACCAACCACCGAAAGCCCCAGCATTTTATCTAATGCAAGAATACCCCTGTAATCCGGATGCTCAAGCCAGCACAGATCCGCAAGATAACAACTGGCCCTAACCAGACGATCCAGTTCAGGCGGCAGATCTTCAAGCAAAGGTTCAAGCGATGCAATGAGGGCGGGGCCGAGATGATCAAACCGGCTGGCCATGCCGCCATATTCAGCCGCGCCTGCCAGCAATGGATCAACTTTGGCAATATGGCCATCTAACTGATCGTAAAGGATGCCCTCCCGCAATCCGTAACTGGAAAAGATAACCTTTTCAGGTTTCATCACCCGGAGAACAGACCGCATCACACGGTTCCCCTGGCGCATGCTTGCATACCGGGCAGGAGGAATTCCCTTAACAACCCCATCTACCTCATCAATCTTTTCCATAAGAGCAAGAATCTGGTCCCGGGACAGACAAAGACCGTGAACTATATCAACGCGATTTTTATGAAAAGAGGCATGGGCCGTGGCCAGCGCCCGCCAGACACCTCCAACAGCATAGAACGTACTGCCTTCCCTTGCGGCCAGCCAATCCAGTTTTTTCAACTCGCGATGAATATATTCTTCCGAAAGGTCAAGCAGGTGGCCAAGCTGAAGGCTGATATTTGATGCTTCGCTCAATTTCTGGCCGGGAACAATACTGAGCATTTCAAGGCTGCCTCCACCTATATCCCCAACCACGCCATCAACTTCAACAAATCCGCTCAACACCCCTTTTGCGGAAAGTGTCGCTTCTTCCGACCCTTTGAGAATACGCACAGGAACCCCGAGAAGAGATTCGGCAGATACTAGAAAATCCGGGCTGTTTGAAGCCCGCCGCACCGCTTCAGTTGCGAAAACTTCCAAACGTTCAACCCGGCTGTGCCGGACAATCAGAGCAAAGCGTGACAGCGCTTCCATCGCATGATCTATACGGTCCTGCGCCATTTTCCCATTTGCCATCACCCCTTCACCCAGACGGCAGACCTCACGCTCGTTGAATTGCGGATGCGGCAAACGCCCGCCGGCACGATAGATCACCAAACGGATAGAGTTTGACCCGATATCAATGAGGGCGATCCGCTTGTCGCTTGTTATGGATTCTTGTGACGGAAGCTGGATAGATTCAAGGTCGGATTTCATTTCAGTCGTCTTTAAGTGCCCTGTTAGATTTTTTCTTTGATTTCTTCAGGGCCGAACCACGACCAGAAAGACTGGGGTTGGTCATGAAAAAATGATGCGCGGAAAATTCTTCTTCACCAGTTACGGCAATACGGTGATAACTCCCATCCGAAGCCAACTGCCAGCTGTTGAGATTGTCATTGAGATTAGCCATCATAATCTGGTCAATGATCTGCCGGTGAACGGTCGGGTTTTCTATGGGCATCATGATTTCCACCCGCCGGTTGAGGTTTCGCGGCATCAGATCGGCCGATGAAATATAGACTTTGGCCTGCCCGGACGGAAGCGCCGCACCATTGGCAAACACATAGATACGTGCGTGTTCAAGAAAACGTCCGATCAGCGAGGTGACCCGGATATTTTCTGACAAACCGGCCACTCCGGGTCTGAGGCAACAGATCCCACGGACAACGCAGTCAATGGGGACGCCAGCCTGAGACGCTTCATACAGTTTTGCGATACAAGCTGTATCTACAAGGGAATTGACCTTGATCCAGATGCCTGAGGGTTTTCCTGCTCTGGCGGCCTCGATTTCACGATCAATGGCTTCGGTGAAAATCCTGCGGGCTGTCACCGGCGCATATCCGACCTTGTTGAGATTCTTCGGCTCAACATAGCTGGTCATGAAATTGAAAATCCGGATAATATCCGAACAAATCTCAGGCTCTGATGTGAAAAAAGACAAGTCCGTATAAACCTTGGCGGTCACAGGATGATAATTTCCGGTCCCGCAATGGGCGTAGGACCGTAAAACCCCGTCTTCCTGGCGGACAACAAGAGAGAGCTTCGCATGGGTTTTGAGATCCACGAACCCGAAGACGACCTGAACGCCGGCACGTTCCAGATCACGGGCCAGACGGATATTGACCTCTTCGTCAAAGCGGGCCTTGATCTCCACCATCGCGGTCACGGACTTCCCCTGTTCGGCGGCTGAAATCAGCGCCCGGACAATCGGCGAATCCGGAAGAGTGCGATACAGCGTCTGACGGATGGAGATCACCTTTGGATCTTCGGCGGCCTGGCGAAGAAACTGCAGGACAACATCAAAACTTTCATACGGATGGTGAACCAGAATATCCTTGGACCGGATAGCGGCAAAGCAATCGCCCCCGAAATCCCTGATACGTTCCGGGAAACGAGGCGTGTAGGACGGAAATCGCAAATGATCCGGCCCATAGCCGCAAAGCTGCCCCAGATCATTAAGTCCGATCATTCCGCCAACATGCGCCACATCCGCTTCATCTACCATCATGGCCTCAAGGAGGCTGCTGACAAAGGGTGTTCTGTCGGTGGTCGTTGACAGTTCCAGCGCAATCACATTACCGCGGCGGCGTGCCTTCAGCGCTGTTTCGAACGTCGCCACCAGATCTTCGGCTTCTTCATCCACTTCAAGCTCGCTGTCTCTCAGGACCCGGAACATGACGTGATCCATCAGGGTGTGGTCCGGGAAAATCGAGGCAAGATTGAGGATGATGGCATCTTCCAGCGCAATAAACCTCTCCGCCGTGCCGGGAAGAGAGATAAAGCGTTTGAGATTGGGCGACAGCAGGATAAGCGCCTGCATTTCCCTGCCCTTTTTTTTCTCCAGCCCAAGAAACATCCCAAATCCACGGTTGGCGATGAACGGGAAGGGATGTGCCGGGTCGATCGCCATAGGGGCAATCACGGGAAGGATTTCCGCATTGAAATACTGCGCAAGGAATTGGCGGTCTTCATCGCTGAGATCATCGCGCCCGACGACAGCCACCCCTTCCTCAGCAAGCAGGGACAGAATATCCGGTAAAATAACCTGCTGCCGTGCCAGAAGCAGGGAAACTCGTGATGAAATTGCCGACAGGACATCCTGCGGTGACGTCAGCCCCTGATCGATCTCAAGCATGCCTCTTGCCACCTGCTGCTTGAGGCCAGCCACCCGCACCATCATGAATTCATCGAGGTTGTTTGCAGAAATGGCAAGAAAGCGCAATCGTTCCATCAGGGGATGGCGGGGGCTGCTTGACTCAGCAAGAACTCTTTCATTGAAAGCAAGCCAGGAAATCTCCCGATTGATCAGATTGCGCTGATCTTCATCGCCTATAGGCGGGATCGGAAGTGTTTCATCCGACGACACAACAAGTGAAGGAGTTTCCATTTCCATGGAATTGGCCCAATTTTCTGAAGCTGAGTGGTTATACTATCCAGCATATACCAGAAATCGATTTCTCCGACAACAAACCCGAAAGCTCAACCGCATTAGTGGCTTGAATTGAAAGCGCCTCCATCGATCAGCAGATTCTGCCCCACCACATACCCGGAATGAGCACTGCAAAGGAAGGCGCAAGCCTGACCGAATTCATTAATCTCCCCTATTCTTCCGCATGGATTGGCTGCCTCAGCAGCAGCACGGATCTCATCAACCGAACGGCCTTCTTTTTCAGCCCTTGACTGAAAGAGATTGCTGATCCGGTCGGTATTGAATTGCCCGGGCAGAAGATTGTTGATCGTCACGTTATGTTTTGCTACCTGGCGGGCAATACCGGCACAAAACCCGGTCAGACCTGCCCGTGCGCCGTTGGACATGCCGAGCTGGGGGATCGGATTTTTAACTGATCCGGAAGTGATATTGACGATGCGGCCGAACTTTTGATCGATCATCGGATCAATAACCGCCTTTATCAGTTCAATCGGGGTGAGCATGTTGGCGTTCAGCGCACCAATCCAGTCGTCACGGCTCCAGTCTCTGAAATCACCCGGCGGCGGGCCACCGGCGTTGTTGATCAGGATATCGATTGTCTTGTCAGCGGCCCCGAGAACCGCGCTACGGCCCTCTTCGGTTGTGATATCGGCAGCAATCGCCCTGACCTTCACGCCATAGGTATCCCGCAACCTTTCAGCAGAAGCGTTCAGAACATCCGCACTGCGTGCATTCATGATAAGATCGACGCCATTGGCCGCCAGCTCTTCGGCACAGCCAAGGCCAAGCCCTTTGCTTGATGCACATACAATCGCAAGACGACCGGTAATTCCGAGGTCCATGATTAATCCCTTCCTTTTAAAGTAATCGTGGTTGCTGTTGATCCAGCACTTCACGTGCCATTGAAATTGTAACTTTTTTCTTCCGGGCAAGCGCGAGTGCATTAGTGGCTGCAATGATCGCCCGCGCGGAGGAGAAACTTCGTTCCATCCGACCAACGATATAGCGCACAACCTCACCGTCAAGGGCAAGACCAAGATCGTCCGCATGTTTCTGGACAAGCGCCGTGAGAAGGCTGTCATCAGGGGTGGTTATTTCAGCGGCAACGAGACCGGCCATGCGTGATGCAACATCAGCAAGAGACCACCCCATTTCAGCCGCCGGAACGCGGGAAAGAACCAGAAGACTCCCCCCTTCCGAAATCCGGTTGAGCAGATGAAAGAGAATGTCTTCAGGCCAGGACTGGCCGGGCAGAGGATGATCAAGCACGACATGTGGCGTCGGGCCAAGTACCTCAAGATCATCGGGCGAGAGTTTTTTCAGCAAACTGGCGTTGCTCATCTTCATCCAGATGGCAGCAAGATGAGATTTTCCGGCATCTGCAGGGCCAAGGAGAAATACACCAGGGATACGTCCCGGCCAGTCTGGCCAGCGGTCTATCCAGTCTGCGGCAATGGCATTGCACCCACCCAGGATAAAATCTTGTCTCTCGAAACTCGGCGGCGAGGTGAAATCAATTGTAAACTGCGATGTGTTCATCAAAACACCTTACTGATCAAGGGGCAGAAGGTTAAGCCGTTCACCCCCGGCAGCATCAGGACCCGGCTTCAGCATCAGGCCAGCGGTTTCAAGAGCATAGCTGAGTGAGCGCATGGAACTGTTGAGATTGACACGCAAAAGCCCGCCATCGGAATCAACATGCAATACGGCAATGCTGTGCACCGGGGCAAGTCCCTCTATCGTCTTCAGCGCTTCCGACCATACCTTGACATCCTTTGCCGGCACAAACATCCCGATTGACCCGACAGGTTCATGGGCCAGCACATTTGTCTTGCGCCAGACATCTTCCATGTCGTCGATAATCTCTCCGGACAGCCATCTCAATGTCTTCTCAGCCTTATTGGCGGGAAGCAACATGTCATTCAGCGAGTAGAATTCGGATTCGAGTTTTCCATTCCGGTTATAAAGTCTGGCCTTCGCGTTCATGTTCAACGCCTGTCCGTCGCCGCTTTCTGCAATGGCAGGGGTGATTGTGGTGATGATGACACGTTCAGCCTTCTCAAGTCTGGCGGCGGTGGCGATCATCTTCGCCTCCCCCTTTGCGATGGCTTCAGCTTCCACCGCCCGTTCCGTGGCCAGATTTTTGGGCAGGGACAAGGAAACAAGCCCGTCATGACCGGAAAGTTCAAGCCGCCATGCCTCAAGCCAGTGGTTGGGTTGACGCCAGATTCTGGGCTGACCCGGAATATTCCAGACCGGCAGGACAAGCATCCGGCCGGAAACAAGCTCGGCGTGCTGTTGTGATGTTTCCTTGAAATGAGCACGCACCAGATCCCGGTCATAACAATAATCAAACTCAGCAAGATATCGTTGCGACAATACCGTTTCACGAACAAGGCGGGTGTAATCGATCAGATTGCTGATATCTTCGGTGCTGATTTCATCGGCATCAGGTTGCTCGTCCAGCACTAGCCTTGATTTCAGCCTCTGCCAGGATTTCTCAATCCCCATATTCATGGCAATCTTTCGGGCGGCGTCACCGGATACGGATTCGGCCTCAACCTTAACGCCTTTGACCAGAAAAGCAGGTGCCGCGCATGAGGTTTCAGCCAGAGCCTGATCCGGTCTGCCGAGGAAAAGACTGACGCAAAAAGCCAGAATCAGCGTATAACGATTGAAATACGGCATGACATAACTCCAAGTTCCTCTTAAAACCCGATGGGGAATACCTTGAAGGAGGCTATCATAAGCACGGAAAACAACAAAGACATCCCGCTGACCTATAGTGCCGCAGGGGTGAATATTGACGAGGGCGATGCCCTTATTGATGACATCGGCGCGGATACCCGCCGCACAGCACGTCCGGGTGCCGATGCTGCCCTTGGCGGTTTTGGCGCCATGTTTGATCTGAAAGCCGCAGGGTTTAACGATCCCGTTCTTGTTGCCGCAACCGACGGGGTGGGTACAAAGCTCGAAATTGCCCGGGCATCAGGGCATCACCGTGGCCTCGGGATTGATCTTGTTGCCATGTGTGTCAACGACGTGCTGGCACAGGGAGCCCTGCCTCTCTTTTTTCTTGATTATTACGCAACAGGCAAGCTTGATCGCCGGATTGCCGCTGATGTTGTTGCGGGCATAGCTGATGGGTGCGTTCTGGCAGGGTGTGCACTGATTGGTGGTGAGACCGCTGAAATGCCGGGCGTCTATCCCGATGGTGGGTATGATCTGGCGGGCTTCTGTGTTGGTGCAATGGAACGTGGACAAATGATCGATCCGTCCCGAACCAGGGCAGGTGATATCGCCATCGCCATCGCCTCCAGCGGGGCCCATGCCAACGGCTTCTCCCTGATCCGGAAGATCGTGGAGCGTACTGGTCTGGACTGGAATGACCCCGCCCCATTCACGCAGGACAACACCCTTGGCAAAGTCCTGCTGGAGCCTACAGCAATTTATGTCACCGCCATTCGCGACGTTATCGCCGAACTGGGTGGTGTTGATCATATCCATGGGCTTGCCCATATCACGGGCGGCGGGTTGATCGAAAATCCGCCCCGGGCGTTCCGTGAAGAGCTCGCCCTTGAACTTGATCTCAGCACCTGGGACATGCCTTCAGTCTTCCGCTGGCTGATGACCGAAGGGGCTGTGCCTGCCTTGGAAATGGCGCGGGTCTTCAATACCGGCATTGGCATGCTGATCTATGTTGAAGAGAAAGACGCCGACAAGGCTATGAACGCTATCCGGGCCAATGGTCACGACACCTGGATCGCCGGCCGGCTTGTCAATAAGACAGATGAGGAACGTGTTCTCCTGAACGGGCTGGATAGCTGGAGCTGACATGCCCCTTCGACTGGGAATACTGATTTCAGGCCGGGGCAGCAATATGCTGGCCCTCCTTGACTATGCCCAACAGGAAGAAAGCGATGTTGAGGTTGCTACCGTTCTGGCTGATGGCGAAGCACCGGGACTGGCGATAGCGGCGGCCAGGGGTATCGCAACAAAAAGCATCCCCAAACGGGCTGATGAAAGCCGCAACGATCATGAAAAGCGCATTATAGACGCCCTTGAAGCCCAGGGGGCCGAACTGATCTGCCTTGCGGGATATATGCGACTTGTTTCCCCTGAATTCTGTGCAACATTTGCCGGCAGAATGCTCAATATCCACCCCTCTCTTCTGCCAAGGCATAAGGGGCTGGACACCCATGAGAAAGCCATAAAAGCAGGTGATAATGAGCACGGATGCAGCGTTCATCTTGTAACACCCGGCATGGATGAGGGACCAGTGCTGGGGCAACGACGGGTAAAGGTACGGGCCGACGATACCGCCGAGACCCTGGCGGCCCGTGTTCTGGCGGAAGAACACCGGCTCTACCCGTTGGTGGTCGGCGCGGTTGCGGCAGGTTTACTTGATACCAGCGGGGGAAATGCAACCCTGAGGGAAGGTGGTGTAAAAGGGAAGATTGAAGGTCTTCCCTACCCCTTGAAATGGCCTGCCGTTTAGTTCATAAATACGTCTATGATGATCATTGCCATTCACGCATAAATCGGGGGACCGACATGGACACAACCAATTTTGACAGCCACGCGCGCCAGCACCTCAACACCTACAAAGGGTTTATGACCTTTTCAAAGATTTCCATCATCGCTGTTGTAACCGTATTGGTGCTGATGGCAATTTTTCTGCTGTAGTCTTTCACGTCAGTCATAAAAAAGGGCCGTTGAAACGGCCCTTTTTCTTTACAAGACAAAATCCGGATCAACCGGTGATTTCATCTTTACTGAAGAAGAAATTGATTTCGATTTCCGCGTTCTCAAGGCTGTCAGAGCCATGCACGGAGTTGGCTTCGATGCTCTCGGCAAAATCTTTACGAATGGTTCCCTCAGCCGCATCTGCCGGATTGGTTGCCCCCATGATCTCACGGTTGCGGGCTACAGCGTTTTCACCTTCCAGCACCTGAACCACCACCGGGCCGGATGTCATAAAAGCAACCAGATCATTGAAAAAGGGGCGTTCCTTGTGCACTGCGTAAAAACCTTCTGCCTGCTCGCGGGTCATATTGATCCGCTTCTGAGCAACAATGCGGAGACCACCTTCTTCAAGGCGGGCGGCAACCTGTCCGGTGATGTTACGGCGGGTTGCATCAGGCTTGATGATGGAAAACGTACGTTCGAGAGCCATGTTATATCCTCTGAAATTGGGGTGATGCAGGCCTGACCTGCTGTCCTGACCGCCTTATAGAGACGCAAGCCCCGCTTGGCAAGCATCATATAAAGGATAAGGGGACGTGCCGGGGCGTATCCGGTCAATTAACCCCTAATCAGGCGCTCCGGGTCCAGCTGCCCGTTTCTTCCTGTTGCCAGTAGCTGAGCTCATGGCCAGCGTCTTTCAACGTCTTCCATTGCGCGCGGGCTTCGGCCACCGCAGTCTCCAGATGCCCGTCAAACAGAATAAAGGCCCGCTCAGCATCAGCAGGCAGTTGAGGCTTCCTTCCGTCCAGAAAGAAAAAGAACGTCGAGTCATTCGGATTGACACTCGCATCTCCCGTCAGCCAGATCGGGCAGACCCCGGCATCGTCATCGTCCTTGCCAGCCACACCATGAGGCAACCAGCTTTCCGGCTGTCGTGACCATATCGCCGTTGAAAACTGCCCTAATCTTGCTTCATCACAGCATATAACAGCACGTTTCCCGGCAGCCATGGTCTTGACCAGAAGAGGCGGCAGAGCTTCATCAGCGCTATGGCGTGTCAGGTGATAGAACGCTACTGCCGCCATCCTGAATTCAGGCTCCGTTTTCAATCCAGCGTGTCAGCAAGCGTACACCATACCCCGTCCCTCCGGTGGGAACAGTCGGACGTGATTTTTCCGACCAGGCCATGCCCGCGATGTCAATATGCGCCCATGGCACACCTTCGACAAATCTTTCCAGAAAACAGGCCGCCGTAATGGATCCGCCCCAACGGCCGCCAATATTCTTCATGTCGGCAATATGAGATTTGAGCAACTTATCGTATTCCTCACCCAGCGGCATCCGCCATGTTTTTTCACCTGTATCAAGGCCAGCCCGGATCAACCCTTCGGCCACATCATCGTTATTGCTGAACAAACCGGAATGTTCCTTGCCCAGCGATACGATAATGGCACCGGTCAGGGTGGCAAGATTGACCATTTTCTCCGGTTTGACATGACGCAAGGCATAGGTCAGCACATCAGCAAGAACAAGGCGGCCTTCTGCATCAGTGTTGATGATTTCAACGGTCTGTCCTGACATGGAGGTTACGACATCCCCCGGTCTCGTGGCTTCACCATCCGGCATGTTTTCAACAAGTCCGATGAGACCGACAACATTGCGCTTGAGCTTCATGCCGCCGATTGCCCGCATGGCACCGGTGACGGCCGCGGCACCACCCATATCCCATTTCATATCTTCCATGCCGGCAGCAGGCTTGATGGAAATACCGCCTGTATCAAAACAGACGCCTTTACCCACAAGCGCAAGAGGCTTTTCATCCTTGGCGCCGCCATTCCAGCGCATTACCACCATCCGGGATTCACGGCGGCTGCCCTGACCAACAGAGAGCAGCAAATGCATCCCTTCCTTTCGCATGGCATCTTCGTCAAGGATTTCAACTTCTATTCCCTGTTCACGTAAGGCAAGGCAACGTTCGGCAAAACTGACAGGGTAAAGAATATTTGCAGGTTCCGTCACCAGATCACGGGCAAGGAAGATCCCCTCTGTCTTTTCCTGCAACCTGGCAAAGGCGGTTTCGGCTTTACCGGCTTCAGCCGATGCCATGGTCAGGCTATATTTCTTGGGGGTCGCTTTCTCTCCTTTGGTGAAGTAATGGCTGAAAGTATAGGAGGCCAGCATCGCACCATGCGCGACTTCTGCAACCTGATCCGCCGCAGCATCATCAAGCATGAGCGTTGCAGTGCTGATCCGGGCCTTGCCCATTGCGGCGAAGATATGCCCGCCTAGATCTTCATGATCTCTCGCAGATGTGTGCTCCGCATTTTTTCCTATCAACAGAATGGTTCCTTCCGCCGCCCGGACAACAAGGCTTGATCCGTCCCCTGCCTTGAATTCAGCTTCATCCATGGCCCGTTTCAGCACCCCGCCTGCGGCATCATCAAGTTTCCGTGCAGTTGGGGAAAGGATAATATCCTTATCCTCCCCGGCCGGCTTGGTTGCGAAAACTATTGCCGGAAAGGAAACAGTATCTGAAATATTTTCAAACCTGAGGTTCAGGGTAGCGGTCATGATGTATCCTCAATTTCGCCTCGGAGAAAGGCATGGTGAAAGAATGTATTTAACTGTAGTATTGGGATGAGGGTAAAGAATATCAAGTGTTCAGGTGGAAAAGCTTGCCCACAGGTCCTATTTAGTTGATAAAAATATCAAATCATGCATTTTTCCTGAATGCTGGATAATAGTTGAACAGGTGCCACAATAAGATGGAACTTCATCGCTATATTGTGAAACAAGTTCTGGTATGGCTTGCGATCACTGCCGTCACCTTGATCGGAATTGTGTGGCTGTCCCAGGCGCTGCGGCTCATTGAGCTTCTTGTCAACAAAGGCGCAAGCCTTTCGCAGTTTCTTATCCTCACTGTTCTTTCCGTACCACTCTGGCAGATGATCATTTTGCCTGTCAGCACACTGATAGCCACGATAATCGTGTTGAACCGACTCCAGCAGGACCGTGAAATTACCGCAATGCGGTCAGCCGGGCTGAATAATTTCTATATCCTGCGCGGGCCTCTTTTCCTTGGATGCCTGATCACTGGCTTTCTTTATGTGAATTCACTTTTCATTCTGCCGCTGACCTTCTCAAGTTACAAATCCCAGATCAATACCATCCGCACCTCAGCCCCGATCGTGGTGCTGCAGGAAGGTGTTTTCACAGATCTGGCTGCCGGGCTCACGGTTTTCATCAGGGAACGCGAGGGCAAGTTTGAATTTAAAACGATTTTTGTTCATGACAAACGGGCGAAAGGTAAAATCACCGAAATCGTTGCGGATCGTGGCATGATCGACACCAATTCTTCCGCGCCCAAACTCGTCTTTTTTAACGGGACAAGATCTGAATACACACTTGGTGATACCCGCGCCACCTTACTCAATTTTGAGGAATATTCACTGAGCCTGACCAATGAATTTGAAAGCCGTAAAAAGCGGGTGCTGGATTACAACGAGATGTCGGTTTCCGATTTGCTGTTCAACAGTAACAAAAGCCCGAATTATTTACGGGAAATGCGCGCGGAAGGTCATTACCGGCTGGCGTCTCCCCTGCTCGGACTTACCTTGCTTATTCTGGGTGCGGCCGCAATACTCAGCCAGAACTACACCCGTATAGGAAGTTGGAAATACATTTTATTCGGCATGCTTACGGCCATAGGGACGCTGGTCGGCGTCATCATGTCGCGAAGCCTGACGGTCACCCAACCTGAAATGTTTCCGCTGATTTATGCTTTTTCAATTCTTCCCGGCCTTCTCGGGCTGGGAATGATGCGGGAGCGCAAGCGATCCATGAAAGCCGTAAAAGCATGATAGGGAGCCATATTTCATTCACTCTTTTCCGCTATCTGAGCTGGCATATCTGCACCCGGATCATGCTCTCGCTCACTGCGATAATATCCATCGTCGCCCTCATCGATACAGCAGAGCTGTTCCGCCGGGTTTCAAACAAGACGGATGTTGCAAACTCTTCCATTCTCCTCATGGAAGCCATGAAAATTCCATCAACACTTCCTGAACTGATCCCTTTTGGCGTTCTCATCGGCAGCATCATGAGCTTTCACAAGCTAAGATCCGCCAACGAAGTGGTCATTGCCCGAACCAGCGGACTATCACTGATGAAATTCATGGTTGCGCCGATCACCTTTGTTTTCCTTTTTGCTGTTTTTGCACTGGTCGTCATTGACCCCATCGCCTCGGCCACGAAAAAACGTTATCTGGCCCTTGAAGATGAACTCTTTGGCAGCAAGGGACGTAATCTGAGTGTGTCAACAGAAGGGATATGGTTCAGGGACCAAGAAACCATCTTTCCTGTGATTATTCATGGTGAAGCGATCGACGGTGATACAATGGAGATCATTGCACCAGTTGTTTACACCTTCAGTCAGGATGACAAACTGATTACCCGATATTACCCGGACCGTTTGTTTCTCAAAGATGGCTTCTGGTTGCTTGAGGGCGGAACAAAAATGGGGACTGACGGGATTATCCAGAACAGCGACGTAACCCAACTGGAAACCTCATTAAGGGAACGTGACCTCAATCATTCCAACAAGCGGCCTGAAACTATTCCGTTTTTTGAACTCTGGAGCTATATATCCGTGCTTGAGAAAGCCGGGCTATCAAGCCTGGGTCACTCCTCCTACTTCTATTACCTCATGTTCATGCCTTTTGTTCTTGTCGGGATGATCATGATCTCGGCACGATTTGCACTGGCCTACAGCAACCGTCAGGGATGGATGCATCTTGTGGTTTTCACCCTGAGTCTGGGCCTTGTTTTCTATTTTCTGAAGGATTTTCTGTATGTCCTGGGGACATCTGGCCGGTTGCCCCCCATTCTTGCCGGAAGCGCCCCCGGGATAATCATGATAAGTCTGGGAACAGGTCTGTTGTTTCGCGCGGATGAATAATCTGATTAACTAGCACCCTTGGCATTATGTTTTGGCGAAACCAGATCAAGAAACACCCTGAAGGAAGACGATAATGACAAAAGCAACGATGACCTCAATATTATGTCAATTTTCCCGTCTGATGCTGATTGTTGCAGGGATATCTGTTTTTTCTGCGGGGGCATATTCGGCATCTGTTCAGGTCATCGCTGTGGTCGACGGCAGGCCCATCACCAATATTGATTTTGAGGAAAGACGCCATTTCCTGATCAAGACAACCGGTATAAACGACACTCCCGAACTGAAAGAACAGATCGACAAGGATGTTCTTCAGATGCTGATTGATGATGAGATCAAGATCAGGGAAGGTTTCAAATACGGTGGAGATGTCGGAGCAACAGCGCTCCAGCGGGCCAATGATCTTGTGGACCTGTCCTTTTCGCAGGACGGTGAGAATCCTGAAACCGTGATGGAAGAACTCGGTATCAGCCGGGATGTTGCCGCAAAAAAATTCATGGCAGACGTGCTTTGGGTATCCACGTTGAAGAATCGCTTTGCCGATCAGTTTGCTGGTGCCCGGGATGAAGCCGAAGCCGAACTCGAACGGATCAGGGCCAACGCCCTCAAACCCCAGATCAATCTTGATGAAATTGTTCTGGTGCCTGAGCCCAGCCGGAATTATGCGGAAACACTCAAGCTGGGAACACAGATTTATCAGGCCTTGAGAGAAGGCGCGGATTTTGGCCGCATAGCCCAGCAGTTTTCCATCGCCGGAAGCAGCCAGAATGGTGGCAAACTTGGCTGGAGTCTTACAGACCGCCTGCCTGATCAGATACGTGACGCTGTTGAAAACCTTGATAGCGGCTCAATCACACAGCCTGTTGAGATTGATGGGGCGATAGCTATCTTCAGGGTCAACGCCATCCGCCTGGATGGAAAGGCTGATCCGCTGGAGGCCCAGATACGCATCGGGCGCCTGCTTTACCCTCTGCCACGCAATACCGATGAACAGACGGCCAACAGCATCTCCAGAAAAATCCTTGATGATCTCTCCGGTCTGACCAGTTGCGATGAGGTCAGCCAGTTGCATGAACAATATGGAGCATCTTCCGAATTCGATCTGGGCACGGCCAAACTCACGGATGTTGCCCCAAGGCTCCGGTCACTTCTTGTTAATCTCGACGCCGGTCAATGGACAAGGCCTATCCGCTTCAGCGAAGGGATGGCTGTGTTTGCCATTTGCGAAAAAATCATGCCATCGCTCATCCTTCCAACCATTGAAGAGCTCGAAAGATCAATCCAGAACCGTCACTTTTCCGTTCTGTCATCACGGTACCTGTCCCGGCTCCGGCGTCAGGCTGTTATCGAATATAAGGAACGGGAATAATGGCAAAAAACCGGGTTTTCATCACCCCGGGGGAACCTTCTGGCATCGGGGCGGAAATCCTGGTGAAGTGTCTTCATGAAGGGGCCGGGCATATTATCACCCGCGATGATCCCGATCGGCTCAGCAGGCTTGCCGATGAGATGGGCAAACCTGTTGCCATTAAAGTAATCGAAACAGCAGAAGCCGCCAGTGACCTTCCGGAAAGGACACTCGGCGTGATACCCATGACCTGGCCTGAAACACCTGTTCCCGGGAAACCTTCGACGGCCAATGCCCGGTCGGTCATCGACAGCATAACGCTAGGTGCTGAACTGGCACGTGATGGTCGTATTCTTGGTCTTGTGACAAACCCCATCCAGAAATCGACGCTTTACTCTGCCGGTTTCAAAAGCCCGGGGCATACGGAATATCTGGCTCAGATTGACCGCCCGCCGTCGCATCCGGTGATGATGCTTGTCTCGCCAATGCTGAGGGTAGTGCCACTTACCATCCATATCCCGATCAAGGATGTGGCCGGAGCCATTTCTGAAGCGTCAATAATCCAAACAGCCACCACACTGGATACGGCCCTCAGGCGTGATTTCAATCTGCAAACCCCACGTATAGCCGTAACAGGCCTTAATCCACATGCCGGAGAGGACGGCGCCCTCGGCACAGAAGAAATCAACATCATTTCACCGGCACTCGAAAAACTAAACGCGGCGGGTGTAATGGTCAGCGGCCCGTTTTCTGCTGATACCCTTTTTCATGAAGACCGGCGGCAAGAGTACGATGCCGTCATAACCATGTATCATGATCAGGCACTTATCCCCATCAAAACCCTTGATTTTCATGGCGGTGTAAACACCACTCTGGGACTGAGTTATATCCGCACCAGCCCGGATCACGGGACCGCACTTGACCTTGCCGGCAAATTCACGGCAAGTCCGGCATCCCTGATGGCCGCAATCAACCTTGCTTTTGAGATGGCACGCAATCGGCAGGGCAGACATGCCTGAAAATGTTCCGGAACAGATCGACCGCCTTCCTCCTCTGAGAGAGGTTATCCGGAAAGCTGGTCTCGATGCGAAAAAAAGCCTTGGCCAGAATTTTCTCCTTGATCTAAATCTCACCGGACGGATAGCCCGGGCAGCACAGCCCCTTGACGGCACGGTGATTGAAATTGGTCCCGGCCCCGGCGGACTGACCCGCGCTCTGCTGCTCGCAGGGGCTAAACGGCTGATTGCCATTGAAAAGGACCGCCGGGCCATTGCTGCACTGGAGCCATTGGTTGAAGCTTCTGATGGCCGGCTTGAAATTATCGAAGAAGATGCGCTCAAGCTTGATATCACCCGGCTGGGCCCGGAAAATGAACCGCGCCAGATTGTTGCCAATCTTCCCTATAACATTGCAACCGGGCTCCTTCTGGGATGGCTTGGACAGGCTGACCATCTTGCTTCCATGACACTCATGTTTCAGCGGGAAGTCGGCCAACGGCTGGTGGCTGAACCCGGTACATCGGCATTCGGACGTCTTTCGGTCATCTCCCAGTGGCGGTGTGAAGTCAAAAGGCTTTTTGATATCCCACCCGACGCGTTTGTTCCTCCGCCGAAAGTCACCTCATCTGTTGTACAGCTTATCCCGCGATCAACGCCGCTTGCACCGGCAAGGCAGGAGATTCTCGAAGAAGTGACCCGGGTGCTTTTTGGTCAACGCCGCAAGATGCTTCGCGCCTCATCCAAGCCGATTGGCGGAACTGCACTTCTGGAACAAGCTGGCATCCCGGGCGATATCCGTGCGGAAACCCTTAACGTTGAGGATTTCTGCCGGATTGCCGAAGCTTTGCGGAAAGCGCGGGCCTAATGCCCGTCACGCAGGCTTTTGACAAACCCTGTCAGACCTGTCTGCCGATCCCGTTTCAGTCGTTCGGCCATCAAAATGGATTTCACCTGCCGGACCGAAGCCTCAAGATCAATATTTACAACAATGTAATCATATTCCGGGTAATGTGACATTTCATCGGCAGCTTTGCTCATTCGCCCTGCCACTACCTCCGGCGTATCCTGCCCCCGCTTGTTGAGCCGGTTTTCAAGCTCACCTATAGATGGGGGAAGAATGAATACAGATACAAGATCATCTCTTGCCCGGGCCTTTAGCTGCTGTGTTCCCTGCCAGTCAATATCAAAGAGAACATCCTTGCCCTGACTCATCTTCTCTTCTACCTGTGACCTTGGGGTGCCGTAGTAGTTGTCAAAAACCTTGGCGTATTCCAGAAACTTGTTCTGGTTGACCATAAGCTGAAAATCTTCGGTGGATACAAAACTGTAATCAACGCCCTCCACTTCACCCGGGCGACGTTTACGTGACGTTGCGGAAACAGAAAGATGCAAATTATCGTCTTCTTCGAGCAGTCTTCGCGAGATCGAGGATTTTCCGGCTCCTGATGGTGACGATAAAACCAGCATCAGTCCGCGACGAGAAATTCCATGTGTCTGCGAGGGGTCAAAATACGTGCCGGACATCACCTGATCCTTCATCTGATATATGCCACATACTAACGGTAAGCCTGACCGGTCTCAACTATGAAGTCATAGAGGCCAGACCCCGGTTCCATAACTATTCGTCTACCTTGTTCAGGTTGCGCCAGGCCCGCACATTGCGGTTATGTTCAGCCAGTGTCCGGGCAAAGGCATGACCGCCCTTACCATCAGCGACAAAATAGAAATAAGGGGTGGTTTCCGGGTTCAGCGCCGCGATGAGGCTGTCAAGTCCGGGATTGCATATAGGTGTCGGCGGCAGACCCGGCTGCATATAGGTATTCCAGGGGTTCGGATCCCTGAGATGACTGCGTTTCAGCCGTTCTACCACGATACCAGATCGCAGAAGTCCATAAATGACCGTCGGGTCTGACTGAAGTCTCATCCCTGCCCTGAGTCGATTGACAAAGACTGAGGCTACCTTGCCCCGTTCCTGCGCAAGGCCTGTTTCCTTTTCGATGATTGATGCCAGAATCACTGCTTCGTCAAGGCTTGCATAGGGCAGATCACCGGCACGGTCAGCCCAGGCTTCGGCAAAGGCAATTTCCCTTGCCTTTCGAACACGTTCAAGAAAAACATTACGATCAGTTCCACGGGTAAAGAAATAGGTTTGAGGTAACAGTTCACCCTCTCTGATCTCCGGGGTTATCGTGCCGGACAGCCTGTCGTCATCCAGCAAGGCGGTGGACACCTCAATGCTGGTCCAGCCTTCAGGTATGACGAAACTGTGCTGGATCGCCTTGCCTTCATGAATGATATCCATGGCCTGATAAAGGTTACTTCCCCGGGGAAGCATGAACTCACCTGCCTTGGGGCGATACGCCCTGCCGCGGCGGTATTCTTCAATCTGCATGACCCAGCGGCTGTGCGGAATACCGGCCTGTTGAAGTACAGCGCTGATCACAACCCGCCCTGAACCTTCGGGGATAAGAATAATGGTGTTTTCCTGCATTGTTCCCGGGCGGTGCAATTCAGAAAAAAACCAGATACCCAACCCGCCTGCACCAGCGATACACGCCAGTATAAGGGCTGAAATCAGTCTTGCGAGACGACGTGGGTTGGTTTCACGGCTTGTCTGGTCAGTTTCATCCATGGTTCTTCAAGCATCCATGGAGGTGGAGGGATATCACTCCACCTTGCCCACAATCAGGCTTGCGTTGGTGCCGCCAAAACCAAAGGAATTAGACATCACGTTGCGGATTGTTTTTTTCTTCGATTTATGCGGAACCAGATCAAGATCCGACACTTCATCAGCCGGATCATCAAGGTTGCGTGTCGGCGGAACGGTATCGGTGTAACTTGCCATTATCGAAAAAATGGCCTCAATAGCCCCAGCCGCACCCAGAAGATGGCCCGTTGCACTCTTGGTCGAGGACATGCACATATCTTTGACGGCTGGCCCGAAAAGACGTTTTACGGCGCCGGCTTCAATCACGTCACCAAGCGGGGTGGATGTGCCATGGGCATTGACATAATCCATATCGGCAGCCGCAAGGCCGGAATCCCTCAACGCGGCCTGCATGGCACGGAACCCGCCATCACCATCATCGGCGGGAGCCGTGATATGGTGCGCATCACCGGACAAACCGTATCCTTTGATTTCACCGTATATCGTGGCGCCTCTTGCCTTGGCATGTTCATATTCTTCAAGCACGACAATGCCTGCGCCTTCGCCCATCACAAAGCCATCCCGGCCTTTATCCCAGGGGCGGGAGGCGGCGGCAGGGTCATCATTGTATCCGGTGGAAAGTGCCCTCGCTGCGGCAAACCCGGCAACACCAAGCCGGCATATCGCCGCTTCTGCCCCGCCGGCAACCATGACATCGGCATCGCCATACTTGATCAGCCTTGCCGCATCACCAATAGCATGGCATCCCGTTGAACACGCGGTCACAACAGAATGATTAGGCCCTTTAAAGCCGAATTTGATGGAAACCTGTCCAGAAATCAGATTAATCAGCGAGGACGGAATAAAGAAAGGGCTGATCCGACGTGGCCCCCGTTCATCCATAAGGCGGCCTGTTTCATAAATGGTCTGCAAGCCACCGATGCCAGAGCCGATCATCACACCGGTACGGCACTTCTTTTCCTCATCATCGGCAACCCAACCGGAATGTTCCACCGCCATAATGGACGCGATCAATCCATAGAGGATGAAAGGATCAATTTTTCGCTGATCCTTTGGTTCCACCCAGTCATCTGCATTCAATGTTCCCATGGTGCCGTCACCACGTGGAATCATCGCAGCAATCTGGCAGGGAAGATCATCCACCTCAAAGCTGTCGATCTTTCGGAAGCCATGCTGTCCATCCAGCAAGGTCTTCCAGTTATGATCAACTCCGACACCCAGCGGGCTTACTATTCCCATTCCGGTGACGACGACACGTTTCATGGTAGCATCAAGTCCTGAGGTGGATAGATAATTTAGGAACCGTTGGCGCTGATGAAGTCAACGGCGTCTTTGACTGTCTGGATCTTTTCCGCAGCATCATCGGGAATCTCACACCCGAATTCTTCTTCAAAAGCCATTACCAGCTCAACAGTATCGAGGCTGTCGGCACCGAGATCGTCGATAAAGCTTGCGCCCTCTACCACCTTGGAATCTTCAACACCGAGGTGTTCAACTACAATCTTTTTGACGCGATCTGCAATGTCACTCATCGTGGTCTCCCCTTGCAACGGGTTAGGATTTTAAATTTAGCGCTTGATGCGCAATTAGCTTGGAGCGTGATAACAAATATTTTACCGAAAGGCTAGCCTCCGATTACGTGTATTTTACACGTAAATTACATCTTTTCCACCACCAATTGGACGGAGGCTCACCCCTAAAGCAAAGATATCACAGCATCGCCATTCCGCCATTGATATGGAGGGTGGAGCCGGTAAGATATCCGGCCTCTTCACTGGCAAGGAAAGCAACCGCTGCTGCAACTTCTTTTGCTTCCCCAAGCCTTGCAGCAGGTATACCCGCCATAAGTGAGGATTTCTGATCTTCACTGAGGGCATCGGTCATGGGGGTGCGGATAAATCCCGGTGCGATGATGTTTGCGGTGACGCCGCGAGAGGCAACTTCAGCGGCCAGAGCCTTGGTAAAGCCGGTAAGCCCTGCCTTGGCCGCGGCGTAGTTTGCCTGACCCGGATTGCCGGTATAGCCAACGATGGAAGACATCTGGATGATACGCCCCCACCTGGCCTTCATCATGCCACGGAGAACAGAACGGGATAAAATCATGGCGGCCTTGAGATTAACATCCATGACAGCGTCCCAGTCTTCATCTTTCATGCGCATCAGCAAATTATCTCTGGTGATACCCGCATTATTGACGAGAATATCGACAGGGCTACCAGCCGCATCTCCGGCCTTTGCAACGAGCCCGGAAACCTCTTCGGCATCCGAAAGATTGGCAACCAAAACTTCGCACCGTCCATTGAGACGTGAGGCAATATCATCCAGGACAGCTTGTCTTGTGCCGGTTATGACAACCGTGGCCCCCTGCCCATGAAGCGTTTCGGCTACTTCTGCACCAATACCGCCGCTTGCCCCCGTAATCAGGGCGGTGTGTCCATTCAAGTCAAACATTCGTGTTCCCCTTTATTTTCCTGCTTTCACTCAAATCAGTGATAAAGCTCAGCAAACGCATCAATACCCTCGGGCGTTTCCACATTCAAGGCTTCCACATCAGGCAGAGTGCGCTTCACCAATCCGGTCAGCACCTTACCGGTGCCGATCTCAACAAATCGCCCGATGCCGGATTTAGCCATGTTTGTGAGTGTTTCGCGCCAGCGAACAAGACCCGTTACCTGGGTGATCAGGTTTTCACGCAGAACAGATGGATCCGTCTCTTGTTCTGCGGTTACGTTGCAAAAAACAGGCAGGCTTGGCGGATGCATGGTCACGCCGGCAAGGGCCGTTGCCATGGCATCTGCGGCGGGCGCCATAAGACGGCAATGGAACGGAGCGCTAACCGGCAGTTTGAGGGCACGCCGGATCCCCATCTCCTTTGCCAGTTCAAGTGCAGCATCAACATCGGCAACCGCACCACTGATAACCACCTGCCCCGGAGCATTATCATTAGCCACATCAAGCGCAGTCCAGTTTTTATGGCTGATGATATCTTCGACCTGCTGGAGGTCAGCCCCAAGCAAGGCAGCCATGGCACCTTCACCGACAGGCACGGCGTTTTGCATGGAATCCCCTCTGAGGCGGAGCAGTTTAGCCGCTGTTGCGATATCAAATGTACCAGCCGCAGCAAGAGCGGCGTATTCTCCAAGCGAATGACCAGCAACAGCATGGCCGATCTGATCAAGGGATTTTCCAAAACGATCCTCGATTGCCCGGGTTGCCATCAGCGCCGTTGCCATCAGCGCAGGCTGGGCATTACGTGTCATCCGGAGCATGTCTTCGGGGCCGTCTTTCATAATCTGGCCGAGCCCGCCACCCAATGCCGCGTCCACCTCTTCCATCACCGAGCGGGCAACTGCGGATGTCTCAAGAAGGGACTGTCCCATACCGATGGCCTGTGACCCCTGACCGGGAAAAAGAAATGCTGTTTTTACCATGCCAACCCTTTTACATCTGCCTGTTAATTCAAGATTTTTCTATAGCACCGATCCTGAAACCCGGCAAGGCGGGCAAGGATCTGCCGGCAGGAGCCAGCAGAAACCGTATTTTAAAGAGATGCCATCCAGTTGCTGCGATGCCAGCTGATCACAAATCCGACAGCAGCGATAATGAGGAGTATGAGTGCGTAACTGGCAAGACGCCTGAAGGTGGGGGAAAGCTCCGCTTCTTCAAGCCTGCCATGGATCTTCCATACAATAAACATCAGCACAAGAATGCCGATACCGCCGACAAGCACTGTATCCATCAATTCCCCCTTAGAATAAGAAATTTATTAATATTTAAAATTTATAACAGATTTAATTTATATAAAAAACAATCATTTAACAAAAATATTTTATAAAAAATTAATAGAAATAATTGCCAGGCCTCATTTCCGACATATTTCATTTTGCAAGGTGAATAACGTTTGTATTCATCCCAAATGAACTCAACGTTGAGGAGTATCTACAATGAAGATGCTAAATAAATTGACTAAACTGGCTATTCCAGCCGCGGCATTGTCAATTATGCCGATGGTAGCCAATGCCGCTGAAAACCTTCAGCAGGATGATTTCGTCGGAATTTCATTCTGGCTTATTTCAATGGCACTGGTTGCCTCTACAGCTTTCTTCTTCCTGGAAACACAGCGTGTTGCCGCAAAGTGGAAGACATCCCTGGTTGTTTCCGGGATGGTGACAATGGTTGCAGCTGTTCACTATTTCTATATGCGTGATGTATGGGTGGCGACTGGTGATACACCAACCGTCTATCGTTACATTGACTGGCTGATCACCGTTCCGCTTCTGATGGTTGAATTCTACCTGATCCTGCGGGCGATCACCAATGTTTCAACTGGTATTTTCTGGCGCCTGATCATTGGTACCATGGTAATGCTTATCGGTGGATATCTCGGCGAAGCCGGATACATCAACATTACCCTTGGTTTCATCATCGGAATGGCAGGCTGGATTTACGTTCTGTACGAAATCTTTGCCGGTGAAGCAGGCAAGCTGAATGCTGGTTCCGCTCCGGCTTCTGTTCAGTCTGCATTTAACACCATGCGTTGGATCGTAACCATCGGCTGGGCCATCTATCCGCTCGGCTACTTCTTCGGTTACATGACTGCCAGCGCCAGCATGGAAAGCCTGAACGTGATTTACAACCTCGCCGACGTTCTTAACAAGATTGCCTTTGGTGTGATCATCTGGAGCGTTGCCGTTTCTGAATCCGAAAAGGCCTAACATCTACTAGGTTTCGGGCAATCCTTAACCGGGTTGCCCGATTTCTCCCAACATGACGAATAAAATTCAAGGGGGACACCATGGACGATCTAGCTTTTAATGCTGTGCAGGCAGCAAGGCGTATCTCCGCCGGATCAGATAATACCGACCCTCTTTCATCTGTTCGAACCCTGATACTGAATTCCCTGCCAGCAGCCGATGAACCGTTAGGCCAGGCCGCGCATCACCACTTCATGGACCCGGGCAAAATGCTGCGCGCCGGACTGGCACTTTCAACCGGCAAAGCCTTTGGTATATCAACCGGGGCATCCGTTAATTGGGCTGCCGCCATAGAAGTTCTTCATAACGCGTCTCTTATTCATGATGATATTTCCGATGGCGACAGTGTTCGTCGGGACAGACCGTCGATCTGGGCCGCTTTTGGCCGGGATACGGCCCTTGCCCTTGGTGATTGGTTGATTGCGCTTTCGTTTGAATTTGCAGCAAAAGCCGCGATTGCCGGAAACAATCCCGCTCTGGTAGCAAATTTGTCTCATCATATGAAAGATACGACCACGGGTCAGGCCATGGAATTTGAAACGACGGGCTATCCTGACTGGAGTTGCTATCGCCAGATCATCAGAGGCAAGACAGCCCCCCTGTTTATCGCTCCGGTGGAAGGCATGGCACTGCTTGCCGGTCGACAAGATATTGTTGAACCTATCACCCAGTATTTTAACGCCGTTGGCACCGCCTACCAGGTTGCGAATGATATTCTGAACATTCTTGGCTCGGATGGGGCCATCAACCCTGCGTCTGACCTTGTTCGCCGTGCACCGAATGGTGTTATTGTGACGTACCGTAATCTTCTTGTTGGTAAAGAAGCAAAAGAATTTGACACATGGCTCCTTTCCGGGGACCAGAGTGCGGTGGCGAAATGGCATCACCGCCTGCTACAGTCATCAGCGATCAAGGTTACAACCGAACTTATGAACGGAATTCTTCGTGATGCGGAGAATAAAGCTACCTGCGTTCCGGACGAGTTGAGCCATATTGTCCGGCCAATTCAAAAACTGTTAACGTCAATTTGTGCGCTTTCGTTGGAACACGCCGCTGAATAACCTTTCCCCCGGGGGATGCGAATACCATGGAAAATCCTGAACGTTCCCTGAGCAATGGCCGGAAAGTACTGGTAATCGGTGCCGGATTCGGGGGTATCGCTTCAGCTTTGAGAATGCGGGCTAAAGGTTACGACGTCACCCTCGTCGACAGAATGAATGCTATCGGCGGACGGGCACAGGTCTTTGAGCGTGGAGGATTCCGCCATGATGCCGGGCCCACCGTCGTGACAGCCCCTTTTCTGTTTGACGAATTGTTTGAACTTTTCGGCGAGAAACGGGAAGATCACGTGGAATTCCGCCCCCTTGATCCATGGTACCGTTTTGTCTTCAATAACGGCGAGACCTTTGACTACCGGGCCACGGTAGAGGATACCTTAAGTGAAATCGAACGGTTTTCGCCCGAAGACAAGAAAGGGTATGAGAGCCTGCTGAAAGCCTCAAAAGACATATTCGAGATCGGGTTTGAGCGTCTTGCCTCACGCCCTTTTACTCGGTTTTTTACGATGGTCCAGCAGATACCCTCCCTGCTGAAACTCAAAAGCTACATGACGGTTGCCCAGATGGTGAACAGCCATATCCGTCATCCCTTGCTGCGTCAGGCTTTTTCCATCCACCCTCTGCTGGTTGGCGGCAATCCATTCACGACAACATCGATCTATACGCTGATCCACTATCTGGAACGCCGCTGGGGGGTCTGGTTCGCCATGGGAGGAACAGGCAAGCTGGTAGCGGAACTGATGAAACTCATGGAACGACAGGGGATTGATGTCCGGCTTGGGGTGGATATTGAAACCATCACGGTAGATCAAGGCCTGGCCAAAGGGGCTGTGGCAACAAACGGTGAGATATTCAAGGCTGATCGTGTTATCTGCAATGGTGATCCGCCAACGATCTATGCCCAGATGATGCCTGAAGGCCATAATCGGTCAAAAAAGACCCTTCCCGAGAGCATGACACATTATTCCATGGGTCTTTTTGTCCTGTTCTTTGGCACACGCAAATCCTATCCGGATATTGCGCATCATACGATCTGGATGGGCCCGCGATACAAAGAGCTTCTTAAAGATATCTTTGACCGGAAAATTCTTGCCGATGACTTTTCCCTTTATCTCCATCGCCCGACTGCCACGGATAAAAGCTTTGCCCCTGAAGGCTGTGATAGTTTCTATGTGTTGTGCCCTGTCCCCAATCTTCTGGGAAAAACCGACTGGACGATTGAAGGTGAACAGCTCAAAAACCGTATAACCGAAGCCCTTGAGCGAACCATCATGCCGGGCCTGAAAGACGCGATGTGCGAAGAATTCTGGATGACGCCGGAAGATTTCAAGAAGGATTACCGGGCCATGCATGGCACCGGGTTTTCCATCGCGCCAATCTTTTCGCAATCGGCCTGGTTTCGCTATCATAATCGGGATCCTCATATCCCTAATCTCTATTTTGCGGCGGCCGGAGCACATCCGGGGGCCGGCATGCCCGGTGTTCTCTGTTCCGCGAAGGTGGTGGAGGCTCTGGTATCAGAGGATGAAACAAAAACACGCGTGGCCTAGAGTTACGCAAATTCAACAACCAAGATCAGATGCTGGGTTGAGGCAAATATGACGGAAGCCATGATCATTGAAGCAGAAATGACCCTGCGTGAGGGTGGACGGACGTTCCACTGGGCAAGGCGATTTCTTGGCCAGGGCATGGGACAGGATGCCGCCCGGCTCTATGCATTTTGCCGTCTGCTCGATGATCTGGCTGACGGCGATCTTCCCCATGGATCAAGGCGGCTTCGCTCAATCCATGACAGCCTGACAGGCATCACCCGTGACACCGACCCCGCACTTATGGATTTCCGCCCGTTCATGCGGGAAAAAAACCTGCCCGATAACGCGTTGATTTCATTGATCGACGGCCTCCTGATGGATCAGGAAACCGTTCGGCTCAACACAAAAGAAGACTTATTGCGATACAGCTATCATGTCGCGGGAACAGTCGGTGTTATGATGTGTCGCATCCTCGGCTCCACAAACCATGATGCCCCGGCTTTTGCCATCGACCTTGGCATTGCCATGCAGCTGACCAATATTGCGCGGGATGTGCTGGAAGATGCCCGTATGGGGCGCCGGTATCTGCCCGCTGAATGGGTCGGAGGCATTACTCCCCATGAAATTGCGCTTGCCGCAGAAGAAGCCGATGCCATGATGATCAAACAGGTGGCCGAAGGCGTTATGCGCACCCTTTCTCTCGCGGAAACCTATTATGAGAGCGGGATAAAGGGACTAAGCCATCTTCCATTGCGGGCCCATGTTGCGATCCTGATCGCGGCCCGTGCCTATCGCCAGATCGGAATACAACTGGCGTATCATGGATGCAACTGGCAGGATGGGCGGCAGGTGACCTCAACACTCACAAAAGCATGGACCAGCCTTACAGCTCTGCCCTTGATGCGGCACCGCTCACGTGATGTGCCCGCCCATGACAATCAGCTGCATCATGCCCTTGCGGGGCTCCCCCATGCCCGGGGGTAAGACAAGGATTGGAATACTTGGTGCCGGTTGCGCCGGGCTTAGTCTCGCCCGAAAGCTTGCCGAAATTAACGGGATGGACCT
>Ga0255776_10000728_pt1 | contig 37431 bp, 43 predicted proteins | sample 071ome_19_FD_179974 | JGI IMG/M metagenome (GOLD analysis project Ga0255776, IMG submission 179974) | Coastal salt marsh microbial communities from the Groves Creek Marsh, Skidaway Island, Georgia - 071413AT metaG (version 2) | ecosystem: Environmental > Aquatic > Marine > Intertidal zone >... | reverse complement strand
CGCCGGTCCGGCGCGAAAGTTATCCACACCGTGCCGGGAGGGCATAAATTCCGGCGCTTGAATGGCGGTTTCGTGCCGGTTGGGAAGTCACCTGGCAGGGCTTAACGCACCTTGCGGAGCCGAAATGGGCTTCGGCAGTGCCGCCCCTAAGCAACGCTGAGCGCTTGTTTTGGAGTGTTCGTCCGAAATCTCAAATAAAACGGCAGAACAACTCCGTCACCGGCTAGGGGAGGAGCGCAGCGGGCGGACTTTATTACGTCCCTATTACGCAGCCTCTGTGGGGCGCGCGGGGGTGGTGTTCATTCCACAATGTTATCCACAGCCGGTGCTGGCGAGGGCAGGTCATATTCGAGTACCGCGTCGGCGACCAGCCGGTCCGTCGCGCCCTCGATGGCCTGTTCGAGCGCGCCGGAAAACGCCCGGCGGGGCAGGTTCGGCGGGATCGGCGGCAGAAATTCGACGGTGATCACGCCTGGCCGCAGCTTCAGGGACCGGCGGGGCCAGAACAGACCGGAATTGAGCGCCACGGGGACGACCGGCACGTCGCCCAGCGCGGCGTGCAGCGCCGCGACGCCCGCGTGATATGGCCGCCGGGTACCCGGCGCGACACGCGTACCCTCGGGGAAGATCACGAGGGGGCGCCCCTCGGCGAGCCGGGCGCGGGCTTCCGTCACCATGGCGCGCAATGCCGACATTCCGCCCTGCCGGTCGATGGCGATCTGCCGCGCGCGGAGCAGGCACCAGCCGAAGACAGGTATCCATGTCAGCTCGCGCTTCAGGACGACCGCCGCGTCGCGGACGATCAGGTTGATCGCCAGCGTGTCCCAGGCGGACTGATGTTTGACCGCGAACAGGGCGGGCCCATCCGGGATATGTTCACGCCCGCGCACCTCATGGGTCAACCCGACCGTGACGCGCAGGAACCACAGGCTCACGCGAATCCAGAACCGGCTATATGCGAGCAGCAGGCGCGGCGGGCCGATCAGCAGCGGCAGGACAAGAATCCCGAGCAGCGTCGTCCAGCCGTAGAACAGGATCGAGAAGCAAACGGCGCGGGCGAGCATCATGCCCCGTCGATCACGCGGGTCAGGGCCATCTGGGCGCGCGCCGCGAGGTATTTGGTGTACTCGCCGGCGAGCAGCAGCGCGGTGGCGGGCCGACGCCACCAGTCATCGAGGCGGATGTTCGACGTGCTGACCGGCTCGGGCACGATGGTGACACCGGGCAGGCGGCGCTCGAACTCCAGTACGCTACGCGGCATGTGGAAGTCCGCCGTGACCAGCCGGATGCTCGAAATGGGACGGCTGGCGGCCCAGCCCGCTGTCTCGATGGCGTTCTCATGGGTGTCGCGCGCCGCACGGCCCAGCGTCACGCAGCAGGACAGGAGACGGTCGGGCAGGCGTTCGGCAGAGAGCAATTCGCGCGGACGGACATCGGTACCCACGCCGGAAATCAGCATCTGGGGTGCCTTGCCCGCGGTCAGCAGTTCCGCGCCCCGGTCGATGCGCCCGGGACCGCCGGTCAGCACAACCAGTGCGTCGGTCGCATCGTCGTTGGGCGCGGTGCGCGGAACCTGGGCGACAAAGGCGAACAGCCCGGCCAGCCAGACCAGGCACAGAATGACGATGATGGCGAGTGTGCCGCGCCACCGACGGGGGGTGTGTCGCGCCATCAGGGCATCCGTGCCAGCGCGCGCAGCACGGTCAGGCGGGCGGTCAGCATGGCGATGGCTACCGTGATGGCGGGTACCAGCACCAGCAGGCCCCATTTGGCCGGGGAGAGGCTCAGTTCGGGCAGGAACGCCGCGTCCATCCCGCGCCCGATCCAAGCGAACAGCAGCAACACCAGCGCTGCTGCGACGCCGCCCGCGATCCCACCGCGCAGCGCAAGCAGCATCGCCTGAATCTGGAACTGGCCGGCGATATAGGTGTCGCGCGCACCCATCTGGTGCAGCAGTTCGATGATCGCGCCGTGCACGGCCAGCCCGCTGCGCGTGGTGAACACCACGGCGATGACGGCTGCCGACGCGATCAGCGCCAGGATTGCGAAAGCCAGAGCCTCGGCCGCGCGCGCCACGTCGATCAGGGCCGAAAGCCAGGCGCGGTGGTCGTCCACGGCCACGCCTTCGACCGTCTCGGTCAGACGGGCCTGTAGCAGGACGGGGTCGATGTTCGCGCCGGGGGCGGTTTCCACATCGATCAGCGCGGGCACAGGCAGGCCGGAATCGACCACGCCTTCGCCGAGCCAGGGGACCAGCAATGCGCGGGCCTCGTCCTGCGGGACCGGCTGCGCCTTCACCACGCCGGGCGTGGCCGCGATCGCGGCGGTGAGGGTGTCGATATTGTCCCGGGAGGCGGCACGGGCCGGTATCTGCACTGTCATACGCCCGGTCAGCGTGCTGTCCCAGGCATCCACCGCGCCGGCCACCAGCATCGCCGTGGCGAACATAAGGGTGCCGAGAAAGACCATCAGCGCAACGAGCCATGGCAGGAAGCGGGTCGATTGGTCGCGCTCGAAGGGGATGTCGGTTCGGCGCATCATGTGACGGCACCGTCCCGACCGGCGCGCCGGCGCTGGATCGACAGTTCGCCGTCCTTCAGATGCATCACCGGATGGCCGAATTTCTCGACCAGCGCGTTGTTGTGGGTGGCGATGACCACGGTCGTGCCGGTGCGGTTCAACTCTTCGAACAGGTACATCAGGCGCACCGCGATCCGGTCATCGACATTGCCGGTCGGCTCGTCCGCCAGCAGCAGGGACGGCCGGTTGATGACTGCGCGGGCGATCGCCACGCGCTGCTGCTGGCCGCCCGAAAGGGTGGAGGGACGAGAATCGAGACGCTCGCCGAGGCCGACCCAGCTCAGCAGCTCGCGCACATGCTCGTCGATCTCCACCCGGTGTGCGCCGGACACCCTCAGCGGCAATGCCACGTTCTCGACCGTGGTCAGATGGTCGATCAACCGAAAATCCTGGAATACGACGCCGATCTTCTGGCGCATCGCCGGCAGCTCGGCGCGCGGCGTCATTGAGACATCCTTGCCGAACACATGGATCAACCCGCGCGTCGGCCGCAGCGCCAGATACATGAGTTTGAGCAGGGTCGTCTTGCCGGCACCGCTCGATCCGGTCAGGAAATGGAACGACCCGGGCGCGAGGGAGAAGTTCACGTCGCGCAACACTTCGGGGCCGACGCCGTAACGCATGCCGACGTTTTCGAAGCGCAGCAAGTGATCGGACTCCGGTCTCGTGCGAATGGACCGCTTTTGCTTCCCGTTTGCCGGAAAGCGAATCGGCGGCTCGATCCCGTCCACGTTGGCATGACGCCCTGGCTTCGTAAACCCGTGAGCTGAAGCCTGCAATGCCCGGTAAAAGTACAGCTGTCGCCGCTTGCTTCACGGCCCGCCGGACTCCTATAAAGCGTGGTTCGGTGTGTCAGGCCCGATTGGGCTATACTTCGTTTCGACCCCGGTTTCCGTTACCAGTCCTGGTTCGAACATGATCCTTTCCTGCCCCGATTGCAGTACGCGCTTTGCGGTCGATGCGAGCAAGCTTGGCCCGGACGGACGGCGTGTGAAGTGTGGCAAGTGCGGGCATATCTGGTTCGAGTCTCCGCCGGAGCCGGACGATGGGGAAGACATTCCCCTCCACGTGACGCCGCTGGAACCGGAAGAGCAGATGCGCGCGCCTGTGCGCAATCTTCCCGCCCTTCACCGTGCGAAGAAGGCCCGCAGTGCGCGGATCGGTTGGATCGTCGCGGCGGTGTTGCTCATCGCGATCGTGGGCGTGCTCTGGCAGGGCCGCGCGCAGATCGCCACGGCCATTCCGCAGGCGGAACCGATCTATGAAGCCATCGGCATTCCGGCATTTCCGCCGCCGGGCGAAGGCCTGACCATTGAATTCGATCCCAAGACCGAGAACGGTACGCTCACCCTCAAGGGTGAGATCATCAACACGTCGAGTGGTGTGCGCGATGTTCCGGGACTTGAGGTGCGGATCACGGACGCCAAGAACAGCACGTTGAAATCGTGGAAATTCTCGTCAGATGTCAACCGGCTCGGCCCCGGTGAAACGGTGGCGTTCACAACGTCCACCGATTCCGTCCCCGACGGCGCGGCGAACGTTAGTATTTTGTTTACCAATCCCGACGAAAATCGTTAACGAAGATCGTCACTCCCTCCGTGAAAGCGGAGTCGGCCCTGGCGGGCTGACGGTCGGAAGGTCAGGAGCGCGGCAGTTCGCGCGGCCTTGCCTGGCGGTTTGCTGCTGGCAGGGCATGTCCGGAAGCCTTTCGGGGGGAAGGAAGCAGGAATGGCCAGAGTACTCATTGCCGAAGATGACCAGGCCGTGCGCGAATTCGTTCGCCGCGCGCTCGTGCATGGCGGTCACGATGTGGCGACCGCCAATGACGGTCTCGATGCGCTCCACTGCCTGAGCGAGGACGTCGCGTTCGACCTGCTCATCACCGATATCGTGATGCCGGGCATGGACGGGATCGCGCTCGCGCTCAAGGTCTCGAAGGACTATCCCGAGACCGCGATCCTGATGATGACGGGCTTCGCGGCCGAACGTCAGCGCGCCCACAATCTGGATGAACTCATCCATGAAGTGATCGCCAAGCCGTTCAGTCTCAAGCAGATTTGCGACGCGGCGGAAGAAGCGCTGTCCTTCCGGAGCCGCAAGCTCCACTAGACCTTTCTAGAGGCGGCGTAGCAGCCGCAGCAGGTAGTCGATCTCGGCTTCCGGGCGGCCCTGGTCGCGCAGCCGTGCGCGCAGTTCGTCGAGGATTTCCAGCGCCCGTTCGGCCTGATCGCCTTCGCCGACGCGGCCCTGTCCGGTCGCGGTGAAACCCTCGGCATCCTCTCCGGGTTCATCGACGGGGCGGCCCAGGGGGTCGAAGCCTTCCTGACCCGGCTGGGCAAGGCCTTCCGCCGGCCCCTGACCGGGGCCCTGCTGGCGCATGAACTGAAGCGCCATCTGCTGGCCACCCTGACGCAGCTCGTCGAGCGCGCGCATCTGGGAACTCAGCGCGCCCTCCACGTCTCCGCCTCCCAGCGCACGCTCCGCATCGCTCATCGCATTTTCGGCGTTGCCGAGGTTCTCGGGGATCTGGTTGGTCATCTCGCCGAGCTGGCGCATGAGCTCGCCCAGTTGCCGGCGGATTTCATTCTGGGCGTCGCGCGCGGCCTGCGATTCCGACGGCGACATGGGCTCGCCGCGCTGCTGGCGCTGGAATGTGTCATCGTGGAGCCCCTGCTGGCGGCGCAGCACATCCTGAAGCTGGCGCATGAACTGCTGCGCGGGCGAGGAGGATTGCTGCTGACGCATCATGTTGGGCGCGTTCTGCAGGGCCTGCATCATCTGTTGCAGGCGTTCCATCATCTGCTGGACGCTTTCCATATCGCCAAGCCGGGCGGCCTGTTCCAGTTCGCGCAGCAGTTCCTGGATGGCATCGCGGTCCAACAGGTTCGCGTCTGCACCGGCTTCCGGCAGCATTGAGAGGTCCATGCCTTCCAGGGCCTGGGACAGGTTCTCCGCCAGTGCTTCCAGGTAGCGGTCCAGCGCGGCCCGCAACTGCTCCATGATCTCCTGTACTTCCTCTTCCGACGCGCCGTTCTCGAGCGCTTCGCGCAACTGCTCCTGCAGCCTCGCCACGTCGCGCTGCGCGAGCGACAGCGATCCGTCCTCCAGCCGCAGCGCGGTGTCCCAAAGCTGCGACATGACCGGCATGAGGCTTTCGTCCGGCGCGCCGTGGAGCAGGTGGGAGCGCGCGGACATCAGGGACAGGAAGACCGCGATGTCGTTGCCGTAGCGGTCCGGCACGGCGCCTATGTTGTGCAGCGAGCGCGCCACATCGCGCCGATTCTCCGGCGACAGGGCCAGTACGCGCCGCTGCGCGACGATCTCGCGCGCCACGGGGTGCCTGAACTCGCGCTCGGGCAGGATCACCGAGAGCCGGTCGGTCTTGCCGGTCTGGCCGCGCCCGTCGGTTGCCGTGAGCTGCACATCGACTTCAAGCCCGGCCCAGGGGTGCGCCGTCAGGTCGTGCAGGCTCGAGGCCGCGCCCTCGCGCGGGTCGGGTCGCGGCAGGGGCAGTTCCAGGTCCAGGTTCTCGATCCCGGCTGCCGGGGGTGCGCCGGGCCAGGTGATCGCCGCGCGCACTTCCGTGACGCCGTAGTCGTCCCGGGCGTCGTAACCGAGCACCAGCGAATGGCTGTCGTTCGGCGCGGGCGGGCCGGAGAAGGTAATATCCGGCGGCGTGTCGGCCACGATCTCGAGAGGCCATTCACCGAGCGAATTGCGCGACTGGCCGATGGCAACAGTCTGCGATCCGACGGTGTCGAGCGTGGTCTCGATGCGCCAGGCGGTTTCCGACACCTGCTCCATCTCGGTGGAATTCTCGCCCATGACGAGGACCGGAATCCGTCCGCCGCCATTGACCTGGGCCAGCAGCTTGCTGCCGACCGGCACGCGGATCGGACCGGCGGCCGCATCGCCTGTTTCGCCGGGGCCCGGGGCGGCGGTGCTTTTGGGGTCGGCGCTCGCCAGCAGGCGTGGCGGCTGGTTGGTGTAGTCCGGCGGGGTGATCCAGAGTTCCAGGCTCGCCGTGTCGGTTTGCCCGAACGAGCTCAGATCCGGGGTCACGGCCCGGGTGAGGCGGGTCTCGGCCCTGTCTCCGGCGGCGAACACCGCCACCACCAGCGCGACGGCGAGCAGGATGCGCAGTGCGAACGGGTCACGTGCGGCGAGGTTCGGGTGCGGCAGACGCAAATGCACCTGTCGCGCGGCCACGGCGGCGCGTGCGAGGTGAATCTGCCAGAGGCGTTCGGCCGCCGGGTCGTTCATGCCCAGCGCGGGCCGGTCGTCGATGGTGGTCAGCGGGCGGTGGGCGAGCCCCGAATCGGTCTCCAGCCGGCGCGTCGCCTGGCCTGTGCTGGGCCAGTGCAGGGCGCGGACCGCGCGCCACGCAGCGTGCGCGAAGATGGCGGCAACGGCGAGAATGACCAGCGCGTGAAGCCAGCCCGGCAGGTATGCGAAGACGTCGAGGAGCGCGAGGACGAGGAACGCGCCCGCGATACCCAAAGGCGGCCACAGCACGGGCCAGGCCTGTTCCCAGAACAGGGACAGGCGCGCCAGTGCTCGCCGTGCCCCGATATTGGCGGGGCGGCGGGGTTTGGAAGCCTCCGAATCGCGCGATCCGTTCACGTCCTACCTTCCGCTACGCGCCACTCCGCATGAGCGGGCGGCCGCTCGGCCGGGCGCAGGCGTCAATCTTGCCAGTCGGCAAGGGTCTCGTAACCCAGAAATGTGGCCGGTTCCTGGCGTTCGCGCACCACCGCGAAAGCATCGTCACGCACAAGGACTTCCGCGACCAGTGCCCGGCTATTGTAAACCGAGCTCATGACCGAGCCATAGGCGCCCGCATCGCGGATCACGAGAAGTTCACCGGGATGCAGATGCGGCAGCTGGCATCCAGTCGCGAAGGTGTCCCCGGTCTCGCACACGGGGCCCACGATGTCCCAGTCGAAGCGGCCATCGCCGGCTTCGGGAATGCGCACGGTCTCGATCCGGTGGACGGCGTCATAGAGCGCGGGGCGAATCAGGTCGTTCATGGCGGCATCGACGATGGCGAACCGCCTCACCTCGGCTTCCTTGGCGTAAATCACCCGCGTGACAAGCACGCCTGCCGGACCTGCGATATAGCGGCCCGGCTCGAACATCAGTTCGCAGTTCAGCGCTCCGACGGTCTCCGCGACCACCTTCGCGTATTCCTCGACCGGCGGCGGCGTCGCGGGGCCGTAGTCGATGCCCAGTCCGCCGCCCAGGTCGAGCTTGCGGATGTCGAAGCCAGCCTCGCGTAGCTCCGCAACCAGCGATGCGACGCGTGTGAAGGCCGCGCGGAAGGGGGCGAGGTCGGTCAGCTGGCTGCCGATATGGACCGCGACGGACGCGGGCACGATGCCCGGCAGGCCGCGTGCAAATTCATAGACCTGGGGTGCGCGCGCGATATCGATGCCGAACTTGTCTTCCTGGCGACCGGTCGAGATCTTGTGGTGGGTATTGGCATCCACATTCGGGTTCACCCGGATCGCAATGTCCACCTCGGCGCCCATGTCATGTGCGACGTCGGACAGGGCCTCCAGTTCGGGCATGGATTCCACGTTGAACTGGCCGATCCCGGCGCTGATGGCCTGGCGCATCTCGGCGCGGGTCTTGCCGACGCCGGAGAAGACGATGTGTTCCGGCGCGATCCCTGCGGCCAGGGCGCGTTCCAGTTCCCCGCCAGAGACCACATCCGCGCCTGCGCCCAGCGTGGCCAGGGTGCGCAGAACGGCGATGTTGGAGTTCGCCTTCATCGCGTAGCACACGCGCGCGTTCAGCCCTTCGGCGGCGAGCGCGCCGGCGAAACGGGTGTAGGCGTCGCTCAGCGCAGCCGAGGAATACACATAGACGGGCGTGCCCACCGCGTCCGCGATCTCTGACAGCGCGACACCCTCGGCGTGCAGTTCGCCGTTGCGGTCGTCGAAATAGCTCATCGTCGCCTCGATCCCGCTCAGCGAGTGGGATAGGTCTTGGGGTAGGTGACCGGCTCGTCCTTGGGCGGCTGGGGCGGTCCTTCCTTGCCACAGGCCGCGAGGCCCAGGACGAGGAGGGTGGCGATCATCAGGGTACGGAACGTCATCTCTCGTCTCCCCTCAAGCTTCGTCCAGAAACCGTGCGCGCGCGGCGGTCACAGCCGCCTGGACATTGTCCGGGGCGGTCCCGCCGAAGCTGGTCCGGCTGGCGACGGAGGCCTCGACACTCAGGACATCGAAGACGCTATCCGTGATGCGTGGATCGATGGCCTGCATGTCCGCGAGCGGCACATCGGCCAGGTCGAGGCCGAGTTCCTCGGCCCGCTTCACCACCGCACCGGTGATGCCGTGGGCATCGCGGAACGGCACTTCTGCAGCGCGCACCAGCCAGTCGGCCAGATCGGTCGCCGTCGAATAGCCGCGCCCCGCCGCCGCGCGCATCCGATCGGGCACGGGCTGCATGTCCGAGACCATGCCGATGGTCGCGGCCAGCGCCAGCGCCAGGGAATCGGCGGCGTCGAAGACCGGTTCCTTGTCTTCCTGCATGTCCTTGGAATAGGCCAGCGGCAGGCCTTTCATCACTGTCAGCAGGCCCATCAGGTCGCCATAGATGCGCCCGGCCTTGGCTCGTGACAGCTCCGCGGCGTCGGGGTTGCGCTTCTGGGGCATCATGGAACTGCCGGTCGTGTAGGCGTCCGACAGCTTCACGAATCCGAAGCCGTCGCTGCACCAGACAACGATTTCCTCCGCCATGCGCGAGATGTGGCCGGCGCAGATCGCCGCCGCGCTCATGAACTCCAGTGCGAAGTCCCGGTCCGAGACCGCATCGAGCGAATTGGCCATCGGCCGGTCGAAGCCCAGCGTGTCGGCGACCGCCGCGCGGTCGATCGGGAAGGACGTGCCCGCCAGCGCACCCGCGCCCAGCGGCAGTTCGTTCAGTCGCGCGCGCGCGTCCGCGAACCGCCCCCGGTCCCGGCCGAACATTTCCACATAGGCCAGCAGGTGGTGGCCGAAGGTGACGGGCTGCGCGGTCTGCAAGTGGGTGAAGCCCGGCATGATGGTGCCGGCGTTCGCCTCGGCCTTGTCGAGCAGCGCGGCCTGCAGCGCCTTCAGGGCGGCGTCCACATGGTCGATCTCGTCGCGCACCCACAGGCGGAAGTCGGTCGCCACCTGATCGTTGCGCGAGCGCGCCGTGTGCAACCGGCCGGCGGCGTCGCCGATCAGTTCGCGCAGGCGCGACTCGATGTTCATGTGGATGTCCTCCAGCGCCGTGGAGAACGAAAATTCACCGGTCTCGATCTCTCGCGAAATCGTGTCTAGACCCGCCTCGATGGCCTCACCATCTTCCGCAGACAGGATGCCCTGTGCGACAAGCATGCGCGCATGGGCCCGCGATCCGGCAATGTCCTGTGCGAACAGGCGCCGGTCGAAGCCGATGGATGCGTTGATGCGTTCCATCACCTCGGAGGGGCCGGTGGCAAAGCGGCCGCCCCACTGCACGTTGGCGGGCTTGGATGTGTCGTTCGGGCTCATTGGATTCTGGCTCGCAATCTCGGGAGCGACGTTTAACGCCATGGACCTTACGATGAAAGGCTTTCTGTTCGCTGGACTCACCGTATTGGCTCTGGTCGCGGCTCCGAATTCGCCTGTTCAGGCGCAATCGGGCCCGCCGATCAAGGGGCAGGTCCAGAACTACGAGCCGCTGGACGAGCCCGTTCCCGCGCCTGATGTGGCCGTGCTCACGCGTGAGGGTGGCACGACCACGCTCGACCGGTTCGAGGGCAAGTTCGTTGTGCTGAATTTCTGGGCCACATGGTGTGGCCCCTGCATCCGCGAGCTGCCGTCGCTCGCACGGCTCGACGACGCGCTCGCAGACGAGCGGGCGCAGGTGGTGCTCATCAGCCAGGACCGCGGCGGGTTCAAGCAGACGGACAGGTTCCTGAACAAGCTCGGCGTGAACATCGCCGACAGCTTCGTCGATGAGCGTCTGAAGTTCTCGCGCGCCATCGGCATCCGTTCCCTGCCAACCACGATCCTCATCGGTCCGGACGGGCTGGAGGTCGGACGCCTGGTCGGGACGGCTGAGTGGGATTCGCCGGAAGCGCTGGCGCTGATCGAATGGTATCTCGACCGCGAGGCGGGAGACGGCGGGAGCTGACGCTCCCGCGCTCCGGGCCTGCCGGGTCGGACTACCGGGTCGGAACCGGTTCGTCGCCCGAATAGTCGTAGAAGCCGCGGCCCGTCTTGCGGCCCAGCCAGCCGGCCTCGACATACTTCACCAGCAGCGGGCAGGGGCGGTACTTGGAATCCGCGAGGCCTTCGTAGAGCACCTGCATGACGGCGAGGCAGGTGTCGAGGCCGATGAAGTCGGCCAGTTCGAACGGTCCCATGGGGTGGTTCGCGCCGAGCTTCATCGAGGTGTCGATGGAGTCCACGTTGCCGACACCCTCATACAGCGTATAGACGGCCTCGTTGATCATCGGCAGCAGGATGCGGTTGACGATGAAGGCCGGGAAGTCTTCCGACACCGTGCCCGTCTTGCCGAGGTCCTTCGTCAGGTCCTGAACGGCGGAGAAGGTCTCCTGATCGGTGGCGAGACCGCGGATCAGTTCCACCAGCTTCATCATCGGCACCGGGTTCATGAAGTGCATGCCCATGAACTTGTTCGGCCGGTCGGTCGCGGCGGCGAGGCGCGTGATCGAGATCGAGGAGGTGTTGGACGCGACGATGGCGCTGTCCTTCAGGTGCGGGCACAGGCCTTCGAAAATCTTGATCTTGATGGACTCGTCTTCGGTCGCGGCCTCGATGACCATGTCGCAATCGCCCAGCCCGGAGAGGTCCGTGACGGTGGCGATACGCGCCAGACCGGCGGCCTTGTCGGCCTCGTCGATCAGCGAGCGCTTGACCTGGCGGTCCATGTTCTTGTCGATGCCCGCGAGAGCCTTGTCGAGCGCGCCCTGGTCGATGTCCATGAGCACGACATCGCGCTCGGCGAGCGCGCAGACATGGGCAATACCGCTGCCCATCTGGCCGGCGCCGATGACGCCAATCTTGTTCAACATGTGTTTTTTGTCCCTGGAGTTGATGTGCTGCCGTTCTTCGGTCAGCCCTGCTTCTCGAGCTCTTCGTTGAGTTCGGGCAGAGCCTTGAACAGATCGGCGACCAGACCGTAGTCGGCGACCTGGAAGATCGGCGCTTCCTCGTCCTTGTTGATGGCCACGATGACCTTCGAATCCTTCATGCCGGCCAGATGCTGGATCGCACCTGAAATGCCGACGGCGATGTAGAGTTCCGGCGCAACGACCTTGCCGGTCTGGCCGACCTGCCAGTCGTTCGGCACGAAACCCGCATCGACCGCGGCGCGCGAGGCACCCATGGCCGCGCCCAGCTTGTCGGCGATGGGTTCGATCAGCGCATAGTTCTCGCCCGAGGCCATACCGCGCCCGCCGGAGATGATGACGCGCGCGGAGGTCAGCTCGGGGCGGTCGCCGCCGGATTCCTTCAGCTCGACGAAGCTCGACATGCCCTTGTCGGCACTGCCAGAGACTGTCTCGGTCGCGGCACTTCCGGCCTCGGCCGCAGCAGCGTCGAAGGTGGTGGCGCGCACGGTGATGACCTTGGTCGCATCGGACGACTTCACGGTCGCCATCGCGTTGCCCGCATAGATCGGCCGCACGAAAGTGTCGGCATCGACCACGGCGCTGATGTCGGAGACCTGCTGTACGTCCAGCAGGGCCGCGACGCGGGGCATGAAGTTCTTCCCGAAGGTCGTCGCGGGCGCGAGGATATGGCTGTAGTCGCCCGCGAGTCCCAGGACCAGCGCGGCGATATTCTCAGCCAGGCCGTTGGCCTGGGAGGCGTCGTCGGCGACGAGGACCTTGGCCACACCGTCGATCTTCGCGGCGGCTTCGGCGGCCGCGGCGCAACCGGCGCCGGCCACCAGCACGGTCACATCGCCCGCGCCGCTTCCGGCGATCTGCTTTGCGGCGGTAACGGTGTTGAGGGTCGCGGCCTTGAGGGCGGCGTTGTCGTGTTCGGCAATGACGAGGATGGCCATCAGATCACCTTCGCTTCGTTTTTCAGCTTGTCCACCAGTTCGGCGACGGATTCGACCATGACCCCGGCCTGTCGCGTCGGCGGCTCCTCGACCCTCAGGGTTTCCAGCCGCGGCGCGATATCGACGCCCAGGTCGGCCGGCGCCATCTCGTCTATGGGCTTCTTCTTGGCCTTCATGATGTTCGGCAGCGAAGCGTAGCGCGGCTCGTTCAGGCGCAGATCGACGGTCACGATCGCCGGGGTCTTCACCTCGATGATCTCCAGCCCGTCATCGACCTCGCGCGTCACCCTGGCCGAGCCGTCGCCCATCTCGATGGCGGAGACGAAAGTCGCCTGCGGCCAGTCCAGCAGCGCGGCCAGCATCTGGCCCGTCTGGTTGGCGTCGTCGTCGATGGCTTGCTTGCCCAGGATGATGAGGTCGGGCGATTCCTTGTCGGCGATGGCCTTGAGCAGCTTGGCGACGGCCAGCGGCTGCAATTCGTCATCGGTCTTGACGTGAATGCCCCGGTCGGCGCCCATCGCCAGCGCCGTTCGGATCGTCTCCTGGCATTGCTGGACGCCCAGCGACACCGCCACGATCTCTTCAGCCTTGCCCGCTTCCTTCATCCGCACCGCTTCCTCGACGGCGATTTCGTCGAAGGGGTTCATGGACATTTTCACGTTGGCGGTCTCGACGCCGGTGTTGTCCGATTTCACCCGGACTTTCACGTTGTAGTCGATGACCCGTTTGACGGGGATGAGGAGTTTCATGGGCTTTCCGGAAGGTCTGTTTCGTTCACTTTTTATTGCGGTGCAACATGCCGAATGGGCGAAATCGAGTCAATCTGGCCGACGTATGGGCTCACTTCCTGAGATGTGCCGGTTCAGCCCCGGTTTTCGCCGGGTTTCCAGAGAATATCCGCCCTGCCGCGGTCGTTCAGGTGGCGTCCGAGCACGAACAGGTGGTCGGACAGGCGGTTGATGTAACGCAGCGCGTCCGCGTTCACCGGCTCGCGCCCGGCCAGTTCTGTCATCAGCCGTTCGGCGCGCCGCGCGACGGTGCGCGCCATGTGCAGATGCGCGGCGGCCGGTGTGCCGCCGGGCAGGATGAAGGACTTCAGCGGTTCCAGCTCTTCGTTGAGCGTGTCGATCTCGCGCTCCAGCCGTTCCACCTGCGCCGGGACGATCCTGAGCGCGCCCTCGGCCTTGCGCGCGGCGCGTGCGTCGCCTTCGGGGGTACACAGGTCGGCGCCCAGATCGAACAGGTCGTTCTGGATGCGCGACAGCATCGCGTCAGTCTCGGTGTCGTCGCCCGTATGCAGGCGCGCCAGGCCGATGACCGCGTTGGTCTCGTCCACGGTGCCGTAGGCCGCGACACGCAGATCGTGTTTCGCCACGCGTGTGCCGGAGCCGAGCGACGTCTCGCCGCCATCGCCGCCGCGCGTATAGATGCGGTTGAGTTCGACCATCGCGGTCAGCCGTTCTGTGAGGCGGCCAGCACGAACAGGACGACGAGGATGACGGCCAGTGCCTGCAACCCGACACGCAGGCGCATCATCTTGTTGCCGTACTTTTCATTGAACTCGCCGCCGCGCGCCATGCCGATCACGCCGACGACGAGAACGAGCACCACGGCGGCCAGCGCGATGGCAAGAAGGATGGCGAGAACATTCATGCCGGCGATCTTATCGCCGGACGGATGTGCTGGCGAGGGGGTGGGTTGCGGCCCTTCGCCGCCGTTCTATCCCGGCAGATTGACCGGAATGCGACGGACCGATGGAACAGAGTCGTGGAAGCGCGGCGAGAGGGCATCCGTCACGAAGGCCAGGATGCCCGGGAGTTGCAGGGAGGCGACGGGCGCCCAGGCGAGGCGAAGCGCACCGGTGGAGACATGGGCTATCACCCGGGGGTCGTGCGCATGGTCGTTCAGGCGTGCACCGATATCGCGGGCCGCGCCCACCAGCAGGCAGGTCGGACCGGCAGGTGTCTCGACGAAAATCGCATAGATGCCCGACACACCGCGTGCGGCGCGGGTGCCTTCCAGAATGGACAGCGCGCTGCTGCCGAATCCGAGCGGGAGCCTGGACCACATAAGGTGCAGGGGTGCGCTGGTAGTCGGGGCGGCGGCTTGCGCCGGTACTCTGAAAGCGGGTTGTGCACCCATGACAATGCCATCCTGTCGGAACCGCCTGGCACCATATGTGGGGAGTGTTTGAGGCTTCCTTAAGGCGCAGTGCGGCGAATTGGCGGCATTTTAGGCATTCAACTCCCGCCTTGACCGCGCCGGGACCCGTTTGTAGGGTCCGCCGCGCTATGTACGGCACTCGGATCATTCTTATTGGCAACCCGGCGCACGCGCGACTTACGACGCGGCGACCGGGAACTCGTGCTTGCACACTGCCAATTCGAACTGAGAGCCGTCACAATGACCTTAGCTACCACACAACAAACTGAACCTTCCCGATTCCGGGCTCCGGACACCAAGCAGGTGCACTGCTTCGCGGTGACCGCGGCGGCCGATCCGGGGATCATGCCGCGCATCATGGAGCAGTGGGCCAAGCGCGGGCTGGTTCCCGACCGCTGGCACGCGGTGCGCAGTGCTTCTGGCGAAGACGTGCAAATGGACATCGAATCATCCGATATGGATCTCGCGCTGGCGCGACAGGTGTCCGAGGCGATGCGCACGATCTTTGGAGTTTCTCAAGTTTTGATGTCCAAGAAAGGCATCGTCGCGCCTTCATGACCGGCGCTGGTAGAATGTTTCAGGGACTCGATGGCGCTCTACGATCACATCTGCGCGTGCAACACGCATGACCCGGGCGGGCGCAAGGCGTTTATCGTCGCCGGCAAGCGTGTCGGATGGGTGGCGGACGACCTTGCGGATCGCATGACGCGCTGGGAGAGTTATTTCAACGTTACCAGCGATACACTCATTGTTCGTGACTCCCTGGAAGACGTTGAGGCGCGCTCCAAGGCCCTGGCCGAAGCCGGGGCCTCGCTCGTGGTCCAGCAGGCGCTGCCGCGCAACCGCAAGGAATTGTGCCCGGTCTCCGAATCTTTCGGTGCGCCGAACCTTTTGCGGATCGACCGCGCCTGGCTCGAGTCCTTCGGTGTCACATCCTACGGAGTGCACGTGAATGGCTATGTAGAAGGCCGCGACGGCCCCGAATTGTGGGTTGGCGTGCGCGCGAAGAACCGGGAGGTGGCGCCGGGCAAGCTCGACAACATGGTGGCCGGTGGACTGCCGGTCGGCGTGACCCTGGCCGAGAACCTCGTCAAGGAAGCCGCCGAGGAAGCCTCCGTGCCGGAAGATCTCGCGAAGACTGCGGTCCCTGTCGGCGTGGTGACCTACATGTTCGACACCGACCGCGGCGTGCGCCGGGACATGCTTTTTGTCTATGACCTGAAGCTGCCTGCCGATTTCACACCCGAGAACACTGACGGCGAGGTCAGCGGCTTCGTGCGCTGGCCCGCGCGGCAGGCGCTGCGGGTGGTCGAGGAAACCGACGAGTTCAAGTTCAACGTCAACCTCGTCATCATCGATTTCGCGATCCGTCATGGCCTGATCGAACCGGATCGCCCCGACTACGCCAGGCTGGTGCGCGGCCTGCGCGCCTGGAGCTAGCCGCCGGAACCTGATCTAGAGCCCGTCGGCGGTTGCGGCCGCGCGGGCGATCTGCCGGATCGACATCGCCCAGATTTCCTCAGGATCGACCCCCGCCTCGCGCATGGCGCGCAGGGTGAAGGCCTTGTCGCGTTTGGCGAGCCGTTTGCCGTCATTGTTCGCCAGCAGCGGCGTGTGGTGCCACTCGGGCACGTTCAGGTTCAGCAGTTCCTGGAGCAGGCGGTGGATGTGGGTCGCCGCGAACAGGTCGCTGCCACGCGTCACAAGGTTTACGCCCTGCGCGTCGTCATCGACCGTGACGGCCAGGTGATAGCTTGTCGCCACCTCCTTGCGGGCCAGCACGATATCGCCGAACAGGTCCGGCCGCGCGATCTGTTCGCCGCGTGTGCGGTCGTGCCAGCTCAGGGGCCCGGTGCGCGCAAAGGCGGCCTGCATGTCGAGGCGCAGCGCGTGAGGCTCGCCCGCCGCGACCCGTTGCCTGCGTTCGTCGGGGTCGAGGCGTCTGCAGATTCCCGGATAGACGGGGCCGTCCGGTCCGTGGCGGCGCAGGTGCGGCGCCGCGCCTGCGCTGGCGATCTCTGCCGCGATGTCCGAGCGGGTACAGAAGCAGGGGTAGATGAGGCCCGCATCGTCGAGCTGTTCCAGTGCGGCGCCATAGACGTCCATGCGTTCCGACTGGCGCAGGATGGGCTCCTCCCAGTGCAGGCCGAGCCAGGCCAGATCCTCGATGATCGCGTCCTCGAACTCCGGCTTGCACCGGCCGGGGTCGATATCCTCGATCCGCAGCATGAACTTTCCGTCCGCCGCGTCGGCAAGACGGAACGCGAACAGCGCGGAATAGGCATGGCCCAGGTGCAGGTGGCCGCTCGGTGACGGGGCAAACCGGGTCACCAGGCAAGAATCGGGTGGCGTGGTCGCGTTCATTCGACTCCCTTGGGGCGGCCGCGCTGGCGCACTATCCTGTCCGGGTGCGCCACGTCGGCGCGCCGCAACGGGGCGATGATGCGATGAAAACACGCAAACGGCTAGAGGCGGGACTGACCGAGTTGGGGAAGCTCGACCCGCGCATGGCCGCGCTGTGGAAGGCGGCGGGGACGCCCGGTCCGCGTGTGCGCCCGCCGGGCTTTGCGACGCTGCTGCGCGTCATCGTGGCCCAGCAGCTTTCAACCCACGCCGCCGCGGCAATATGGAAACGCATGGAAGACGCCGGTGTGGCAGCGGATCCCGTGGCGTTCGTTGCCATGGACGACGATGCGCTGCGCGCGCTGGGCCTCAGCCGCCAGAAGGTCGCCTATGGGCGCGGGCTGGCCCAGGCTGTCGCGGAGGGCGATCTGAATTTTGCGCGGCTGCGGCGCATGGAGGACGAGGCAGCGATCGACCTGCTGGTCGGACTGAAGGGCATCGGCCGCTGGAGCGCGGAGTGCTACCTGCTGTTCGCCCACGGTCGGCCCGACATCATGCCCGCAGACGACCTGGCGCTGGTTGCGTCCGCTGGGCGGCACCTCGGCGACGGCACCCGCTGGACGCCGCGCCAGCTTCGCGAGGAGGCGGAGCGGTGGCGGCCCTGGCGCAGCGCGGCGGCACGTCTGCTCTGGCACGCCTATCATATCGAGGCCCTGTAAGAAGGAAGTTCCTATGACCGATCCGCAACTGTCCGGCCCGTCCTATGGTCCCGCGTCTGGCGGCGCGCCGAAACAGCTCGTCGTCTTCCTGCATGGACGCGGCGCGAACGGGCACGACCTGATCGGGCTGGCCCCGTACATTGCACCGCACCTGCCGGATGCGCTGTTCCTGTCGCCCGACGCGCCCCAGCCCTGCGACATGGCACCGGTCGGCCTGCAGTGGTTCTCGCTGATCGAGCGCACGCCGGAAAACATCGCCGCCGGTGTGCGGTCCGCCGCGCCGCGGGTGGATGCGTTTCTCGATCACCACCTCGCGCGCCACGGACTGACCGACGCCGAGCTGGCGCTCTTCGGGTTCAGCCAGGGTTGCATGATGGCGCTGCATGTCGGGCTGCGCCGCAGTCAGGCTCCTGCGGCGGTGCTGGGCTATTCGGGGCTGCTGGCCGCGCCGGACGCCGTCGCCACCGAAGCCACGGCGAAGCCGCCGGTCCTGCTGGTGCATGGCGAAGCGGACGAGATCGTGCCCCACGCCGCCCTGCCGGCCGCCGAAGCCGCGCTGAATGCGGCCGGTGTCCCGGTCGAGGCGGTCTCGCGTCCCGGGCTCGGCCACGGCATCGACGAGGACGGCATCGAACGCGCCGTCGCCATGCTGGCGCGGGTGTTCGCTTGATGACGGTTTTGTTGCAACATATTGTGATTGAACGAAAAAAATAGAGTGCGGGTGCGAAAAACCTTTGCCCGGAATCGGGCGGGTTCCTACTATCCGATTGGCGAGCGTCGCTGAAACAACCCGGGGAGGGGATTCATGGACGTTGCGTTGGACAATTGTCCGGCCCTTGTCCTCAACGCGGACTTTCGTCCGCTGAGCTATTTCCCGTTGTCCATCTGGCCCTGGCAGGAAGCGGTCAAGGCCACGCTCATGGGACGGGTGAACACGGTTGCCGAATACGACCGGGTGATCCGCTCTCCCAGCCTCGAAATCACCTTGCCCAGCGTCGTCTCCCTCAAGGAGTACGTCCGTCCCGCCGAGCGGCCGGCCTTCACCCGGTTCAACGTGTTCCTGCGCGACAAATTCACCTGTCAGTATTCCGGCCAGCGCCTGCCGGCCCACGAACTGACCTTCGACCATGTCGTGCCGCGCTCGCGCGGCGGACGCACCTCGTGGGAGAACGTCGTCACGGCGTCGAGCGAATGGAACCTGCGCAAGGCCAACCGCACGCCCAGGGAAGCGGGCATGCACCTGCTCAATGCGCCGCGCCAGCCCACGACCCATGAACTGATCGAGAACGGCCGGGCCTTCCCGCCAAACTTCCTCCACGAAAGCTGGGGGGACTATCTGTACTGGGATACCGAACTGGACTGCTAGTTCGGGCGGCGGTGCCTAGTATCGCGTGGACAGCCAGATGGCGGCACGGGAACCGGCCTTGATGACTTCGGAGAACAGCCGGTAGCCCGGCGTCAGCTCGGCCTCATGTTCGAGGCCGGTGTCCTTGTGCTCGATTTCCTCGGCACGGAATTCCTCAATCATGCCGCGCAGTTCGGCCTCGTCCTCGCCCAGCTTCGCGGCCTGGTCGGCGTAGTGATCGGCGATCACCTCCTCGACCGCGACGGTGCAGGCCATCGCCGCGCGCTCGCCCATGGCTGCCGTGGCCGCGCCCAGCGCGAACCCGGCGGCGTTCCAGACCGGCGACAGTACGGTCGGGCGCACGCGGCGCTCGGCGATCAGTTTGTCGAAGGCATCCAGGTGCTTCTGCTCCTGCGCGGCCATGTGTCGGATGGTGTCGCCGACGGGACGGCGTCCCAGCACGGCGAGCTGGCCTTCATAGATGCGCGCGGCGCCGAACTCGCCAGCGTGATCGACCCGGATCATCCGTTCGACCAACGTCTTCGGATCGGGATCGCCGGGCAACCGGTCTTCACCTGTCACCTTCGGATGCGTGATCTGTTCGTGTTCGTCGCTCATGCCGTTTTCCGCCAGAACGCCAGCGCCGCCCACAGCGAAGCTATCGTGAAGGCCAGCGAGGCGAGGAAATTATATCCTGCCAGCGAAATGCCGAAGAGGGACCATGGCACCTCGTCGCAGCGCACGACCGGTGTGGCGAGCAACTGCGCCTTGAGCTCCGCGAGCGACATGTTGGGGTCGTTCAGGTTGCCGCCGCCGCAGGCCTCCAGCCCCTTCCACCAGCCCTGCTCGACACCGGTGTGGAAGCCGGCGATACCCGTGCCCACGGCGAAGACCAGCGCACAGATCAGCGCGAACAGGGCCAGGCCGCGCGGGCCGATCTGGCGCGCTGTGGGGATTGCAAAGACGGCGATGATGATGACGATCCAGTAGGGCCAGCGCTGGTAAAGACACAGCGTGCAGGGTTGCAATCCGCCGATGAGCTGGAATCCCCACGCGCCCCCCAGCATGGCGGCGGCCGCCGCCAGGGTCAGCGCGGGCCAGAGGGGCGGGCTTTCATGCAGCCGTCGGGTCAGGTCGCGTCCGGACATGGCCGCTCCCATATAGGCGCTCGGGCGCGGCGGCGCCACAACGCGGCGCAGCTACAACAGAAATTTGATCGCCAGGAAGCCGCCGACCAGCAGCACCACGAAGGCCAGGGCGCACCAGCCCAGATAGCGCTCGACGAAGTTGCGGATGGGCGGGCCGAAATACCAGATCAGCGCGGCCACCAGGAAGAAGCGCACGCCGCGCGAGGCCGCAGACGCGATGCCGAACACCACCGGGTCCAGATGGGTCACACCGCTGGCGATGGTCACCACCTTGTAGGGGAAGGGCGTGACACCGAAGATCGCGACAATCCACGCGCCCAGTTCGTTGTACTGGTCGGTGAACCGGGCGAATGCGTCCTCGAAGTGATAGAAGGCGATCACCGGCTGGCCGACGGTCTCGAACAGGGTGTAGCCGATCAGATAGCCGAAATAGCCGCCCGCCACCGAGGAGGCCGTGCACACGGCAGCCAGCCGCCAGGCCCGGTTGCGCGCCGCCAGGATCATCGGGATCAGCAGCACGTCCGGCGGGATCGGGAAGAACGAACTCTCGATGAAGGCGATGGCCGCCAGCGCCCAGACGGCGTGGGGTGACGCGCCCAGGCGCATCGTCCAGTCGTACAAAGAACGCAGCATGGCCGGGCGGTTCCCGCTTCACCGAAAGAACTTGCCCAGTATCAGCCGGACGCGCGCCGTGTCCACGCTACGGCCGGTCTGAAACCGGGCTGTCCGAGCTACTGGCGGCGGATATCGCGTACGAAGACCGAGGTGCCGTCGGGCTCCACTTCGAGGGCCCAGAGGCCGGTGTGGACAAAGGTGCGCTCGTCCACGCTGGCGAGGTGCTGGACGGCCTCCGGGTGGCCGGACGCGTCCACATGGCGCCGCTCGCCGGACTGGGGTGACAGGGTCATCAGCGCGATCAGGGCCAGCCATACGACCAGCAGGGCGGCGAGTATTCGGATCTGGTTGCGCATCTTTGCGTCTCCGGGTGTGTCGTTGCGCAACACTTAGGACCGAATCCCGGGCCCGGAAGTGACCTGCGTCACAGGGAGGCAGTTGACCGCGCGTATCCCGGCGAACTAAAGAAAACCGCGCCTCTTGGCGGGCCCCTGTGGCGGAATTGGTAGACGCGGCAGACTCAAAATCTGTTTCTCGCAAGGGAGTGGGAGTTCAAGTCTCCCCGGGGGCACCAACAGGTACTAGCCGGGCTCGACCGGTGCGAAAGACGATCCGGGACACCCGGGGGACAGGGACAGGAGCAGTATGCAGCTCAACAACAGTTTTACCGTGCCGGCCGATCCGGCGACGGCATGGAATATTCTTCTCGACGTGCCGCGCATCGCGCCGTGCATGCCGGGCGCGGAACTCACCGAGGTGGTGGGTGATCGCGCCTACAAGGGCAACGCGAAGCTGCGCGTCGGCCCGGTCAGCCTGACCTTTTCGGGCGAGGCCGAGATCACCGAGATCGACGAGGCGGCCCGCACCGCGAAGGTGCGCGCGCGCGGCAACGACACCAAGGGACGCGGGGGCGCCGAGGCGGAGGTAGTGTTCAAGCTGTCCGAGGACGGCGGCGCCAGCCGGGTCGATATCACCACGGAATTGAACCTTTCGGGTTCGGTCGCCCAGTACGGGCGCGCGTCCGGCCTGATCGACGCTATCGCCGGTCAGATCATTTCCGATTTCGCGAAGAATCTGGAGGCCGAGATCGGCGCCGATGCCGCACCGGCTGAGACGCCTGCGTCGGATGCGGCCGCGCCCGCCGCGGAAGCGGACAGTGCGCCGGCCCCGCAGGCTTCCGCGCAGACAGCCAATACACAGACAGCCAGTACACCGCCGCGCGACAATTCCATCTCCGGAATCCGCCTGTTTTTCCGGGCGATCTGGGCGATGATCCGCGGCAAGTAACGCATTTATTTAAGGGAGTTGGGGGAGACAAAGGTCATGCATGATTTCCTGAGCCGCGTGACGGGAGGCGGGCGATGAAACCCGCACCGTTCACCTATCACGATCCCGGAACCGTGGATGAAGCCATCGCGCTGCTGGGCCAGCACGAGGACGCCAAGCTGCTGGCCGGCGGCCAGTCGCTGATGCCGATGCTCAACATGCGCTTCGTGGTGCCCGATCATGTCGTCGATCTTAACGGGGTCGCCGGCCTGGCCGGGATCACCGATGCGGGCGACGCGCTGGAAATCGGCGCGATGACCCGCCAGCGCGACCTGATGCGCGACGCGGCGGTGGCCGCGAAGGCGCCGATCATCCCCGAGGCGCTGGAGTTCGTGGGCCATTTCCAGACCCGCAACCGGGGCACCATCGGCGGCAGCCTGTGTCACCTCGACCCCGCCGCCGAGCAGCCCTGCCTGATGGCCGCCTATGACGCCGTGCTGACGGTGCAGGGTCCCGACGGCACGCGCGAGGTGCCGTTTGCCGAATGGCCGCTCGCCTACATGATCCCGAGCATCGGCCCGGACGAATTGCTGACCAAGGTGCGTGTCCCCAACTGGGCCGCCGGGCATGGCTATGGCTTTGCCGAGTACGCGCGGCGCCATGGCGACTTCGCGATCGTCTCGGCGGCGGCGCTGCTGGAGGTCTCCGGCGGGACGATCTCCCGCGCAGCGATCGCCATCGGCGGGGCGGATGTCCGCCCGATCCGTCTGGTAGAGGCCGAGGCGGCCCTGATCGGACAGGCCGCGAACGCCGAAACCTTCAAGGCGGCGGGGGAGATGGCGCGCAAGATCGACGCGATCTCGGACGCCTATGTGTCGTCGGCCTATCGCCAGCGGCTCGCAGCAACAATGGTGGAACGTGCGCTGGCGAAGGCCGGCAGCCGCGCCGGGGGGAGTGCCTGAGATGGCCGATACCAGAGATATTGAAGTCACGGTCAACGGCGAGCGCCACACGGCGACCGTCGAGACCCGCACCAGCCTGGGCGATTTCCTGCGCCAGGGTCTTGGCAAGACCGGAACCCATATGGGCTGCGAGCACGGTGTGTGCGGCGCCTGCACAGTGCTGGTGGACGGCGAGGCCGTGCGCTCTTGTCTGATGCTGGCCGTACAGGCCAACGGTCATGAGATCACCACGATTGAGGGGCTGGCCGAAGCTGATGGCACGCTCAGCCCGCTCCAGGAAGCCTTCTGGGAAAATCACGGGTTGCAGTGCGGCTTCTGCACGCCGGGCATGCTGACCTCGCTGACGGCGTTCCTGGAGGAAAACCCGGACCCGAGCGAGCGCGAGGTGCGCGAAGCGATTTCGGGCAACATCTGCCGGTGCACCGGCTATCAGGGCATCGTGGATGCGGCACTGTCCGCGGCCAAGACGATGCGGGAGGGCTGAGCCATGGGCGTTCGCTATATCGGAGCCGAAGTCCAGCGCATGGAAGATCCCCGGCTGATCACCGGGCACGGGCGCTATGTGGACGACATCACGATGCAGGGCATGCTGCACGCAGCTTTCCTGCGCGCGTCCCAGGCGCATGCGAAAATCCGGTCGATCGACACGTCGCGTGCGGCGGCGATGGAGGGCGTGCACCGGGTGTTCACGCTGGCCGATTTTGCGCCGGAATACCGGAAGCCGATGAACCAGCTCTATCCGGCGCCGGTCATCGAGCAGAACAAGACCCAGTATCCGCTGGCGAAGGACGAGGTCTGCTATGTGGGCGAGGCGGTGGCGGTGGTCGTCGCCGACAGCCGCGCCATCGCTGAAGACGCGCTGGCGCTGATTGACGTGGACTACGAAACCCTGCCGGCGGTTGTGAACATCATGACCGCGCTGGAGGACGGGGCGCCGCTGGCACATGCCGATACCTCCTCGAACCTGATGGGCCGGATGCGCTCCAAGTTCGGCGATATTGACGACGCGTTTGCGAAAGCCGACCACGTGTTCTCCGCTGATTTCATGCAGCACCGCGGCGGGTGCCACTCGATGGAGACCCGCGGCGTGATCGCCCGTGACGACCCGTGGGGTGAGGGGCTGTCCCTGTGGACATCGGCCCAGTCGCCCTACCTGATCCGCCGGGCGCTGGCGACGTGGCTCGACGAGCCCGAGGAGCGGGTGCGGGTTATCGCGCCTGATGTCGGCGGCGGGTTCGGTCCCAAGGCCGGTTTCTATCCCGAGGAAATCGTCATTCCGCTGGTCGCGCGCGCCCTGGGCCGCCCGGTCAAATGGATCGAGGACCGGCGCGAACACTTCGTGTCCACCACGACCCAGCGTGACCAGCACTGGCACCTCGAAGTTGCGTGCACGAGTGAAGGAAAGATGCTCGGCCTGCGCGGCACGGTTACCCATGAGAACGGGGCGTACATCCCCTACGGTATCCTGCTCCCGAACAGCTCGCTGATGCCGCTGCCTGGCGCGTACGCGATCCCGGCGGTGGATGTGGGTGTCGATATCGTGTTCACCAACACGGTTCCCAACTCGCCGGTTCGCGGCGCGGGGCGTCCGTGCGGCATCTATGCCGTGGAGCGGATGGTCCAGACCGTCTCGCGTGAGCTCGGCATCCCGCCCGAGGAAGTGCGCCGGCGCAACTACGTCCGGCCCGAACAGATGCCCTACGAGACCGGCGCCACCCTGCGTGGCGGCGCGCCGCTCGTTTATGACAGCGGCAACTACGAGGCTCTGCTCGACAAGGCGCTCGACTTGGCCGATTTCGCCGGCTTCAAGGAACGCCAGGCGGCCGCACGTAAGGAAGGACGTTACCTCGGTATCGGTATCTCCTCCTGCATCGAGGATACGGGTATGGGCCCTTATGAGGGTACGACCGTGCGCGTCGAATCCTCGGGCAAGGTAGCGGTTCGGACCGGCGCGGCCAGCCAGGGACAGGGCCATCACACGATGATCGCCATGATCGTGGCGGAAAACCTCGGCGTCTCGCCGGAGGATATCCTGTTCGAATCCGCGGACACCGGGAAGTTCCCGCATGGTGTCGGTACCATCGGTTCGCGCGTGGCGGCCAATGTCGGCCCGTCTGCTTTCGATGCCGCGACCAAGGTCCGCGAGAAGGCATTGCGCCTGGCGGCCGAGGTTCTCGAGGCGTCGGAAGCCGATCTGGATATCGAGGACGGGGTTGTGCGTGTGAACGGCGCGCCCGATCTCTCGGTCACGCTGGGCGAGCTGGCGGTCAAGCTGTCACCGGCCTCGGCACTTCGTGTCCCGGCGGGTTTCGATCCGCTGCTGGAGGCGACGTCCTATGACGGCTCCAGCGGTTCGCCGATCGCCTGCGGCTCGAACGTGGCCGAGGTCGAGGTTGACCCCGGCACCGGCGAGGTCCGGGTGCTGCGTTACTCGGTGGCCCATGATTGCGGGGTGATGATCAACCCGATGATCGTGCATGGCCAGATCGTGGGCGGCGTCATCCACGGCATCGGCAACGCCCTGTTCGAGCGCATGATCTATGACGACCAGGGCCAGCCGCTCACCACCAACTATGGTGAGTACCTGTTGCCGCTGGCCAGCGAGATGCCGCGCGTGGACGTGACCCATATGGAAACGCCGTCGCCGCTGAATTCGCTCGGCGTGAAGGGCGCGGGCGAGGGCGGGACGATCCCGGCGGCTCCCGCCGTGGTCGCGGCCATCGAGAACGCGCTCGAGGAGTTCAACGTGGTCATCGACTACTACCCGGTCGGCCCGCAATACCTCTGCGAGTTGATCGACAAGGGCGCGGCCCAGGCGGCGGAGTAGGATCGGGAGAAAGCCGGCGGCTCTGTGCCGCCGGCGCTTCAGTCTTCGTCGAAGTTGTCGATGAGGGCGCGCACGGCGTCGCCGATGTCGTTCCTGCCGCTCGCGTGTTCATCCTTGCGTCGCGTCTTCGCGGCGTGTTCGAAATATTCGGCCACCGCGACGTAAACGCGGCGGCGGTGCGGCGTGGCCTTGGCCAGCATCTCGTCCACGCGGAAGTGGTCTGCGATCAGCTCGACCTGCTCGATGGGCAGCGACTGCGCCTTCTGGAGAAGCACGCGGACTTCGCTTAGCGCGTGTTCCCCGACATCCGAATCGTTCTTCTTGCTCATGTTTTTGGTTTCGTTTCGATTTCGCCGTTACCGGACAACAGGATGGCAATGGGCCGGGTTGGCCTGAAATGGGAAAAGACGATCATGGCGATCATGGTCAGCGGCACGGACAGGAACATGCCGGCCAGCCCCCAGATGCTGCCCCACACCGCGAGCGAGATCAAAACAACCAACGGTGAAATGTTGAGCGATGTTCCCATCAGTTTCGGCTCGACGATGTTACCGATGACGAACTGGGTCGCGCCGCCGCCGATCAGCACCGCCAGCACGGGGGCGGGTGAGGCGAATTGCACGATCGCCAGCAGGGTCGGCAGCAGGATGCCGAGCAGCGAACCGATGGTCGGGATGTAGTTCAGCAGGAAGATGATAAAGCCCCAGAAGGCGGCGAAATCGACCCCTACGATGACCAGGATCGCGTAGCTGATCAGCCCGGTCATCACGCTGGCCAGGGTCTTGATCGCGACATAGGATTGAATCTGCTGCTGCATGCGGTGCAGCAGGTCGCGCACCTCCTCGCGCTTTCCGGCATCGGGAAAGAGCGCGTTGATCTTCTTCTCGAAGCTGCCCTGTTCGATGAGCAGGAACAGCACATAAACCAGCACGATCCCCAACGAGCCGGCGAAGTTCGCGACCGTCGAGGCCAGTGCTCCGACGAGGGTTCGCACGTTGATCTCCTCCAGCACGCGCGTGATGTCGGGTGGGGTCGTGAAGCCGGCCAGTTCGGACAGGCGCTGGACGAGTTTCTCGAAGTTTTCCTGGTAGGCAGGCGCGGCGGCGCGCACCTGGGTGATGTTGTCGCTGATCAGTTCCACGAACAGCGCAATTGCGATCACCACGATCACGACCGCACCCAGCAGGGTGAGCCAGTGGGGAATGCGTTCGCCGATCCGGGGAATACGGTCGATGAAATTGGCCAGCGCGTTGAGCAGGTACCAGATGACCACGGCGACGGTGATCGGGATCAGGAGTTCGCGGCCTTCCACCAGAAAATAGACCGTCAGCGCGGTGAGAAGCGCTCCTCCTGTCAGCGCGCCGATCCGCGCAGGTGCCGTATCAGCCATGGATGCGTTGTCCCCTGTAGCCCGCGAGCCCGCGGCACGAACTGCCGACTGTCCCGATTCCGGTTACCACAATGTTACATGATTTGGCCTCGCTGCCGGTTCGGCCGATCAGGCGAGGGACAGGACGAAAAAGGCGGAGCCACAGGCTCCGCCCTTGCTGTCGCTTGTGCGGTTCGTGGTCAGGCGGGTGCGCCCGAGGGGGCCGCGCCGTCGAAACCTTCGCCGTTGCGGCGTTCGCGCTGCGACATGAAGCGATCGAACTCTTCCTTGTCCTTTGCCCGGCGCAACTCGTGCATGAAGCCGTCGAACTCCGCGCGCATGGCGTCCAGCTTGCGGCGTTCTTCCTCGAGCCGCCTCAGTTCCTGCTCGCGGTAGGCATCGAACGCGGTGTTGCCGCTGTCTGCGGACCGGTTCGACGACCAGCGGTAGCGCAATTCGTCGAAGGCTGTTTGCAGCCTGTCGCCCCACAGGATGTAGGCGAGGACGGCCAGGCCCAGCGGCCACGCGAAGATGAAGCCGGCGACCATCAGGATGATCGCAACGGGGGACCAACGCGACTGGATATTGCAGGTGGTTTTCATCGTCTCCCTTTCTGCTGACGTGATTTTCATGTGGGGTGCCGGGGCGGGTATTCAAGCAGAATCGGGACCGCAATCGGTTGCTGAGCGCGGAGTTCAGGCGATCCGCCCCGTTGCGTTGACCGCCCGCGCGCAAAGGTGTTTTGCTGCCGGGGACATCGCGAAAGCGCGTATAAACGCGCACCGAACAAGTTGTCTGAGGAGGAAGTGACCCGTGTCCGACTATCTGGATTCCGCGCGCCTGAAGCGCGTCGAGCGGGAGGATTGTCCCGCCGAATACCTCGCCGATTACGACGAGGTGATGCGCACCCGCAACATGACCGAGATGCCGAACGTGTTCGCGCTTCTGGCGAACAGCCCGGCGGCCATGTCGGTGGTCTGCCCGGTCGGCGCGCATGTGCGCTACGGCACCGACTTCAATGACGTGCTGCGCGAACTTGTCATCATGACCGTCGCCCAGGAACTCCGCTGCACCTACGAGTGGGCGCACCACTGGGTCGTGGCTGTGCGCGTCGGCGCCGACGACGCCCTGCTGAAGAAGATCGGCACGCCCGCGATCGAGGCGGAGCCCGGCGAGATCGGGCTGGTGACGAAATACGCCCGGATGCTGACCCGCAACGAGGAAATCGCCGACGACATGGTCGATGCGCTGAAGGAAACCTTCGGCATCGCGGGTTTCGTCGATCTGACCGTCATGATCGGCTACTATGGCCTTCTTGCGCGGTTCATAAACACGGTGCGTATCCCGGTCGAACCCGACCTGGATTTCCCGCCGTTCAACGTCTAGGCGGATCCGCCCACCCGCATCCGCCTTCAAAATGAGGGAGGAGCGGTCATGGTCAAGGTTGTCGTTCAGATGTACCCGGTTGTCCGTGCGGACGGGCCGGAGGAGCGGAAGGAATTGCGGCCGATCGGCCGCAACCGCGAACGCTATCAGGAAGCCATGGACGGGATGCCCGACATCATCCGGGCCATGGACGATCTCGGCGTGTGGGGCATCTCCACCATCGAGCATCATTTCCATTCGGAAGGCTATGAGGTCGGCCCGAGCATCGGGGTGAACACCGGCTACTGGGCCGGGTTGTCCAAGAAGCTGCACATCGGCAGCCTGGGCTATGTGATGAGCGTCGATGACCCCATCCGGGTCGCCGAGGAAACGGCCGTCCTCGATCACATGACCAAGGGGCGTTGTTTCGTGGGGTTCGCGCGCGGCTACCAGGCGCGCTGGACCAACGTTCTCGGCCAGAAGATCGGCTCGGTGGCGACCCTGTCGGACAAGAGCTCGGCGGACGAACATAACCGCCGCATCTTCGAGGAACAGGTCGATATCGTCATGAAGGCCTGGACCGAGGACGCTTTCGACTACAAGAGTGACCTCTGGGAGTACCCCTATCCCCACGACAAGGGCCTTGAGGGCTGGTTCATGGGTGACATCACCCGCCAGCTCGGGGCGCCCGGCGAAATGGATGAAAACGGGGTTCTCCGGAAAATCTGCGTCACCCCGGCGCCCTATACGAAGCCGCACCCGAAGGTCTTCATCGCCTCCAATGCCTCGGTCGAGACGGTGGAATATGCGGGCAAGCGCGGTTTCATCCCGACCTATTTCTCGTCCATCGGGCGATGCGCCGACTACGGCCCGCGCTACACAGAGGTCGCGAACCAGAACGGGTTCAACTTCCGGCACGGGCAGAACCAGTCCATCGTGCGCTGGCCCCATGTGGGCGACAGCCATGACGACGGGGCGCAGAAGGCTCTCGACTGGTCGGGTGACATTTTCCAGAACTTCTACGGGCCGCTTTTCCCCGACTGGACGAGCAAGGCCCAGGGCGTGGACGACAAGCGGCTTCTGGAGTTGATGAACGAGACCGGGCTGTTCCAGTACGGCTCGGTATCCGAGGTCCGCGATACCTATGTGGATCAGTGGAAGCAGCTTCCGGCCGAATACATCGCGCTGATCTATCACTACGCCCAGTGCCCGAAGGACGAGATGATCGCCCAGCTGAAGATCTTCATGGAGGAGATCAAGCCGGCGCTGGACGAGATTGCGGACTATCCGGAAGCGGAAGCCGCGGAGTAAGACGTCTGCTACAAAGAGTTCCGGGCGGCGCTTACCGGCGCCGCCCGCTGTTTTTGATGAGGTCTTGTCATGCTGAAATCCACATTTGCCGCGAACGGCATGGTCGTCGCGCCGCACCATCTTGCCGCCGAATCCGGACTGGCCGTCCTGCGTGAGGGCGGCAACGCCGTCGAGGCGATGATCGCTGCCGCCGCCAGCATCGCGGTGGCCTATCCGCACATGAATTCCATCGGCGGAGACGGCTTCTGGATCGTGGCGCCGGCCGATGGCGAGCCGGTGGCCATCGACGCCTGCGGTGCCGCGGGCTCGAACGCGACAATCGAGCGCTACAAATCCGAAGGTCTGGACGCGATCCCCGCGCGTGGTCCGCTGGCGGCGCTGACGGTCGCGGGCACCGTGTCGGGCTGGGGCGTGGCGAAACAGATCGCCCAACGCCTCGGCGGAAAGATGCCCCTCGACCGGCTGCTGGCCGACGCTATCGGCTATGCGCGTGATGGTGTGGCCGTCACGGAAGGTCAGGTAGAGAACACCGCGTCCAAGTTACCGGAGATGGGCCCGGCGATCGGCTTTGCGGATGTCTATACGCCCGGCGGCAAGGTGCCGGCGCGCGGCGATATCTTCCGCCAGCCGCGTCTGGCTGCGACGCTGGAGCGCATCGCGAAGGCGGGCACGGAGGATTTCTATCGCGGCGAGCTGGGGGCGGCGATTGCGGCAGACCTGGCGGCGGTCGGTGCGCCGGTGACGGCGGACGACCTCACCGTGCATCAGGCGCACGAGGTGACGCCGCTCTCGCTCCGGGTCGGCAATGGCACGGTTTACAACATGCGCCCGCCGACCCAGGGGCTCGCCTCGCTGCTGATCCTCGGGGCCTTTGCGGAACTGGAATGCACGGAAGCCGACGGTTTCGACTTCGTGCACCTGCTGGTCGAATCCACCAAGCAGGCCTTTGCGATCCGCGACCGGCATATCACCGATGAGCGGTTTATGGACATGCCGCCGGAATCCTTCCTGAATGCCGAGACCGTGGCCCGTCTCGCGGCGGGCGTTGACCCGAAGAAGGCGGCCGACTGGAAACGCGGCGGCACCGATGCCGACACCATCTGGATGGGCGTGATCGACAGGCACGGCAACGCTGTCAGCTTCATCCAGTCTATCTACTGGGAGTTCGGCTCGGGCGTCGTCCTGCCGGAAACCGGCATCACCTGGCAGAACCGGGGCGCCAGCTTCGCGCTCGACCCGTCAGCGCTGAACCCGTTGGCGCCGGGCCGCAAGCCGTTCCACACGCTGAACCCCGCCATGGCGAAGCTCGATGACGGCTCGGTGCTGTCCTACGGCACCATGGGCGGCGAGGGGCAGCCCCAGACCCAGGCGGCTGTATTCAACCGCATCGTGCGCTTCGGCCAGCCCGTGCAGCAGGCGATCACCGCGCCGCGCTGGCTGCTGGGCCGCACCTGGGGCAGCGACAGCACCAACCTGAAGATCGAGGACCGGTTCCCGGCCGAGGTCATCACGGCACTGGAAGACGCCGGGCAGGACGTGGAGGTTGTGGATTCCTTCAGCGACCTGATGGGCCACGCCGGTGCACTGCTGCGGCGCCCGGACGGGATGATCGAGGCCGGTTTCGATCCGCGCAGTGACGGCGCGGCCCGCGGCTTCTGATCGGGACTTCTGACTTGGCGGACGAACTGCCGGATTTCGAGCCGGAATACTTTGCCCGGCGCGACAACGCGGACGATGCCGAATTCTATGTCCCGCCGCGGCTGGTGCATCATCTGGACCAGCCCGCGCGCGACGCGCTGACGGACTTCTACCGGCGTACCATTCCGGCTGACGCACGCGTGCTTGACCTGATGTCGAGCTGGGTCTCGCACCTGCCGGACGATGCCGGGTACGCAACCGTCGCGGGGCTGGGCATGAACCGGGCGGAACTCGACGCCAACCCGCGCCTGACCGACCGCGTGGTCCAAAACCTCAACAGCGACCCGCGCCTGCCCTATGGCGACGACAGCTTCGATGCCTGCCTGATCGCACTGTCGGTCCAGTACCTGACGGACCCGCTGGCTGTGTTCGCGGAGATTGCGCGGGTTCTCGCGCCGAGCGGGGTATGTGCGGTGTCGTTCTCCAACCGCTGTTTCCCGACCAAGGCGGTAGCGATCTGGCAGGCGCTGGACGACCCGGGTCATGCGGGCCTCGTCGTTACCTATTTCCGAAGGACGCCGGGCTTTGGCGAGCCGGCCTTCGACGACCTGTCGCCGGACCCGCGCACCGATCCGCTGTTCGTGGTGTCAGCCCGCGCCGGATAGGCGGCTCAGCGCTCCACGCTGTTGAGCGCCCGCATCAGGAAGTTGCCGACCGCGGCATTCGATTTGGCACGCACCGCGTCGTCGCGCCCGATCAGGTAGCCCTCGCTTTCCACGCACAGGCCCAGGATGACCTTGCGCAGGAACGGGCCTGACATGGGCAGCAGGGTCAGGGTGTCGCGCACGACACCCTTCTCGTTCACATTCAGTTCGCACGGCGCGAGGTTGCGTCCGATCATGCGTGGCCCGGCGAAGCGCCCGTCCCACTGGTGGTAGGCGCCCTCATAGACCACGAACTCGGCTTCGGCGCCGCCCTCGCGCAGATCGGCGACGATCTCGTTGCAGCGCTCGGGATCGACGATCCCGTCCTCCGACCCGGCCAGGATGAGGACAGGCGCGCCGGTCGCCGTTGTGTCGTCGAAGCGTGCGAGGCAGGGGCCGTAGAACGCCACATGGGCCGCGAAGCGCGGCCCGTCCGGGCTCAGGGTCGCGGCGGTCTGCTCGAAGGCGGCCAGCATCGTGGACATGCCGCCATAGGAGAAGCCCATCAGCGCCACGCGGTTCCCGTCCACCTGTGGCAGCTCGTCGAGGTAGCGCAGGCCCGCATAGGCGTCGGCCAGCAGCATGGTTTCCGTGATGTTGAGCAGCCGGTCGATGAAACCGCTGGCCCGGTCGCGCCGGGCGCCGAAGGCATCCACGACGAGCGCCGCCACGCCCATCTCGGCGAACTGCGCGCCATAGGTCATCTCGCGCGCACCCAGCACGCCGGTCGCGCCGTGCAGCAGCACGACGGCCGGAACGGGCCGCTCCGCGTCGGCGCCGTCCGGCAGGAACAGCGTGGCGCGGGCATCGGTCGGCGGGTCGAGTGCTTCGCTCTTCCCGACCTCCCACAGGGTGAAGGGGCTGTGGCTGGGATAGCTGACGGGTGTGCCGCGCGAGCCGCTGACGACATCCGTGTCCGGCCAGGTGGTCAGGTCCACCGGGTTCGCCCATGCCGGTGCGGCAAAGGACAGTGAAACCAGAAGCAAAATGTGATGCACGCGGAACATGCCGGGTACCCGGTTGGGGAAGCGACGTCAGTGATCTGCGTTGATATAAACGGGATCAACGCGGCGTCCAGACCGTGCGGGTTCAACTTGTCGGGAGGAATGCAGCTTGGCCCTCGAACTCTATCATTCGGACCATTCCACCTGCAGCCAGAAGGTCCGCATCTGCCTTGCGGAGAAGGGGCTGGACTGGGAAAGCCATGTCCTGCACTTCCAGAGCGGCGATCACCTCACGCCGGAATACCTGAAACTCAACCCCAACGGGGTGGTGCCGACGCTGGTGCATGACGGCGAGCCGCTGATCGAGTCTTCGGTCATCGTCGAGTATCTCGACGAAATGTTCCCCGAACCCTCGCTGGTGCCGTCCGATCCCATGCAGCGCGGCCGCCTGCGTGCCTGGATGCGCTACATGGAAGAGGTGCCGACCCCCGCGGTGCGCGTGCCGTCCTTCAACCGTGTATTTCGCCCCCTGCGTTACGAGAACGCGACGCAGGAGGAGTTCGAGGCGCGCATTGCCAGGATGCCGCTGCGCAAGGCCTTCTACCGGCGCATGGGACGGATCGACGGGTTCAGCCAGGATGAGATGGACAACGCCCTGGCGCAGATCCGCCAGACCTGTGAGCGGATCGACGCGGCGATCAAGGCCAATGGCGGGCCCTGGATCATGGGCGCGCAGTACACCCTGATCGACGTGACGCTCACGCCGCTGATCCAGCGTATGGCGGATATGGGCTACGACTATCTCTGGAAGGACGACCTGCCGGACATGGTCGGCTGGTTCGACCGGGTGCGCGCCCGCCCGTCCTTCAGCACCGCATTCTACGCCAACACCAACCTCTCCGATAAGTACGGCGAGTATCTCAAGCCGGAGGCCGGCAATGACAACGATTGAGCTCTATCAGGCGCCCCAGAGCACCTGCAGCCAGAAGGTCCGCATCACGCTGGCCGAGAAGGGTTTCCCGGAAATGAACAAGGACTGGATCGAACGCGATGTCGATCTCAGCAAGTTCCAGCAGCTTGAGCCCGAATACCTGAAGCTCAACCCGAACGGCGTGGTGCCGACCTTCGTGCATGACGGCACGGTGCTGATCGAATCCTCCGCGATCCTCGAGTATCTCGACGAGGTGTTTCCCGAGCCGCCGCTGCTGCCGCCCGACGCGGCGGGCCGCGCCCGGGCGCGCGCGTGGATGCGCTACATCGACGAGGTGCCCACCGTCGCGGTGCGCGTGCCGACCTTCGCCAACATGCTGGCGCCGATGCGGTTTTCGAAGACGAACGACAACGACTTCGCGGCCCATGCCGACCGCCTGCCGCTGCGCAAGCAGTTCTACCAGCGCATGTCCCAGAAGGGCTTCGGCAAGCCGGAACTGGAATATGCCGAGTTCCAGATTCGCCAGACCTGCGAACGAATCGACGCCGCCATCGCGGACCACGGCGGGCCGTGGATCATGGGCGCGCAGTACACGATGGTGGACGCCCAGGTGACGCCGCTGATCGACCGGATGGAAGACCTCGGTTACGCCTTTCTCTGGGAAGACGACCTGCCCAACGCGGCGGCGTGGCTGAAGGGTGTGCAGGCCCGCCCGTCCTATCCGGCGGCGTTCTATCCGGGCGCGCGGATTTCCCAGCGCTACCCGGATTTCTACCGCACCGCCGCCGACCTCAAGGCCGAACGCGGGTACTGAGAAACTGAAAACTTGCTGCGAGCCCCTCTCCCATAGGGAGAGGGGTTTGGGGTGAGGGGTTAAATTCATTCGGGGAAATCCTCGACAGATTGTAACCCCTCACCCGGCTCACATGCGTTCGCCACCCTCTCCCTATGGGAGAGGGTTTGATCCGCGCTTAACCTATTCAAAAATTCAGTAACGCCCGAAACCTCCGTCATGCCCGGGCTTGACCCGGGCATCTCAGCACGGGCCGAGACGAGATGCGCGGATCAAGTCCGCGCATGACAGTATTTGTCTCAGAGCGTCGGGAAGGGCCCGACACGCTCCTCATAGGCCTTCGTTGCCGGGTGCTCGATCATCGGCGTGACCTCGACCGTCATCCACGGATGCAGCGGCAGCGAGGAAATGTCGGCGTGGAACTCTTCCAGCGTGTCGGCTTCCCAGATCGAGAAGTTCGCGCGCTCGCCGATGATGCGCCAGACCTTGCGCATCTTGCCGGCCTTGATCAGCTCGATGGCGCGGTCCGCCTCGGCCTCGCCCAGAGCCTTTACCTTTGCCGGGTCCATTTCGCCCGGCAGTTCGACCTTGATGCGCACCATGAACAGCATGGCGTGTCCTCCCTGTTGATTTCGATTGGTGTGTTTTGTCGGTGGACGCGCGCTCTCAGGGATACATCCCCAGCATGCGCCCCCAGAAGTACTGCAATGGCAGCACGATGATCAGGCCCACCACGAAGTAAACGCACAGCAGCCGGAAGCCCTCGCGCATGGGCACGCCGCCCAGTGCCATGGTGATGGCGACCGGAGGAGCCTCGTGCGGGAAGGGGTAGATCATCCAGCTGGGTACCTGCGCCAGTAGCACGGATTTGAGCGGCCATCCGGTGGCCTGCGCGATAGCGTCCGAGAACGATGTCACGATGGGCGGCGCGGCCGGATGGGTCGTCACCATGCCTACCGCAGCGCTGATGGCGTAGATCTCATAGAAGGTGACGATGCCGCCGTCTTTGGTCAGCGGCACATGGGCCAGTAGCCATTCACCGATGGCGCCGCCCAGACCGGTGTTGTTGGCGATCGCGCCGACGGCGATCACGCCCGCCACGAACAGCCATGCACCGTAGCTGATTTCCTTGTTCATCGCCGCAGCGGGCACCACGCCGATCCCTGGTGTCACGCAAAGCAGTGCGGCGGCCAGTGCGACCCATGCGGGGGAAATCCCGTGCAGCGAGTCCGTTACCCAGAATGCCAGGGCCAGGAGCATGATGAACATCAGACGCCGTTCCGGCGCGGTCCAGCTTGTCTGCATCTCCTTCTCACCCTGGGGTTTCGGTTCTGCACCGAACAGGATGCTGATGAGCACGATCACGACGGCGACGCCCACAAATCCCAGGACCGGGAGGTTGAGAAGGGTGTACTCGAAATAGGTAAAGCCGATGTCGAAGATGCTTTCCGTCGCGCCGACAAAGGCCATGTTCACGACATTGGATGGCAGGATGCCGAACGCCGGGATGGTCGCGCCCCAGCCGGCGGCGAGGACCAGTCCGAAGCGCGCGCGGGTGTTCTCGGCGAAGCCGAGCCGGTCAGCCAGCGCCACGGCCAGCGGTGCCATCAGCACGGCCCGGCCCGATGCCGCGGGCATGATGAAGCTGAGTGCCAGTCCCGCCACCGCCAGTCCACCGGCCATGGCGAGGTAGCGTGGCGGGAGGTGCGTCACAAGCGCGCGGACAATCCGGGTCGCCAAGCCGGAACGTTGCGCGGCCAGAGAGATCACGAAGCCGCCGAAGACCAGCCAGGTCGCGCTGGCATGGAAGCCGGAAAAAACGACATTCGGCGGCGAGATCTCAAGCACGACCGAAATGAGGAACAGCAGCAGTGCCGTGATGTGCTGTGGCAGCACGCCCAGGGCCCAGTGGGCGACGGCGAACAGGACGACGCCCGCCGCTGGCATGACGCCGGGCGTATCGGTCCACAGCGGGGATGCCAGGAGCGCGACTGAAACGGCGGTCGCGATCAGGGCGAGGATGTGTGAAAGACCGATCCTTTGAATGGCGTCATCCGCCATGTCAGTGCTCCAACGAACTTGTGCCGGTTGCCGTGGCATCGGACGGCGCGGCAGGGAAGATACCGAGGGGAATTTTAGCAGCGCGTCGCGGGCGGTGCGAGGTTGCGCCCTTACCGGTTTCGCACAGCTGTCATTCCGGATTGGTTTGTTCCGGCCAAGCGGGTGTTATAGTCGCGCCCTTGTAATGAAGGCCTGTGTTCGGGGGAGCGAATGGCCGTGACGAACGGAAATACCGCCGTCCTTTATCGTAAGGACGGCCCGGTAGGCGTGATTTCCCTCAACAACCCGCCGGTCAAC
>Ga0255776_10000722_pt1 | contig 37573 bp, 26 predicted proteins | sample 071ome_19_FD_179974 | JGI IMG/M metagenome (GOLD analysis project Ga0255776, IMG submission 179974) | Coastal salt marsh microbial communities from the Groves Creek Marsh, Skidaway Island, Georgia - 071413AT metaG (version 2) | ecosystem: Environmental > Aquatic > Marine > Intertidal zone >... | reverse complement strand
TTGCAGGCAAAGTATGGATATCCAGACAGATATTTTTCCAGAGTAATCTGGTGTCTTACTAGTATCGTTGAATATCATCACCTTAACTTTCTTTGACAACCGCAGCAACTGCTTGTTCAACTCATTGAACGGAATGAGTTGAACAAGCAGTTCCGTAGGTGCCTTCGCAAGCGGGTGCTGGTTGCGCGCGCGATAAGGAGGCAGGGGATTGGGCAACGTAGGGCTTCCCAAAACGGAGAGCATAATAAATTCGGCAGCCACAAGGATACGCATCGAGATCCACGCAGTCGCGGGACAGGCTGATACGATCTACCTTTGGTAGGTGCCTTCGCCAGAAGGTGCCCCGCTGTAGCCACAGTATGTCTCAGGAGATTCTTTTTCCCGGAGGGTGAAATTCAGGTTTACTTTGGGCTGGGGGTCCTTTTAGAATTCTCTTATGGCTGAGTTTGTTCGTTTTGTTAATAATGGGGCATCGCTGATCACGCCTTCCGTGGTGGAAGACGTCATTCGGCATATTCCCGTTTGGAAGGCTGAGTTTACACAGATCGAAGCGCCCAAATACCCGCATTTGGTGGATCAACTGGAGTTTTTGGCTAATGCGGTGGAGGATAGTTTTGAGGGCGTTTATAAGGAATTGCCTTATTTCGCCCTGGCCGAGGCGGTGTTTGCCCTGACTTATGCGCACAAAAAGGTGGATATTATCCCAGATTCCGTGGTGGATCTCGGGCACGCGGACGACTCCAGTGTGGTGCGTGCCGTGATCATGCAGAATGAACGCGCTTTCGAGAAATATGCCAAGTCTCAGGGAATCAGTTGGCAGCGCATCACTGTAGATCCTTGATCTTCAGCCCGTCCTCCATCCACAGGACGATAAAATTTTTGGAGCCTTCAGGATTTTTCCGAAGGCTTATTTTTACCCTCATATTTGAAGAATACCGCTCCCAGAGGTGGGAGGGCGACGGTCAGGCAGTAAGGTCGCCAGTGCCATCCGTAATCCTCAGTTGTTACGCCACCTAAATTGCCCACGCCGGTGCCTCCGTAGTCCGGTGCATCACTGTTGAGGATTTCGCTCCAATATCCACCTTGCTTGACGCCAACGCGGTATGTTTCACGAACCACCGGTGTGTAGTTGATCACGACAAGAATGATTTCCCCTGTTTCCGGATTGGTGCGTTCCCAACTGATGATGCTTTCATCGGCATTGTCACAATCCACCCAGGCAAATCCCTCCGCATCACAGTCAAATGCGTGTAATGCAGACTCCTTACGATAGGCTAGATTCAGATCTCTGACCCAGTTTTTAACGCCATTGTGATTGGCGTGATCCAATAAATGCCAGTCCAGACTGGCGTCGTGATTCCATTCGCGCCACTGACCAAACTCACCGCCCATGAAAACCAGTTTTTTCGCGGGTTGACCGAACATGTTGGCGAACAACAGTCGCAGGTTGGCGAACTTCTGCCAGTTATCGCCCGGCATTTTCTCCACGAGGGATCCTTTGCCATGAACGACTTCATCGTGCGAAAGGGGCAGCATGTAGTTTTCAGAAAAAGCGTAAAGTCCGCGGAAGGTCAGCTGGTGGTGATGGTATTTGCGGTAGACGGCGTCATGACTGATGTAGCTGAGCGAATCGTGCATCCATCCCATGTCCCATTTGAATCCGAATCCCAGTCCACCCAGATACAGGGGACGGGATACCATCGGCCAAGCGGTGGATTCTTCAGCAATCATCTGCACGCCCGGGAAGTGTTGGTAGACCTCGGTGTTCAGGCGTTTCAGGAATTCAATGGCTTCCAGGTTTTCGTTGCCGCCGTATTGATTGGGGACCCATTCGCCATCCTGGCGTGAGTAATCCAGGTAGAGCATCGAGGCCACCGCGTCCACGCGCAGTCCATCGATGTGAAATCGGTCCAACCAGTAAAAGGCGCTGCTGATCAGGAAACTGCGCACTTCATGGCGTCCGTAATTGAAGATGTAGCTTTTCCAATCCGGGTGAAAACCCTGTTTTGGGTCTTCATGTTCGAACAAGTGGGTACCATCGAAATATGCCAATCCGTGTTCGTCGTTCGGAAAATGAGAGGGTACCCAGTCCAGAATGACTCCTATGTCATTTTGATGTAGCAAATCGACGAGGTAAGCGAAATCTTCTGGTGTGCCATAGCGACTGGATGCTGCAAAGAAACCGGTTAGTTGATAACCCCAGGAACCGTAGAAAGGGTGCTCCATGAGCGGGAGAAACTCCACGTGGGTAAACCCGGTTTCCTTGACGTAATCCACCAACATGGGGGCCAGTTCCCGGTAGGAAAGCAGTCGTTCCGGATCGTTGGGATCGCGTTTCCAGGAACCCAGGTGGACTTCGTAGACGCTGACGGGAGCCTGGTGGTTGGAGCGGTTTTCACGCTTCTCCATCCATGCCTGGTCCTTCCATTCATGTTGGGAATCCCAGATGACGGAGCCGGTTTTGGGCGGGATCTCGTGCCAGGACGCAAACGGATCTGCTTTCTCGACTTTGTATCCGTTCCACTTGGATTGAATATAATATTTGTAACAGTTGCCGGTCTCGATGCCGGGAATGAACCCCTCCCAAATCCCAGAGTGTCCTTTCGGGTTCAGAGGGTGTTCCGATTGGGACCATTGGTTGAAATCGCCCATGACATGGACCGATTCCGCATTGGGCGCCCAAACGGCGAAATAGATGCCTTCCACACCATCGCACTCGGCTTTGCGACTGCCCAGTTTGTCATACAAATGAAAATGACTGCCTTCATTGAACAAATGAAGGTCGTCATCGGACAGAAACGTGATGCCTGGTGCGTTTTTTCCCATATCCTTTAAGAATGATGGAATGATTCGGATTCGTCGATGATCAAATAACGGTGCCGTCCGGGACAATGGCGTTTTTGGGAATGATCACGATGCCGTCCCGAATATGGTAGAGTTCATGATCCGCTTCGGACGGTTTGCCTTCAGGAGTGATCACGCAGTCTTTGCCGATACGAGCGCCTTTGTCGATGATGGCATTGAAGATCTTGGTGCGTGGTCCGATGCCGATGGCGGGTTTGCCTTCCTGCGCATGTCTGGCAATGGATTCCTGGGATTCATAATAGTCGCCGCCCATCATGACCACTCGTTCCATTTCGGTGTCGGCGCCGACAATACTTCGAATCCCGAGCATGCATTTTTTCAATTTGGCCTTTTGCACGATGCAACCATCCGAAAGAAGCGTGGACTCGATCTGTCCACCGTTAACCTTACTGGCTGGCAGGAACCTGGGGCGGGTGAAGACGGGCGACTGCATGTCGAAGAAATTGAACTTTGGCATCACCGAGGTGAGGTCCAGATTGGCGTCGAAAAATGCCTTGATGGTTCCCACATCTTCCCAATAGCCCTGATAGACATAGGAGGATACTTTGTGGGTTTTGATGGCTTCAGGGATGATGTGCTTGCCGAAATCGGTGTGGGAATTGTCCAGCAACTCCAGCAAGGTTTTTCGATTGAAAATATAAATCCCCATGGATGCCAGCCAGAGGTCTTCTTCTGATTCGATGTCCAGTTTGCTATACCAATCCCGAGGCATTTTAAGATCGTCCTGCAGCGCCGGATCTTTCGGTTTTTCCACGAATCGGGTAATTTCGTGGGCATCGTTCATCTGCATGATGCCGAATCCCTCCACCCAGTCTTTCTCCACCGGAATGGTAGCCACGGTCAGTTCCGCGCCCTGTTCGATGTGGTGTGCCAGCATTTCCAGATAATTCATGCGGTAGAGTTGGTCCCCGCTGAGAATGATCAGGTATTCGAACGGCTGGCTCGTTAAATGCATCAGGTTCTTGCGTACGGCATCCGCGGTTCCCTCATACCATGATGTGCTGGTGGGCGTTTGTTCGGCGGCGAGGATTTCGACAAATCCCCTTGAGAAATGATCAAATTTATAGGACTGGGAGATGTGTCGGTGCAAAGACGCGGACAGGAATTGCGTCATGACAAATATCCGATGCATGCCCGAGTTGATGCAGTTGGAAATCGGCACATCGACGAGGCGGTATTTTCCCCCCAGCGGAACCGCAGGTTTGCTACGCTCCTTGGTCAGGGGATACAATCGAGTGCCGGCGCCACCGCCCAGGATGACGCTTAAGACGTTTTGCGACAAAAAGGATGCTGAAAAAATCGGATTTGATGCCATAGTTTGCCTTTGGTTATGTTCGAGTGAGAACTGCGGGATTGTAGTGAGTTTTAGATCAAGGTAACAAGCAGCAAAGGGACGAAAGTTGTGGAAAACACAAAATATGATCGGATTGTAACAAACCGAAATTACCAGCCGAAGTCCGGCATTCATTGAAGTCATGACAAATATACAAGCTTCCTTGCATGCGGTCATTACCGCAGGTCCAACCTATGAACCTCTGGATCAGGTGAGACGACTCACCAATTTTTCCACGGGTTCACTGGGGGCGCAGCTTGCCAGTTTCCTGAAGGCCAGGGGGATTAAAGTCACTTTGTTGACGGGGCACTACTCGACGTATGATGGTCCTTATCAGGCTGATGTAAGGCAATCGTTTACCACCACGGAGGATCTGGCGACGAAACTGGAAGCATTGAAGGAGAGTAAAGTGGACGCCGTTTTTCATGCTGCTGCTGTGAGTGATTTTTCGGTGGAAGGGCTCTATCGGCAAACAAATTCGGGTGAATTGGAATCTTTGAAATCTGGCAAGGTTTCGACACGCGATGGTGCTGTGATGGCGAAATTGGTCCCGACTCCCAAACTTATTGAACAATTGCGGCAATGGTTCCCCGATGCGTGGATCACCGGCTGGAAGTATGAGGTCGAGGGGAGCTACCCGGAATTATGCAAAAAAGTGACGCATCAACTTGCCACCTGCCAAACCGATGCTTGCGTCCTCAATGGCCCCGCCTTGGGGGATGGTTTTGTATTGTTCCTGAAGGACTCTGTGAAACCCGTGGTGGCCGCTGATCGTTCCGGTTTGTTTGATTTGCTCCTGAAACACGGATTGGGTCGTGGCAACTGAGGATTGTTTTTAAATCCGCTCCACCGCAGGAGCGGAATCTGCGATAATCTGTAAAATCTGCGGTTAATAAGAATCACATCATCTCAGGTGTTTCGATACCCAGCAGGGAGAGACCTTTTGCCAGGACCTGGCGTGTCAGAGAGCAGAGGACGAGGCGGGTCGTCTTGACATCGCCTTCTGATTTGAGCACGGGGCAGTTTTCGTAGAAGGACGTATAATGTCCGGCCAGTTCGTAGAGGTAGTTGCAGAGATAGTTGGGGCGATGATCTTCCAGTACGGAATCCAACACCTGGCTGAAGTGGATCAAATGACGTGCCAGTTTGTTTTCAAATTCAGAATCCAGTTTCAATTCAAATCCGGAATCTTCTCCAAAGCTGCTCAGAAAGGCTGCTTCGTCCAGATCCGCTTTGCGGAAGATGCTTCGAATGCGGGTGCAGGCGTATTGCAGATAGGGGGCGGTATTGCCGCTCAATGAAAGCAATTTGTCCCAATCAAAAACATAATCGGTCTGGCGGTTGGGTAGGAGGTCGGCGTATTTGATGGCGCCGATGCCCAGGATACGGGCAATTTCCTTCGCCGTGTCCTGGGCCAGATCCGGGTTCTTCTCCCGGACTGCTTTCAATGCCCGTTCTTCCGCTTCATCCAGCAGGTCATTCAATTTGACGGTGTCGCCGGATCGAGTTTTGAAAGGTTTGCCATCCGGACCCAGGATCGATCCGAACCATGTATGGCGCAGCCTGACTTTGGCATCCGGTTTCCAGCGTCCGAAGATTTCGAACAATTGCTTGAAGTGCAGTTGTTGGCGCCCATCGGTGACGTAGACAATCTCGTCCGGTTGCCACGTGTTCAGCCGGTAATCGAGCGTTGCCAGGTCGGTGGTGGTGTAGTTGGCTCCACCATCGCTCTTAAGGATGAGGGCCGGATGATCTTTCAAGGCTTCGACGTCCTCAAAGAACACGACTTTTGCTCCCTGACTTTCAGTGGCGATGTTCTTTTCCGAAAGATCCTTCACCACATCCTGCAATTGATCGTTGTAGAAGCTTTCCCCAAGGGTTTGGTCGAATCGGATATCCAGCCTGTTGTAAACTGTTTCAAACTGCTTCTTGGACAGCTCCTGCATCTCTTTCCAGATGCCGAGGTTTTCCTCATCACCTTTCTGCAGCTTTACCAACTCCTGACGGGCAGACTCGAGGACCTCTTCATTTTCTTCGCAGTCAGCGTTGATTTTGCGGTAAAGCCGCTCCAGTTCACCCAGCGCGTCGGCTTCCAAGGCTGGACGGTCCAGGTGATGTTTCCAGCCGATCAACAATTTGCCAAACTGCGTTCCCCAGTCACCAATATGGTTGTCCGTGACCACATTGTGGCCGAGAAAGCGGAGGATCCGGGCCAGACAGTCACCCAGGATGGTTGAGCGGATATGTCCCACGTGCATCGGTTTTGCGACGTTGGGGGAACTGAAATCGATGACCGATGTGCGGGGTGTTGTGGTTTTGGCGACAAAATGATTGCCGGTTTTGGCTGCCTGGAGCAGGGCGGATTGGACGGCGGATTGTTTTAACCGAATGTTGATGAATCCGGGACCGGCCAATTGAACTTCGTCGGCAATGTCTGAAAAATCCAATCTTTCCAGCACTTGTTGTGCGCATGCACGCGGATTGGTTTTCCGTTGCTTGGCGATGGCCATCACCGAGGTGCATTGGTAATCGCCGAATTTGGGGTTCGTGCAGACCTGTAACTGAATCAGATTCGGATCGGCATCTGGAAAGGTTGCGAGAATGGCCTGACGAAGCCGTGACTCGATCAGCTTGGGCAGTACAGCGGTGGAAGGTTCCATGTTGATTGGCAGAGAGACGGGTATGATCTGCTGTGGTGCTTCAGGATTTGGGGGCGGATTTTTCCTTGATGATGCGTTCCATTTCTTCCGCATCGGTTGCCTGCTCCAGGGATTGCCTGAATTCGTTATTGTGCAGTAACTTTGCAATATTGGCCAAGGTATGCAGGTGCTTTTGGAATTGCCCCTGAGGCACCAGGAAAAGCATCACCAGATTCACCGGTTTGTTGTCCAATGCATCAAAATTGACGCCACTCTTAGATCTTCCGAAGGCGCCCACCACATCATAAATGAGGTCGGTGGAGGCATGGGGGATGCCCACACCAAAGCCGATCCCCGTGCTCATGGAGGTTTCGCGCTTTTTCACCACGCTGGCGATAGATTCCCGGTCCTGCGGTCGTATTTTGTTGCAGGATACAAGATTGTCTATCAACTCCTCGATGGCTTCCCAGCGTGTGGTGGCCTTCATTTCGGGAATGATCTGATCTTTGGTCAGGATTTCGCCCAGTAACATATCGTTTCTACTCTCGTTCGGCGACCATTTCGCAACAGAACGGTCTGCATTTCAAGACCGAATTCGGTAAAGGTCGCGTTATGAGTGTTATGGTTTGAATGACAGTAAGTTATGGCTTGGGTCTTTATTTGGTTTTATTGGTTGCCATTGAATACAGCTGCGAGCGCATCCATTTATCGCAGCAAAAGCACCTTATCGTCCAATATTGTTCAGAAGTCCTTGAGCCGCACCAAAATCAGGTTGTATCTCCAATGCCCGCTGCGCCGCTCTCCTGGCTTCGTCCACGCGTCCCATTGCCATGAGGATGGTGGCGCGTGCGTAAGGGATCTCCGGGTCAAATGGATTGGCCGATTCACCACGCACCAGACTGCGGACGGCGTCCTCCTTCAATCCCTTGTCGTTTTGTGCCAAACCAAGATTGTACCAGGCACGTGAATGCCGTGGGTCCACTTCGACCGCTTTTTCCAGTGATTTCAAGACCTCGTCCTTATTGCCGAGTTCGTTCCAGGCGAGGGCGAGTTTGTAAAAATATTCGCCTTCAGTGGGGTCCAGACGGCAAGCTTCCTTCATTTGTTCCAAAGCTTTGTCGCCATTGCCTGCCATGCTGTAAACCACGGCCAGTTCATGCCGGAGCGGCGCGGAGTTGGGATCCCATTCCACGGCCTTGCTATAATGTTTGAGGGCAGATTCGATGTCCTGCTGCGCAAGATGCCAGGCGCCTTTCTGCATTTGCCCCGATGGTTGATCGAGATGAAGATTCAGGAAGTGCTGTAATTCCTGTCCAGTCAAAGAGGCTGGATCCACCAGATTGCGGAGCGACCATCCGGCGTTGACACGCACGCTGCGAACGGGATCTTCCAATCTTTTCTGGAGAGCTTGTATGGCATCCGGTTGTCCGGCTTGTGCTGCGGGTCCAAGGGCCATGACAACCTGACTGCGTAACAGGGCATTGGTGCTGGTGGTGGCTTTCACCATCTCGTCCATGACGCCCCTCTCGAACCACCAGGTGTCCAGCAAACGGGTGGCCACCGCTTTCCAGAAGGGCGAGGTGGTTTCGTTTTTTAACATGGCCAACAAAGGTTTGTGGGAGCCTTCGGTGTTTTCCCTGGCTTGGGCGATCCAGCGCGCACGTTCGCGGGTGGGACGTTCCATGCGCTCTCCATACCACTCATCCACCGCCGCGATGGCCCAATCGGTGGTTTTGTCTCCATGACATCGATTGCAGGCGTTGGGGATGTTCAGCTCCTTGGTGAGCAGCGGATCCGGAATGGTGAATCCATGATCCCGGCGTGGATGACGTTGCATGTAGGTGGTCTGCGGCATGTGGCAGTCCACGCAATTTCCGCCGGGTGTGTCCGGTTGGTGGAACATGTGTTTGTTTGGATCAATGACCGGTGAATTCGGGTAACCTCCCGTGTGACACCGCATGCAAAGTGCGTTTCCGGGTAGTATGGTTTCATTGGAGTGGGGATCATGACAATCCATACAATGAACGCCCGCCTGATGCATTTTGCTGCTCAGAAAAGAAGTGTAAACATAATCTTCATCCCGCACCTGACCGTCCGCGTAATACAGATCGGAGGCATCCGGAATGACCAGCGAATAGTGATCCAAATAAGCCTCTCCCGGGGCGTAATCTCCGGTCAATTCGGTTCTTCTCGAATGGCAGGAACCGCAGGTGTTGAGAATCTGTTGAGGATCTCTTTCACCCAGGACGGGCTTGGGTGGTTTGGGGTAGACCGATGGTGCTTTGTAATGCTGAACATGCGCTTTCATCGGGCCGTGACACGCTTCACACCCAACCGACATTTCGGCCATGGAAGTATGATATTTGTCGGTATCCGGATCGTAATTTTTTCTCAAACGTGTGTTGTGACAACCGGCGCACATACTGTTCCAGTTCATCCCACGCCCAGTCCAATGCCCCCATTCCCCGGGACGTCGATCTTCCTCGCCATACACATTGAACCACTCACCCTTGTGCGGATCCCATGAAGTGTCCATGGCCTGAATCCTGCCATCGCCAATATCGGTCAAATATTGTCGAAGAGGAGTGTGCCCCAGGACGCGTTCCAGTTTGTGATTCTGATTGGTGGAAGTGGTTCCAAGAGTATTGATGAGGTAGTTCGTCCCTTCCTTGCTGGCTTCGGAGTTTACCGAAGCAATGGTGAACGACTTGGCAGGCTCAAACGCAGGCGTGTCCATGTCCGTCATCAAAGGACGTTCCGCCATGCGATGGTTGGACGGTAACCACTTGTCGAATTCCTTTTCATGACACTCACGACAGGAAGCAGTCCCAGCATACTGGGCATAGATCGCTTCGTCAGGCAACTGGAGTCGATCCATGGACAGTGGTTGACTTCCATTCGTTGAATTTTGAACTTGTTGGGAGGCCGTTTCGAGCTGTCGGTTTTTGAAGAAGATCAGCAATCCGACCAGGATCAGAGCTCCAACGCCCCACACCCAAGGTGGGAGACCTTTGGCTTGCTCTGTTTTGGGGGGCTGGGATTTCTTGCCCGACTGCTTCTGTTTTCGATTCGCCATGTGCGACGCATCTTAGCAGAGCTGTCACGATGATCAACCGCTGGTTGAATGGATCATTTCAATAATGAAGTATCCGAGTTCTCGAATCATGCTTCAACCATTCGAGAGTCCTTACCACGTCGCAAAACGAAAATGCTACAGCTACCACAAACTCACTGAAAATCGGATACATGGGAAAGGAATTTGTTACAATTCTGTCGAAAAAACGACAAATGTGTAAAAATTATATCCATTTGTCGGCAAGCTAGTTAACGTGAATGGAATGCTTGGAAAAAAGCGGTTATTTTTTGTTGACGGTTGCATGAACCAGGCTTACTGGTGAGTCATTGCGATGCCGCATCTCGGGTCCTGCCTGTATAGCCCGACACAAGGTGATCAAACCACCGGGTTCCCGCAACGGGAACATGCGCATACCACAAGCAATGAACATAGCGGATGGTGCACTCCGTATGGGGTGGACTGTGCCAACCGCCAAGGAAATGCAGAGAATAGAACAATTGATTATGAAGAAAAACATAAAGACTAGGTTAGTGGTCCTTCTGATTGTGGCTATGAACGTTACGATGATTGCCAGCGTATCACCAGCATACAACTCCTATTCGTATCGCAATCTGTATCACGAGGCCCATGACTATACCCCGCTTGGGTTATACGGGCGATCATACGTTGGTCCGCGTTTGCTGAGATCCCGTGTTTGGATGAGGTATCAAAGTGCTTACAATGCTCAGTCAACTGGCAATACGGTGGAAATGCGTCAAGGATGGGTCATGCCGGTTTGGACACAAAATGTGGGGCCGCAGGTCCGCACTAATAACTCCACCAGCATTCGATGGGAGGCAAACCAGAATTATATGCTCGAGTTTAGTAAGAGTGATACTCAGGGATCTACATTCTCCTGTGATGCGATGTTTGACGGTCCAGCTTATAGAATAACACCACCAGGATCTCCAAGTTGGGTGACAACAGTGAATCCAGATTACAACTGGAACAGGGAAGTTTTTATAGAAGTAAATTGGGCGGGTGTCGTAACTGGATTCACTTTGCCTACAATCATAGATTGCATTGGGATACCATCTTATTGGGAAGGGATGACTGGTGTTGGGAGAACTTCGAATACCGGGCAAATAGCAGGAGCTACGTTCAACGGGTATGTTTCCATTGATACACCAAACGGAACCACAGCAGAAAGTCACTCTACTGGTTGGATAGACCATCATTAAAAAGAGCGATGATATGAGAAATGATCGAATATGCAAATGGTGGATTGGCGTGTTGCTTCTGCTTGCTGTAATCGGATTTGCTTATCATGTTATGCCGCTGTTTGAAAGCACATCCGTTGAGCATAGGGTCGATGAACAGCGATTTTATGAGAGATTCAATAAAGCAGGTAAACTGAATATTCCTGATCCATCCTTGATAAGTTTCCGGCGCCAGGACCTAACAGAACGAGAGAGTGACAGGGAAATCTTCGATACAGCGCGCGCGTGGGATCTTGAGGATCGTGATTATCGCCTGAAATTCGAAAAACACCGATCTATCAAAACGTATTTAAGTGCGCCCTGTCGGGATTATCCGAAGTATCAAGAAGTTTTGATGACATTGCTTGAACATGGTTACGGGATCCGGGAGTGGCCTGAGGCGGTCCGGGCGATTTCTTCATGGAGTGAATTGGAACATCACAACACCGGGCAGATGCGATTAATAGGTGTTCCTGAATCCGATATTCCCAGAGAAATACAGCGATTTAGGAATGAAAATATCGGTGATTGGAGAAGGTGTCGTGCTCTATTAAAATCGACCACAGGTATTGAGGACGACGCATTACTCAATGACTTAATGAACATCCCGTTGCATTGGCCTTACTTCAGTGATCCGCTCAACGTAGATGGTGTTGGATTTCAGCAGGGTGAGTCATTTCTAAATGATGGAGATTGGATGGCTCCAGAGCATGTCGCGGCATTGGGGCGTTACCAAGGCGAACCGCTCCCTGAAAGAACCCTCAGTGAAATAACGGCCACCCTTGGTGAAGAGCCGTTGTTGGTTAACGAAAATGAATCCATTGCCGATCGAGAAAATATTTCACCCGCACTCGCACCCTATCGCGGTGACGATTACTATGAAACCAAACGTCGCCTCCACGAATTAGGCGAACACCAAGTCCAAGATATAATGCAAAATTCTCAGGAAAACGAATGAAATGAGAGAATGAGGTGAATGATATTCCGATCACAGAAGGCCCTTATGGGTAGCTACTGATATAGTTATTACTCAAGGTGCAACCTTCATGTGAAAAATTCGTGGTTCCCATTGGGTTGAGATGTTGATGTTTGAGAGGATGTATCCGTGGGTGTTGGATTTTTCGGTCTGACGGATTTGTGCTTTGATTTCTTCCGTGCTTGTGTCCCAGCCCTGGAGGATGCCGACCAGTCTGTTTGGTTTGACGGAGGGGTGTTGAAATCGGGTGGATTCGGTGTCAAATGCTCCGATGGCTTTGTTGATCCAGCCAGCAGGTTCTTTGTAGATAGGGAGATCGCGTTCCAGTTCTTTGTAGGTCAGGAGGACTCCAAGGTGCGGCGTTGTTTTGGCGAGGGGTTCCAGTTGTTTGGACCATTCCCGCCAGCAGGCTCCGTTGTAGCATCCCACTCCTGCGCACATGCCGTCCTTGTCGTGTGCTTCGCATTCGGTGGCCCAGACCGGGATGCATTCCAGATCAGGATGTGTCTCCTGAACGCGTTTGACAAATTGTGCCGGGGCGGTGTGGCCCATGTTTTTGGCAGATTTCTTGGGACCGTAATCGGTGGTCCACCGGCACAATGTGTGTCCGCATCCGCAAGCCGTTGGCGCTCCCTGGAGATCGTTCAGGAATATTCCTTTGCTGGTGGGCCATTGTTCCAGCAGATTGTTCACTTTTTTTAGATGTGCGTCGAAAGCTCCCTCATAAAACACGGGAACCCATGGGTAAACTTTGACCACTTCGTTTTCTTTTTCTTTTGGGAAATCAGGGTGAAACCGGCGCCATTCCGGATGTCCCTGAATGCTGGCCATCCATTCGGGATGTTCGGTTGCCATTTTTTCATCACGGGCGATTTCGATCCAATACCAAATATCTAAACCGGACTTCTCCAGGCGTTCGAGAGCCTGTGTTTGAGATGGGGTGGGGGATGCTTCGATGGCGATGACCATCTGTTTCATTCCCAATTGTTCCAGCGACTCTGCTTGTTGATTCTGTAATTCGGAGGCGTCGATCAACAGGCCTTTCATCTGGCTCGACGCGTCTTGAGCTGCCGTGGTCCAGGCAAAAAGCGCCAAACAACAAACAATGCTGATTCGGTGGATGTGGGTCATGGTTTGGGTTGGTTTTGGAACCAGGTTGTTTCAGGAAATTCGGCGGTCCAGGCTGCTGCTCGACATTGTATGGATGGAATCCATTTCAGTTCCGTTCCACGCAGCGGACCGTCCACAGCCCGACCGGCCAGAGTCCAGCGGCTGTTGGTTTCGTTGTCCATGAAGGGAGCTGTTTCGGGAGCAATCTCATCCGCTCGAAAAGTCAGTATCCTGTCACCGACCTGGCGAATCCAGGCTACGGAAGATTGAGTGGGGCCGTACCAAAAAGCTGTGACAGGTGTGTCATCCAATGTGTCATTAAAGCAGTCGCGTTCCTTGGACAGGTCTAGCGGAAAGGCCCGTTGAGCTTGTTCGATCTCTACGCCGATGATCAGGTCGCTCTTCTCGGTGGCAGCGCGCGATGTGCGGTGCTTTATCCAGGCATCTGCATTCGGAAGTTCGACTACCGGGTATCTGTCTCCTTTGAACAGGTTGTAAGCGGTGGATTCGGGATGCAGCATCAGCCAATGCCCCCAGGTGGTGGTCATGGACGGGACGCGCTCCAGGACTTTTCCTTTTTTTGGACCTTCCAGGGCGCGGCCGCTCAGGGCGGACCAGATCGTGCCGTCTTTGCTTTTCACCAGCATGACGCCCTTGCGCCATCCATAAAATGTATAGCCATAATCTTTCTTATACGCGGCAACGTATCCTCCGTCGGGGTCGTAGAAGAACAATCCGTAAGTGTCGTTGATGATTCGAGGGCCTGCCAGGAAATGTCTGACTGGAATCGCTCCGCCATTGTGAGCGCCACGCAGCCAGGCAACGACTTTGTCTCCGTTTTCAACAAAGCCTTTCCGGTTTTCCGTGGACATGTAGGAGCAGGGAGGTTCGGTCAGGGCTTCAAACAGGAGAGGTTGAATGTTCCAGTCTTCCTTGGAAGCGCTGTGCGCGTCTCTTGTGGGCAAGATCGCGCACAGAATCCACAAAAACGTCAAATGCTTGATATGTGTCAATCGGTTCATACGCGTGGTAAGAGTCTGTTACCTGCAACTTATGCCTCTCACTCTGCATTGAATCTGTGAGGATGCAAAGGAAAGATCGATGAGTTCAATGATTGGATAGCAGAATGGCTTGCTACTTGACTAAATGGGTTAGTCCATTTATGGATACGCTATGGCTACGGTTGGTATTCACGAAGCAAAAACACATTTTTCCAAGCTCATACAGCGGGCGCTTGCAGGTGAAGAAATTGTCATTGCCAAGGGGAAGGAGCCTTTGGTGAAGTTGGCCCCCGTTGAAGGTGCTCTCACAAAGAGGAAGTTGGGGCAACGCTCTGAATTACTGAATTGGATTGCACCCGATTTTGATGAACCCGTTGAGGAATTTGAGGAGTATATGAAATGAGGTATCTACTGGATACACATGTCATGATCTGGATGATGACGGATCCAAGTAAAATTGGAAGAAAAGCTCTGAACATCATTGAAGATGGATCAAATATCCTTTTATGGAGTGCTGTCAGTTTTTGGGAGTTAACCGTCAAGATTTCTCTGGGTAAACTTTCATTAAGTTCGGATTGGGTTCAGCAGTTGGAAGCTGAAAAGAAAGGGAATCGCATTCTGGATTTGTCCTTGGAATGGAGGCACTGCTGCAAGCATGAATCACTTCCCTGGCACCATCGCGATCCTTTTGATCGGCTTCTTGTCTGTCAGGCGCTCTGCGAAGGATTGAGCATGATCACCAAGGATCGACACATTGAAAAATATGAGGCTCCAATTATTTGGTGATCCCGCCTGTTGCAACTTATGCCTGACACTCTGCATTGAATCTGTGAGGATGCAAAGGGAAGATCGATGAGTTCGGATGTATCCATTTCCCAGTCCCATGCAGCAGGTGGCGTGCTTTACGTCGTGCCGACTCCTATTGGCAATCTGGAAGACATGACCTTGCGCGCGCTGAATGTTCTGAAATCCTGCGATTTGGTGCTCGCCGAGGACACGCGGCATACGGGGCAGTTGCTGAAGCATTTCGAGATTGGCAAGCCCATGCTCAGCTATCACAAGTTTAACGAGGCGGCACGCCAGGACCAGATCCTCCAGCGACTTTCACAGGGGGGGCAACTGGCTTTGGTGACGGATGCAGGAACGCCCGGAATCAGTGATCCGGGGCAACGCATCATTGCTGAAACCATTCACCAGGGATTTCGGGTGGAACCGTTACCCGGTGCGTGTGCTTTTACCACGGCATTGAGCGGGTGCGGGTTGCCAACGGATGAAGTGCATTTTATGGGGTTTTTAGACCGTAAAAGCGCCCGTCGTCGCCGTAAACTGGAGGCCTGCCTCGATATACCCGGCACACTGGTTCTCTATGAATCGCCTCACCGTGTTGAAAAACTGTTGGAAGAACTGAGGGATTTGATGCCGGATCGCGACGTGGTTCTGGCCAGGGAGTTGACCAAAAAGTTCGAGCAGTGGGTGAGGGGCAAAGCAGCGGATCTTTGGGAACATCGGCAATCCATCAAGATCAAGGGTGAATTTGTCGTATTAATTGGCCCCGGTCAGTGATGAGCTATAACGATAACTTATCACTGGTTAGGGAGTTTTTTTCGCGATTTACCCTAACCGGATCAGGTATTTGATACCTGTTTAAATCCCTCTATTCGGCTGTTGTCGTATTGGATTGAACTTCCTCTTCCTCGCCCGATGCGGTGCTGTTGATGGCATCCGGATTGGAAGTTAGATCCTCGTTAATCGGAGATGCGTGATACTGCGTTTCCACATAACTCGGTTCATTTTGTTCCTCCGAGACTGGATCCATGTTCCAGACCAGGAGAAAGGCAACGGCCAGAATGAACAATGGCAATGGTGCTGCTTGTTCGGACACAGTGCTTTATCTTGTTTTGTTGGTTCTTGTCTTGTGTTGGTTAAATGAGCAATCCACCTTGCTCGGTCATTTCATCGGCGTCAGAGGATCGTCACTTTAGTGTTTTTTTTGTGTTTTTTTCTAATACCATTCTGTGGTCAGAGTCTTATTCGCATGAGAGAGATATTTGGATCAGGTGATTTCACTTGAGTTTAGGAGCAATTGAGAACCGAATGAGGACTGTGTCGACATCGGACCCAGGTAACAACACGGTGAATATCGCCGAGACATTGGAGGCTCTTTTTGAGTCTTTGGAGTCGCCGTTGCTTGCTTATGCTTATCGGCTGACTCAGTCCGCTGAAGTGGCACAGGATTTGGTGCAGGAAGCTTTTCTGAGACTTCAGGAACATCTTGCCAAGGTAAGAGAGCATAAACCCTGGTTGTATCGAACCGTCCATAACCTCGCCGTCAACCATCATCGCAAGGCCAATCGCATGGTGACCTTACAGCAGGAAAACAAGGAGGGAGACACGATGGAGACTGATTCCAAAGACGACGGGATGTTGCCTGATGAATCCATCGTCCACCAGGAAGCTCTCGGGTTTGTCCGGTTGAGCCTGGAAACATTGGATGTCAGGAGCCGCGAGTTGGTTCGATTGAAATTTGAAGAAGACATGACATACCGCCAGATCGCCGAAAAAACCGGTCTGTCGGTGAGCAATGTCGGCTACGTGCTGCATCACGCAGTGAAATCACTGGCCATTGAACTTAAAAAGTTAGGAATAGGAACATGAACGATCCCTTACCCCCATATGAAGATATCGAGGTCAAGCTGACCGCCCATCTTCTCGGTGAACTTGGTGAGGAAGAAGCCCGTGAGGTGGAAGCCAGGTTGGCTGAAGATGAGGCGTTGAAGAAACTGTATCAGGAATTGAAAGCATCCGTTGACCTGATGCAGGAAGCGGCTCAGGTGGGGCTGTGCGCGACATCGGTCGATGACAAAGCTCCTTTGCAATTATCGGAGGACCGTAGGCAGTCCTTGTTAAAATCATTTCGCAAGGCGGAAAGCGAGACCGCTCCCTCAACCGGGAAAGTGGTGCGGGGCATTCCGTGGTATGTGCCGATGGGGATCGCTGCGGCATTGATCGCTTTGATGTGTGTCACCAGTGTGATGCTCAACACGCAATCTGCCATGCGGGGGGCGCTTGCTTTCTACCAGGCAAAAGAAAAACTCAGTGAGGTCGAACCCAGACAAACGACGGAACTCTTCAGTAATGTTCGTGTGCCAGTTTCTTCCGGACGGGGAGAGGATGCTGCTGCGACGGATTACTATTTCATGATGCCTGAGTCGGCCGAATCAGAAGAGGCGCCCGTCGCTAGAAGTTCACAGCGTCAGGAATCCTTGAGTCGTTTAGCCGAAGTCCCTACTTCGGAATTGGCATTGGAACGTGAATCACTCGGAATTTTTGAATCGCCAACATTCAAGAAGAGTTCAAACCCTCACACAACGAATCTGCAAAAAGCGATTGAAAAAGAAATGTCCAAAACCAGAATGGAAGATATGGGACGTTTGAGCGGGCGATTTAGAAAAGGCAGTTCACTTGCCAACGACATGGCTCCTCCTCCGACAGCATCACCCATGGCGCCCACTGGGGCCAGGCGTCAGGAGTTGGATGCCAAAAACAATGCTGAAAAACTGGTCGCACAGCTTGGAGCGGATCAACAAGACCAATCCCGAGGCGTCGTGAATCGATTCGGGACCCCTCAACAATGGGGTCTCCAGGTAAATGATCCACTGAGCGGGGAAACGTTGGATCTGGAGGGTGAAAGCCGGGGATCCAATCGTTCATTGGCCAGTCAGGCAAATGATGGTTTTCAAAACAGCTCGTTTGGAATCGAACTTGCGGATGCTCCTGCCTCTGGTGTTTCGGGTATGCAACGTAGTCCTCAGCTGGACGGTTTGGGAGTTGGCTCTCTCCCCGCATTGGAAGAGCCAGAAGCTTTTTCGGGGCCTGCCCCGGGAATATCTGGTTCCGGGCAAATGGTATCCGGATCGGAAAGGAACCTCAGCCTGGCCCGTAGAGGTCAGTCCATTGCGGTCAATTCCCTGGGTGACACCAAGAATGCTCCGACGGATGCCGCGCGTGGCTATGTTGTGAATCAATTCGACGTGCCCGCAGGGGAAAATATCCCCTTGGATCAAGAGCAGGGCGCTTACGCAAACAATTTGAATTTTGCCTATCAAACGCCGGCCAAAGTGCAAGCGCAAGGTGCCGCTGGCAAGCCCGATGGAGCGAATGGTTCCCTTAACGGTGTTGCCTTCCAGGGTGAAAACAATGGCGAGGCAGCAGGTTTTAATGTGGCTCGATACGATAGCGGGACTTTTGGAGGCAACGCGCCAATGGGAGGGATTTCTGAGAACGGAGCGAGAGGTTTTGGTGGAGGCGGCATGGGGGGGATGGGACTGGGCCGTTCCGGAAGCATAGGAGGTGGCGGTGGTTCTGCCGGTGGTGGTGGTCTTGGAGGTTTTGCTTCTGCCGGATATGGGACTGCCAATCCTGCGGGTGGCATGTCCCCACAGTTCGGACGCGCCGCGGGAGAATTGTCCACCCCGGACAATGGTTTGAGCATCAACGGCCGTGTCGTGGCAAATAATCATGGCATGGGTGAGCCTGCTCCAATGCTTGCCGGGGTCGTGAAACAGAAGTCTGCCGAATTTGATGACTTCTCTACTGTCGTCGATTTCGAGTCAGCAAGCGAAGATTCACTGGAAGTGGCGGCCTTGCAACAACAGGTTGCCGATCTTGATTTTGACGCGAGAGGAGGAAGACCGGCGATCGCTGAAAAGCGGCTGCTGCGAGGTGATAATGAGGCGTTTGTTGAGGATTCAGATTCAATGACGTACAACAAAGCGTTTGCCCCGGCGCCAAGTCGACGCAGTCGCACACGTCAACTGGAAGATGAGCGACAAGGGCTCGTCGAACGCGAATTGGTCCTGGGCGAGGTGTTTCGGGCAAAAGACAGAGCTCTGTTCGATAGCGCAACCATGATCGCTGATAAAATGGCTGCCATTGATGTGTTGGGCGAATCAGAGAGACAAACGAATTGGTTTGATGGTGGGACGCGCGATGAGGCAGAGAAAATGGCGCAAGCCCTGTCCGGGCCGGCCATCGCTGAAGGTATGGAAATAACCTCCGCCGCACTGGAATCGAAAATGTTGGCGGATATGGCACCGGAGGAGGCAGAGCCGGAACAGGCCCCAGATCCATTCACTGGTTTACCGATGGATGATCCCTTCATGGATGACAACATCGAAGCTGCCGCGGAACCGGAACCTTACACCGGTTTACCACAGGTCGCACTGAAACAGGCCAAACCCGAATCCACCAACGAACAATTGTTCGAGTCACTCGATCAGTCTGCGCCTGATGCCGAACTTTTCGGTTACAAACGCAATGACGCAGCATTGCCTCAGCTGGCAAAAAAACTGGCGATCAATAAGCCGCAACCGGACGCCAACGTGGAACACCGTCCTGAGCAGGATGCGAAGGAAGAACCCATCTCGACCTTCTCGCTGAATGTTTCCGATGTTTCTTTCAAATTGGCTCAGGCGGCATTGGATCAAGGGCAACTTCCTGATCCTGAAAGCATCCGCAGCGAACAGTTCCTGAACGCCTTTGACTATCGCGATCCGGCCCCGTTCTCCGGACAGGAAATCGGTTTCAATTGGGAAATCGCCCGTCATCCGTTTGCCCACCATCGCGACGTGCTGCGTCTGGCATTGAAAACAGCCGCCACAGGGCGCGAAGCCGGACGTCCCATGAGCCTGACCTTGTTGCTGGATAATTCCGGTTCCATGGAGCGAAGTGATCGGCGTGAAATCTTGCGTCAGGCTCTGGATGTGTTGAGTCAAACTTTAGGGGAACAGGATAAAATCAGCGTCGTCAGTTTTGCGCGCACCGCGCGTCTATGGGTGGACGGCGTGCCGGGCGGTTCTCCCGGTTCGGTGTTGGAACCGGTTCAGAATCTGGCGCCGCAGGGGGGGACCAACCTGGAGGAAGCGTTGAATGTGGCCTATGAAGTGGCGCAGAATCATTTCCTTCAGGAAGGTGTGAACCGCGTGATCCTGCTGACGGACGGAGCGGCCAATCTTGGCAACGTCGATCCCGAAACACTGAAACAAAAGGTCGAAGCCGAGCGTCGTCGGGGTGTTGCTTTTGATTGTTTTGGCATTGGCTGGGACGGCTTGAACGATCCGATGCTGGAATCGCTTTCGCGCAACGGTGACGGACGATATGCCTTTCTGAACGACCCGACGGTTGCGGGACATGAGTTTGCCGATCGTCTCGCGGGCGCGCTGAATGTTGCCGCTTCCGATGTGAAGGTTCAGGTGGAATTCAACGCCGATCGAGTGGGGAATTGGCGTCAGGTGGGCTACGCGAAACATCAGTTGACCAAAGAACAATTCCGGGACAACACCGTGGATGCCGCCGAAATTGCCGCAGCGGAAGCCGGTAACGCCCTTTATGTGATCGAACCCAAGGAAAATGGAACGGGTCCCATCGGCGTCGTGCGGGTGCGTTTTCGTGAACCGCATACCAATCAATATCACGAAAAGGAATGGACCGTTCCCTTCCGCAGTAACATTCCCGATGCCGGAGAAAGTTCGCCCTCGATGAAACTCGCCATGACTTCGTCCCTATTTGGTGAATGGTTGAACGGTAATCCACACGCGGGAAGCATCTCCATCCGGGACCTGAAGCAATTGCTGGGTGGAGTGCCCGAAGCTTACGGCAAGGATCCACGCCCTCAAACACTCGATCGCATGCTGGAACAGGCCCGTCAAATCGGCGGTCTTTAAACACACATTTCAAAACATCAGGGAATCCAAACAGGAATCGACATGAAAACGTCAGTCAACAAAATGAAATTATTTCTGAATCTGCTCACTGTAAGCTTCTGCCTCTGGGTAACGACAGCCTTCGCAGCGGAGGCTCGCTTAACAGGATTGGAAATCGATGGCTCAACCAAAAGTAATCAGTGGGTGCTTCGTGCGGACATCGAACCTTTGGGAAAGGAGGAGCAGCCTGCCATTGTATCACTCGATCAAAACATCCATCTTGATATTCAGCCGGAAAAGGCGACCGGTGTTTACCAATTACAGGCAGAGGCAATCCAGGGGGATCTCCATCTGCTTGAGTTAAGCATGCGTGGCAAGGGGGAAGTCACCGCGGTTGAAGTCAAGGGAATGATTTACTGGAGTGTTCGCAGTGACAAAGACAAAGGCCGATTGCTGGTGATCCAGATGCAGCCCACCGAAGAACCACGCACCCAGTTCAGCGGTATCATTCGAGTAGAACAGGATTTGGATGATTGGAAAGGCATGACCTATTGGGAGCCCGTGCGTTTCTCCCTGCTGAATGAGGGGGTGTCGGGCGGATACATCAGTTTGACACGTGATGCGGGATTGGACGTGGAAGCCGGACGGGCATCTGGTTTGACCCCGATTGAGCTGCAGCACTTGAGCCCCTGGTTGAAATCGCAAATCAAAACACCCGCACCGCATCAACTGCATTATCGTTTTTTTCAGAGTGCTTATGATTTGAATTTGAACATTCGACGTTCGGATCCCGACCGGCGTGCGGTGGTGGTGGATGATTTTCAGTTGAACGGAACCTGGCAACAGGATGCGGTGGCGTTTCATTTCAAGGGAGTCGTTAAGGTCAAGCAGCCTGGAGGTGGATCGCTGCATCTGTTGGGCGGTGATGCAGCCATGCTGGATGTGGCGCAATCAAAGGGCGCTCACATTCGATATGTTGATCCGATTTATTATGAGGTGAAGGCCGGAGACACCCTGTCGCAGATTGCCCAACATCACCGGACGACCCTCGCGAGCCTGGTCAAGATGAATGACGTGAGCAATCATCTCATCCGGGTTGGACAACGTTTGCTGGTGCCGGGGCCAAATGGGGAGACCGGATATGTGGCTCAATATGAGGAAGCCGGAACCTATCCTCTGGAATTCAAATTCCTGGCCCACATCACTGCTAATGAAGGGGCGCAGAACTTGCATTTCACCACCGTTCCCAGTGTGTTGCGTCCCGTTCACATTTCCCAGATGCCCAAAGATGCTCAGTTGGATGTGATGACGACTTTGGTTTCCGGGACAAAGGAGGAAGATGGGGAAGGGAACACATTCTTCGCCTCGTCGGATGGCCCCATTGTTTTAAAAGTGCAGCAGGGGTTTTCTGATGAAAGCAGTCGTCTGTTCTTTGCTGCCGAATCCTGGGAAGAAGTGTTGGTCAGCCCTGGTTTGATGCGTCAGTCGCTGCTTTGCGAAATCGACATCATGCAGGGGGAAATGACCGAAGTTTTGTTCGAAGTGGTCGGGGAGGGTGAAATCATTTCCGTGGATTCCCCTCAATTGTTCGGATGGGAGCTTGAGCCCGCCAACGATGATAAGGTTCGTTTGCTCAAGTTGAAATTGAACGAAGCACAATCGGAAGGTTTTCAACTTCGCATTACGGCTCAGTCCAGCCTGGGGACCTTTCCCGCATCAGCCAAACCGGTGCGATTGTTTCCCGCAGAGGCGACGCGTTATGGCGGTTGGATTCGCATTGCGAACAGCGGTGCGGTGCGGCTCGAAGTGGGGCAGACCATGGGGTTGTCGCAGATTTCACCTGATCAGTTCAGTCTTCCCTCCGTCCCAAGAGGCGCGTTTTCGAATGCCGGAAGCCAGGTGTTTGCCTATCGGTTCGCATCGGTGAGGCATGAGTTTGAAATCCGGGCAGACAACATCGTTCCAGAGATCGGTGTATCCGAAATGCTGGTTTATCATGCCGGATTGGCCGATATGTCCATTGAGGCGGAGTTTGAGTTGAACATACGTGAGGCGCCTGTCAGAGAGATTGAAATCCTCATGCCCGCCGAGTTCGCCTTGTCCGGCATTCAGGCTTCTCAACTGGCGGATTATTTTGTCGGCGATGTGGATGATAACGGCAACGTGACCCTGAAACTGCTGTTCTCGCAGCCCTTCAGTGGACGGCGTGTGGTGCAGTTGGTTCTGGAACAGAATAGTCCGGTGGATCCCGGCTTATGGACTTTACCCCGGCTGGAAGTGCTCTCAGCCAAATCGACACGCGGTAATTTGGCCGTGACCGCCGAGAACGGGCTTAGGGCCCAACCGTCACAAATTACCGGGTTGGCCGAAATGCCTGCCGGATTTTTCCCGCGACAATTGGATGGCATTCAATCGGCTTTTCGATTGCGTGATCCTGATTGGGCTGCGGAGTTTTCCATTGAACGACTCGATCAATCCGTTCAGGTAGACGTCCTGCACTTATACACTATCGGCGAAGGTTTGGCATATGGCAGCAGTGTGATGCATTACTATATTTCCGGCGCTCCGTTGAACGCGTTTGAAGTCGAACTTTCCGATGATTATTTCAATCTGGAGTTCACGGGGCGGGATGTGCGCGATTGGGTGCAGACCGAGACCGGTTACACTGTTTACCTCCACAAACCCGTGTCCGGCGCCTACACCTTGCTGGCCAGTTATGAACGTCCGTTCAATGCCTTGGGAGAGACGTTGACCTTTTCGGGTGTGCGACCTTCGGATGCCCAATCGGAGCAAGGGTATACCATCATCACCAGCGCTTACCAGTTCCGCGTGAATCCTGTTTCCGTTTCAGAAACATTGAAATCGCTCGAGCCAGCAGAGGTGCCTGCCGAACATCGCCTGTTCATCGATTCCCCGATTTTGGCGGCTTATCACTACACAGCCCTGCCGGTTGAATTACAGTTGGAACTCCAGCCCTTGAGCCAGGGCAGGACCCTCGATCTGGTGGTGGATCGTGCTTCCATCAAGACGCATGTTTCCGCTTCCGGTGAAATGATCACCGACGCCACTTATTTCATCAAATCCCAGGGCAATGCGATGTTGCCGATCAGCATTCCCGAGGACAGTCGACTCTGGTCGGTCAGCGTGAATCAAAAAACCGTTGCGCCGATCCAGGTGGATGATGGTTTTCAAATTCCCATTACGTTTGAACAACGTCCCGACGCACTGCAATCCGTGCAAATCAAATGGGCGGCTCGCTCCGAGCGTCCGGATCGCCTGACGGTGCAAACCGCCGCCGTTGGCGTCCCGGTCGTGTTGGCCGAGTGGGTGATTGAACCGGATCCCGGGCGCTACATTCAGTTCCGAAACGGTAGTCTGGAACCTTTGGTGACACCCAAGGATGTTTCGGGTTGGGCCGCTTTGTTGCGGGTCATCAGGGGTGAGGGAGGCATAGGGAAAGATCGCCTGATCCAATTGATGTTGGCAATGGGGTTGTGGGGAGTGGCGATATTGGTCTGGTGGTATGCCAAAACGGCAGATCCTTCCTCCAGTCGTGTCAAGTTTTGGTCCGGTACTGTGCTGGGAGTGGCTGCGCTGGTGTTTTCTTTGATGATACTGGATAGCGTGGCCAAACCGGTGATGACCCATGATGCCTCAGTGGAAAAAGCATCCATTGAGTTTCTCGCCCCGGTTCTTGGAGCCGACGCATCGCTCACGGCAAGTCTGGACCACCTGGATCAGGAGGATGCAGCAAGTCAATATGGACTGCGTTTCTGGTTGGTTCTTGGAGTCGTCCTCTGGCTGCTTGGTTTGGTCATGGGGGCATCGTTCCGGCGGACGCTCCTGTGGGGCGCTGCCTGGCTGATGGTTTTCGGCGCATCATTGTCGTCGGATTTTGGTTGGCCTGGTTTTGTATTTTGGTTGGGGGGATTTTACTTTCTTCATATTGCAGGTCCATGGATGTGGGCGCTTTTTCAGCATTCGAAGTGCAAGGCTGCAACGGCGGCTGTTTTGTTGCTGTTGACCTGGCAGCCAGTACAGTTATCCGCCCAGGCGGGAGCGCCATGGCAAGCGAATGACAATTCCGCCACCCGTCTTGAGCAATCCTTGGTGGTCAAAGGAGAGCAGGTGCAGGTCGATGCAAAACTGGTTTGGTCCACGGATGGACCTGCAAATTTGGATCTGTTGAACGAGCCGGCCATCTTGAAGTCGATCGAATGGTCCGGCGGCAAGGGCAAGGTCTTTCAGCGAATCGCAAATGGAAGGCGTACGCACGTATTTGCTGCGGCGGAAGCAGGGGAGTTTGTTGTTTCCTTTCAATATGAAGTGAGAGTGCTCGGTGAGGGGGCGACGGCGGGATTCACGCTTCCCACGTCTTCGGCTTTGATGCATCAGGTGTCCGCTTTGGTGGTGGGTAGAGAAGTGGATCTTTCGTGCGCGCAGGCCGTTTCATCCACCAGTCAAGTCACCGGGAGTGGGGATTCGGAAATCAAGATGGTTTTGTCTCCTTCGAAATCGGTGCGTTTCCAGATCCAACCCAGAGTGCGGGATGCCAGACTTGAGGAACCGGTTTTCTTCGCTGAATGGGATCATTTGATCCTTCCTACGGTTGGAATGGTGGAAGGTTTTCATACGGTGTCCGTTCGTTTGTCCCAGGGCGAGCTTTCAATGGTGCGTCTCCAGATGCCGGAAGACTGGACCGTCGCCGAAGTGGTTGGACCTGGCGCCGAGGGATGGCGGTTTGATCCGGAGTTGGGCGTGCTTTCGGTCCCTTTGAACCCTCCCCAGCAACGATCGTTTCTGATTTCATTGCGATCCCAACAGGCGGGAGAACCGCTGCCTTACACCAGCGATATTCAACTGCCGTCACTGTTACAGGCAGAACGTGAAATTGGTATGGTTGCCGTTGCCACCTTGCAGGATGTGCAGTTGACAGATATCAACGTGGATTCCTTGTCGGAAATCCGCTTGGAAGACTTCTCCGGCGGCATGCGACAGATGGCCGGACGCTCTCTGAACGAAGCGCCCATCATGCGAAGAGCGTTTCGTTACTCGGGAGGGGAGCCAGTCTTGACCGTTTCTGCCGACCTGGTCAGTCCTGACTTGAGGGTGGTGACTCAGCAGACGCTTTCTTTGGGTGAGGACCGGTCGGTCTTGGGGGTGAACGCCACTTTAAGCATTACCCGAGCGGGCTTGTTTCGACTGGATTTCCCGATGCCTGCGAACATGGATGTCGAAAGTATCGCCGGCAGCGCATTGAGTCATTGGACCGAATCGGATCAGGATGGAGTTCGTATGGTGACGCTGCATTTTCGCGATAAAACGATTGGACGAACCGATCTCCAAATGAGCTTTGCCGGTCCGGGACCCGATGTGGGGAATACCTGGCAGGCCCCGCGTGTTCGTTTTGAAAATGCGTCCAAACAGACTGGTCAGTTGACGTTCTCAACCGAGCAGGGCATGCGGCTGCAGGTGGAATCTTCCGACGGTGCCATTCAGTTGGACCCTGAGGAGTTGGGGATGGGGAACCAGGACGCCGTTGTGTTTCGTTTGCTCCATCAGGATTGGTCCATTGGATTTGATGTGGCTCAACTCCCGCCCTGGATTCAGGTGGACGGATTTCAATTTGTGCGTTTGTCTGAAGGGCGGGGGGAAGTTCAGACCAGGCTCAAGTATCAGATCAAAAATGCAGGTGTTCGCGGCTTCAGAGTGGCTTTACCCGCGGTGGCGGAAGGAGTCCGGTTTCAAGGGGAACATATATCGGATTACCTGTCATCCCCGCTGGATGGAGATGCTGATCGTCTGGAATGGAATTTGGAGTTGGACCGACGGGTGATTGGTGAATATTCCGTAACTGTCTTTTACAATCTACCCGTTGAGACGAATACGACGACCTGGGCTTTCTCCGGGGATATGGCGTTGGACGCAAGATTGCAACGCGGTTATGTGGCGCTTGGTTTGGAGGGAAGATTGCAGGCTTCATTGGCTGCCTTGCCTTCCGAACTTCAAACCGCCGATTGGCAATCCATCCCATCCGAATGGACCGAACCGGTGCAGGCTTCCGGGACGCGAATGAGTTTTCGATTGATTCAGCCCGATTTTCAGATTCAGTGGAACCTGCAACGTCATGAAGTGGCCCGGTTATTGCCTGCGCAGGTGGAGAAAGTCGATCTGCGCTCGGTGGTGTCGGATAATGGGACTATCTTGACCGAGATTCGAATGGAATTGCAGCCCGGTGACAAACGTCTGTTACCGATTGGTTTGCCCGAAGGCGGCGTCTTTTGGTTCGCGCTGGTGAATGGAAGCAGTATCTGGCCGTGGGAATCGGATGACCGCATCCTGATTCCTCTAGAAGCTGCGTCCGATCCAAATGAACCAACCGTGGTTGAATTCCTCTATGCGGAACGACTCGGTAAACCGGGAGCCAATCAGCTTCGCTTTGACATGAAGGGCCCGGAATTCGATCTACCTTTGGAGAATGTCACCTGGCAGGTGTTCCTTGATGAGAAATGGAACATGCACCGTCATGATAGCACCTTGCAGTTGATCGACGCCTCCGCTCGGCCTGTTTCTGCGAAAATGGACTGGCAACAGTACTTCCAGAGCCAATCCCAGCAGCAACAGGAACAATCCAGAACAGCTGAACAATTTCTCAATCTGGGGAATCAATTGCTTGAGACCGGGGATTCACGCTTTGCCCGTAAGGCGTTCGAGCGGGCATATGGATTGTCCGGACATGATGCCGCTTTCAACGAAGATGCGCGTGTTCAACTTCACAATTTGAAAACCCAACAGGCATTCCTTGGTTTGAATTACCGAAATAACTTCATTCAAAACCAATCGGGCGCTCCCAATCAAATGAACTGGGCACAGAATCTTGCCGATGAAAAAATGCAGTTCAGGCAGGAAGATGTGGAGCAATTGATTGTGTCCAATGGCGATGAAATCAATGAGGCATTCACCAGTCAGGCTGAACGCATTATTCGTCAGCAGGAAGCCGCCATCGAGAAACCGGAACTGCTGCGAACCACCTTTCCGCAGCACGGAAAAGCCTATACTTTCCAGCAGTCCATTCAAGTGGAAGACTGGTCCGATCTCGTGCTTTCCATCGACGCAAGAAAAGTAAGTGCCGGAGCCGGAATGGGGGCGAGGTTTTTGTTGTTACTATGTCTTGCCGGTTTTGTGGGAATTGGACTGATCATCGGAAGACCGATGAAATAGTAAATGGTAAATAGTAAATAGTGAATAGTGAATAGTGAATAGTGAATTTGGCGCTGGGGGTGAGGTCAGGTAGATCGGATCAGCTTGTCCCGCGACTGCGTGGATCTCGATCCGGCCGCTAGCGCAGCTATGCGGGTGTGGGGTGTTCGAATGCCAGTGGCTTCCCAAAACGGCAAGCATCATAGGTGATGCACGCCACAAGGTGCGCGTCGAGGACGACACGTTCTACTTGGAGGAAGTCTGTAGGTAGACCGGAACGTCTCATTCACTATTCACTATTTTAAATTTACCATTCAAAGCGGGAACTCCCGCTTTGCCCTCAGCGGGTGGCGGTAGGTGTATCCAAATTCTTTGAGAAAACTGAGGTGCTTTTCCAAGCGTTTCTGAAACTTATCCCAGTTTTTCTGTTCGGGAGAGGTCCACGCAACTTCTGATAAGGCGCAGAGTCTGGGAAGGACCATATACTCCAGCAGTTTCCAGGATGGCATGCGTTCGGTCCAGATGTTGGCCTGGACTCCCAAGACCCTCGATGCGGCGTTGGAGTCCAATTCATCAGGCACCGGATCATAGCCGTAAACGGTATCAATCGGGATGATTCCGAGATTGCCCGGTTCTTCCGGTTCGGTGGATTGCCGATAATCGAAATAGCAATGGGTGGTGGGGGACATGATGACGTCGTGACCCAATCGAGCCGCCTCGATGCCGCCGGCGACACCTCGCCAGGACATCACGATGGCGGTTGGCGGGAGCCCGCCTTCCAGGATTTCGTCCCATCCAATCATGTGTTTGCCCTTGGAATCCAAGAACCGTCCCATACGGGAGACGAACCAGCTTTGGAGTTCGTTTTCGTCCTTCAATCCTTCCTGCTGCATGCGGGATTGACAATCGGGGCATGTTTTCCATCGGGTCTTGGGGCATTCATCTCCTCCAACATGAATGTAGGGACCAGGAAACAACTCGCATACTTCGGTCAGGACGTTTTCAAGAAACTCAAAAGTGGCTTCCTTGCCTGCGCAGTAAACATCATCAAAGATGCCACAGGTGTTGGAGACCTGGAAAGGCCCTCCGGCACAGGATAATTCCGGAAAGGCTGCCAGCGTGGCGAGGGCATGTCCGGGCATTTCGATTTCGGGTACGACCTGGATCTTTCGTTCGGCGGCGTAGTCCAGGACTTCGCGAATGTCCTCGGCGGTGTAGAATCCTCCATACGTTTCACCGTCCTTATCCCGCCAGGCGGATGTTTTTGCCAACTGAGGGTAGGCCTTGATATCGATTCTCCAACCTTGATCATCGGTCAGGTGCCAGTGAAAGGTGTTCATGCGATGCAGTGCCATCACATCGATTAGACGTTTTACCAATCGCACGGGGTAAAAGTGACGGCAAACATCCAGGTGCATGCCGCGCCAAGCGAACCGGGGCGCATCTTCGATATGGCATGCATTCCACCCGTCCTGGTCCCACAAGATCACCAGGGCCGCAGATGCGCGCACCCATCCGGTTTGACTGCCCTTGATGACAATTTGATCAGGTGTGATCGTCAGAGTATAGGCTTCTTTCTCGTTTGAACGTTCTTCAACAAACCGTATGTCCGAAGTCCCTTCAACAACATTGCATGTCTGATTGGGCTTTCGTTGTCTGAGCCAATCTTCCAGCAATTGGCCTGCGTGTGAATCTTCATCAGAACAGGTTTCAAAAGAAAGAGTCAAAGTGGGTTTGCAAACAAACCTCCCTTTGTCTTTGCGATAGGATTTCGGTAATGGAATGAGAGGGTGAGTGAGTTCGGTCGACATGTTTTTTTAATCAGGATGCTTTTTGTTGCGGGAAATACCTGGCCACAGCGCCAATGCAAATGGAACCGCCGATCAGCAGCAGGATGCCCACCCAGCGTGCTGAGATGCCGGGGCTTTCCGTGAAGGCGTCTCCAATGATGAGTTTGCCCAGTCCGATCAACCAGAAACAAACGCCTGCCGAGGACAGTATCCACAGGGCAAGGTTTCTGAAGTTCAGAGGTGAATGTGCCTTGAATGTTGGGTCTTCCGCGCGGACGAGCTGGTCGATTTTTCTCCAGCCCCATCCGCCGGCCTGGACTTTTTTGTGGAAAGCCTTGAGCACTGACACATCCGTTTGTGGTGTCACATATGTTGCGGCAATGGCCAGCAACACGCTGAGAGGCACAGTCACCAGCAGACTGAATGGGAAATCAAAAAGGGATGCAATGGGGATGGCGAATGCCGTTCCTTCGAAGAGGACCCGGGTGGACTCACTGATCATCGAGTCTTTGGACGCAAACATTCCCAGTGACAGCAGGAGCAATGAGATCAAACAGACCAGTTCGGTCCAGGCGTTGACCCGCCACCAATACCAGCGGAGCAAATAGATGACACCAATCCCGCCGTTGAAACCGGCCAGGAAAAACCAGGCTCCTGAAACCGTGTTCATGAACAGAGCCACCACAATTCCGGCCAGCGCAATCAGCAGCGTGGCGAAAATGCCCCAACGCACATAATGTTTTTCAGAGAAAGCGAAGTCCGCATTTCCGGTCGATTGCTGGATGCGACGTTCACGGCCGGGAGCGATGAAGGGGCGGTAGACGTCATTGATCAAATAGGAGGCTCCCAGGTTGACCCACGTCGAAATGGTCGACATATACGCGGCAAAAAGGGATGCGACCATGATGCCCAGGATGCCGGTCGGAAGCACTGCCAGCATCACCCTCACATATCCGGCTTCGGCCAGCGATCCGTCCGGCATGGCGCCGTTGGCTGAGGCCACGTGTGGAAACATGACCGCCGCCACAAACCCCACCAACAACCATGGCCACATGCGCAGGGCATAATGTGCCACGCCATACCAGAGATACCCCAGGGCAGCCTGACGTTCATCTCTGGCGCTCAGCATGCGTTGGGCAAAGAAGGATCCGCCATCGGTAAAGGCATAGGACCACCAGAAAACCAGGATCAACAACCAAAACTCGGGTCGGGTGAATAATCCGAATTCAGCCGAATTTGCCTGCGGAAAAAGCGCCATCATGGCCGCAGCGCGATCATTGCCATAGAGCTCGTTCATTTGTGTGAACAGTGATTCCAATCCACCCACCTGATTCACTGCCATGACCGCCAGGATGATGCATCCCACCATGGCGATCCAAAATTGAATGAAGTCCGTCACCATGACACCCCACAAACCGGAAATGGCCGTGTAGGCGATCACCACGAGAAAAAGCAGGAACAGCACTTTGTATTGATTGACGGTTGAGCAGATCAAATAGATTTGGTGCGTGAATTCCAGCGCATCCCAGCTTGACGGCACAGCGTTGTCGGATACTCCGGGCAAAGATGCGGGGGAGTTCAGATCATACGCAGCGCGCAGTTGCAGGTCGCTCCATGCCTGCTGGCGGAGTTGTGCATCACCTTCGGATGAGGACGTAGGACCATAAGATCCCGACTGAAAGGTCGACCAGAAAGCGGGTTGTCGCAGCATGCCCGTTTGATAGGCGATTTGCATGGGTTCCAGTTGATTTGATTGGACCGCCTGGCGGATTTCCGAATCCACATTGCCGGATAAAGGAGTCGCCATGACCAGCCATAGAATGAGGGAGTCGACAATGGGTATGCGCGGAAACTCAGGGACCGTGTAATTGATGATCACCGTCATCGCCTTGTTGACCCATCCCATGTTGACGCATCCAAAGGGGAAAGCCAACCAAAGTGCTTTGCCAACTCGTAGCGCGCTGGCGGATTTGCCGGAGTAACGTTGGTAGACGAGTTCCATGTCCGTTTGCGGATTGGCGCGTTTCCAGAGGGGCGCATAGAAGAAAACGCCCAACATGGTGATGGGAACCATCGACCACCAGAACCAGTTCTGGGAAATCCCTTTGGTCACCACCCAGCCGGTGAGGGCAAGGGGTGTGTCCGCCGCAAAAGCTGTTGCCACCATGGAGGTGCCGAGCATGAGCCATCCCATGTTGCCGCCTCCTTTGAAGTAGTCGTTGGTGGAGCTACGGGCTCGTCTCGCCAGGAAAATTCCGATGGCCAGTGAGCCGAGAATGAACAAGGCAATAATGACCCAGTCCAATGTGGCTAAAGGTTGTGCGAGCGCTTCTGTTTCCATGATTGATTTGATTTACGACAATGGATTCCCAGATTGACTGAGTGATCTTCCAGAGTGTCGGGGCTGATGGTATGAATGGGATGCCTCATGTGGCAATATGAAAACACTTCGGTCTGCATGAGGGGTTATCAAAAGATATGGGACACGGTTGGAGGAGGTAGATCGGATTAGCTTGTCCCGTGACTGCGTGGATCTCGATTCGGCCGCTAGCGCAGCTATGCGGATGTTGGGTGTTGGATGCGGTGGGGGATTCCTTTGGGAGTTGATATGCTGGGTGGTAAGGCCACAAGGGTTGCGCGCCGGGACGTCACGCTCTACCTTTTTGTCCTTCAGACAGGTTCGTGGAAGTAGTAGCACAATCCATCGGGTGCGACGACAAAGAAGACCTGGAACTTTTTGCCATCGCGTTCGTCGATTCTGGCATTGCCTGTTTTGAGTCCGGTGGATTCCAGTTCTTCTTTCATGCCTTGAATATTGTTCACCAGAATGGCTGCCCCGTCCTGGGATGCATCGCCTCCGTTGATGGCAAATCCAATCTGAACACCATCGCGTTCCAGGATGACAGATGGGACGGGTTCATTTTTTCGCTCCACTTCCGACATGCCGAAGTGTTTTGAATACCAGATGGCCGCATCCTCAATGTCAGTGACGGGGAGAGCGAGAATTTCCTTTTGATAAGGATATGCGGCTTTGAAAGCAGGCGTGTCAGGCATAATTGTATCAGTTGTGTTTGGGTGATGATATGATATAATGCGCTTATGCCCAGCCGAAAATGGAAATTAAAAATTCTTGGGGTAATGGTTCTTGCTCCCATATTAGTCCTTGGACTTTTGTGGGGGACAAACGTCTGGATGCGTTCAAATCCTGTGCGTCAAAAGGTTTGGGAGTTGATTGATCCAAAAGGATCCGCGGCAACCATGTATCGAAACAGATTGCCGACTTTTGTATTGGTAAATGGCGCCATGGTTCAAGGGGGAATCAATCCGAATGCACACCCGGTCCAACTGTTGATCCATATCGTGCCATTAGGGATTATATAGCTGAGCATGGGGCTGAAGTTTACACTTACTTAAACGAATTTGCCCTACATCGGGAATCTTCCTGGCATGGGTTCTATCGTAAGAACTTTCCACGTATCCCTGGGTGGCTTCAGAGCAAACTTCCGACGCCCTTGCCGCCCGATCTAGTGTAGTCCGCCTTACAGATTGCATATTAAAATGGGTGTGTTAAATTCGTTACATGCGAGTTGCTCCGACCATCGAATTGACAGCGAAAGAACGTAAAAAATTGGAAACCATTCGCCGTGGGCGAAGCAGTTCGGTGCGGGCGCGTGAACGAGCTGCGATCATTCTTTTGGCTGCCGATGGATTAGAGAACAAAGAGATCGCCGATCGCCTCGGGCAGGACAAAATGAAAGTGGGACGCTGGAGAAAACGATATGCCCAAGGCGGTCTTGAAGCTATTCTCAAAGACAAATCGCGGCCTGGACGAATTCGTCCTCTTTCAAAATCAAAGGTTTCACTCATCATTAAGCTGACACTCAATGAAAAGCCTGAAGGTGCCACCCAATGGAGCCGAAGCCTGATGGCTCAAAAAGTTGGAGTAAGTCCATCGAGTGTGGGACGGATCTGGGCTGCCAACGGTCTCAAACCACACCGCGTAAAATCATTCAAACTTTCAAACGACAAACAATTTCAAGAGAAACTTGAAGACATTGTTGGTCTCTACCTCAATCCTCCTGAGCATGCGTTGGTTTTCTCGTGTGACGAGAAAAGTCAAATTCAAGCTCTGGACAGGACTCAACCTGGTCTACCGATGAAGAAGGGGCGACTGCGGACAATGACACATGATTACAAGCGGAACGGAACGACATCACTGTTCGCAGCCATGAACACTGCTGACGGTAATATCATCGGAACCTGCATGAACAAGCACCGGCATCAGGAGTGGATTCGGTTTCTTAACTTGATTGACAAGTCAACGCCCAAAGGGAAACAGATCCACTTGATCTGCGACAATTACGCGACCCATAAACACGCCAAAGTGAAAGCGTGGCTGAAGAGACACCGTCGATTCCATTTCCACTTTACGCCAACTAGTGCTTCATGGCTGAACATGGTGGAACGGTTTTTCCGAGATCTGACAGTCAACACCATCAGAGGAGGCGTGTTTCATAACGTTGAGGATTTGACCCGCGCAATCGAATCACACATTACTCATCACAACAAGAATCCCAAACCATTTGTCTGGACAGCCACCGCTACAGATATTCTTGAAAAAGTCAAACGTGGCCGTGAGAAACTTCTTAATATGCAGTCTGCTTGACGGACTACACTAGGAATACCCGTTTACGTGTCGGTTCACTCGATCAATCGCTGGAACTCGGCAACGATGAGTGGATTGATGTGGTTTCTTCTCAAGCGGCTAGTATCCGTCATCCGGAAATTGTGGCGCGCCAAGATGGGACATTTGTTCTTGTGTTTGAAGACGTGCTGGTTGATCGAGAGAACACGACGCCTCAGCGATCTGTCTATGCGGGAATCCTGGATTTAAACGCTTCCCCCATTCCGGTAGCAAAACCCGATCCGTATTCATTGAGAATTGTACGTCGGGAAAGCGATAAGATGACTATCAGTTGGCAAACCGCAGCTGGCAGAACCTATCAACTCCTGACGGGATCGGATGTGAAGGCACTTCAGATCTCAGAGGAAGTGACAGGAGATGGTAGCAAGATGCAGCGTGAATTCATCCTCAATGAGCATGATGCATTTTTCTTTACAGTGATTGGGGGAGAGTGATTTTTTTGACAGTCACCGCACTCGGGGGATCTGCGAAATGATCAGGATTTACAGGATGTGATTGAGTTCAAATTTTCTCCTTTTTAGGAGGGGATTTATTATTGTCACCTTTGTCAATCCTTTTGAATATCCATTTGATGAAGACATCGTCTCAATCCTCACCTCCAGGGAACCGTCAGCGCAAATTGCGGGTTGCGGCGGTGCAGATGAAATTCTGTCGGACCATTGATGAGAATATGGTTGCCATCGAACGTTTGGTTCGAACGGCTGCCAGGCGCAAGGCGGATGCGGTGTTGTTTCCAGAGTGCGCCATCACCGGATACGCTTTCGACTTTTCGAGTTTAAAGAAACTGGAGTTGAATCAGGCATTGATGAAGGTTGCATCTTTGGCGGAGAAATACCGGTTGAACATTCTGATGGGAACCCCTGTGTTCGGCGGCCGTCAACTCTTCAACTGCCTGGTGGTTTTTGATCGTTCAGGAACATTGACCCATTGTTACGCGAAATGTCATCTGACGCCCGATGATCAAAAGATCTTCACGCCTGGCAATGCCGTTTCCCTGTTTGAAATAGACGGGATCCCTGTGACAACGGTGATTTGTCATGAAAGACGTTATCCCGAATTGGTGCGGCTGGCAGTCATGGCCGGGGCCAGGATTTTATTTCATCCCAACGCCGGATTGGATGCTTTGTCTGTTTCGCGCAAGAAACGGGATGGAAAGGATGGGGTGGTGGCCCGTGCTTTTGAGAATGCCATCTATTACGTCTTTGCCAATTCGGTCGGGCCGCAAGGTGGGGGAAAATGGTCTGCCGGGGATTCCAAAATGGTGGCTCCTGATGGACGTGTGCTGGCGATTGCCGATAATGAGCATGAATCCGTGATACTGGCCAATCTCGATATGGAGAAATCGACCGGGGTGTACGCCGAACGTGGCATGGAACATCCATCCTTCCTTAAGTCACATTGGAAAAAGATGATCCAAGAACTGAAACGGCAAGCTGCCCGCAGCCTCGAGCGTTTTGACCTTCCTGTTCATTGAATATACCGGACACAGTCTCAGGAAAAGGGTAGCTACATTGGAAGTCATTGGTCTGGGATCGCGTCAGGTTGCCACGTTCTGGTGAACGCAGCTACGTCGGAAACCTTTGGCCGTATAGTTCCATCCTGTAAATCCTGTTCGTCTCGGAGATACCCCAGCTGAGGTGACTGTCTCTGAAAATCACCGCGCGGCCAGGAAGGCTTTTAGTTTTTCGGCTGTTTTGCCGCCGAAGCCGGGGACCTTGGCAATTTCTTCCAGTGTGGCTGTTTTGAGGCGTTGGACGGAGCCAAATTTTTTGAGGAGGGCCGCTTTTCGGTTTTGACCAATGCCTGGGAATTCGTCCAGCAGGCTTTCAGAAATCTTCTTTAATCGAAGTTGCGCGTTGAAGGTGTTGGCAAAACGATGGGATTCGTCCCGGACGCGTTGAAGCAGTTTCAGGGCGCCGGATCGGTGGTCCAGCCGGAGGGGCGTGGATTCTCCCGGGCGGTATATCTCCTCGAACTCTTTTGCCAGACCGATGATGGGGATGTGGGATAATCCGAGCTTGTCCAGTTCTTCGCAGGCCATACCGAGTTGTCCTTTGCCTCCATCGATCAGGATGAGTTCAGGGTAGGGGGATTCGGGGTGGTGCTGATCTCCGGTCTCCTCTTGTTGTTGCTGGGCTTCGTGTTCTTTTTTGAGTCTGCTGTAACGGCGTCGGACGGTTTCCGCCATGCAGGCGAAGTCATCTTGCCCCTTCACCGTTTTCATTTTGTAACGCCGGTAGTTGGATCGGTCCGGACGTCCGTTTTTGAACCGAACCATGGAGGCGACTTTGAATGTGCCGCTGATGTTGGAGATGTCGAATCCTTCGATTCTTATCGGAAGTTCGGTCAAATCCAAAACCTTGCGGAGCTCCGTCAGGTCGGCAATCGGATCAATGGCCAGTGGCAGCTTGTAGGGTAGTCTTGAGAACTTGCCGGTTTTTTGAGTGGCTTTCTTCAGGTCCTGAAGCATGTCGCGTAGTTCGGCGGCTTTTTCGAAGTCCTGTGCTTCGGCCGCCTTGCGCATCATGGATTCGAGTTCGGTTTCCATTTCGGCAGAATGGCCGGTCAGGAATTCGCATGCGGCTTCGACTTGTTTGAGGTAGTCCCCGGTGCTGATGTTGCCGATACAGGGGGCGGTGCAGTGTTTGAGGTGTCCGTAAAGGCAGTGCTTGTAATCGTGCTCATTGGGGTTCAGCGGACGGCATCCCCGGAGATTAAACTTTTGCCGCACCAAGGTCATCGTGCGACGGATGGCCCCCGAACTGGCGAAGGGACCAAAGTATTGACTCCCGTCATCCTGTCTCATGCGGGTCAGGGTGAAACGGGGGATGGGATCCTTGAGATGGACCTTGAGCAACAGGAAACGTTTGTCGTCCTTGAAACTGATGTTGTAGCGGGGTTTGAACTCCTTGATCAGTTTACCTTCCAGCAAAACAGCA
>Ga0255776_10000712_pt1 | contig 37775 bp, 29 predicted proteins | sample 071ome_19_FD_179974 | JGI IMG/M metagenome (GOLD analysis project Ga0255776, IMG submission 179974) | Coastal salt marsh microbial communities from the Groves Creek Marsh, Skidaway Island, Georgia - 071413AT metaG (version 2) | ecosystem: Environmental > Aquatic > Marine > Intertidal zone >... | reverse complement strand
TTGATCAGACGGCTATAGGACAAGCCGTGCTCCCTGGCAGCAGCGTTAATGCGCTGGATCCAAAGCCCTCTAAACATTCGCTTTTTGACCTTGCGATCGCGGTAAGCATATTGACCGGCTTTGGTGACTGCCTGCTTGGCAACTCTAAATACTCGGCTCCTAGCGCCGTAATACCCTTTGGCTGCCTTTAAAACTTTCTTATGGCGACGGTGCGCCGTCACTCCACGCTTGACTCTTGGCATGATTCATCCCTCAGAAATAGTTTTGTTCGCTCCGTTGAGAGGAGCGCAATTGATCCGACGCTTAGTCGCCTAACATCCGCTTAATGAGCGGCGTGTCAGCTGCGGCGATGGTCTTCATCCCGCGCAAGTGACGCTTACGCTTGGTCGGTTTTTTGGTCAGGATGTGATTCCTGAAGGACTGTCGGTGCTTGTATCCGCTGCCACGCTTTTTAAAACGCTTGGCTGCACCACTGTTGGATTTCAACTTTGGCATCTTTGCTACTCCGCAATTCAATGTTTAGTGGTCTCACATCGGTGCCAGCCGGCGTGAGCCTTTCTTTTACGGCGACGGGGTCTTAGGACCTATCTCGTCTCGGAGCGCGCTCCGAATTCAAGCTTCTGCTTCTTCAACCGCTTCGGGTTCGTCATTAGCTGCTTGACTACCGCCTTTCTTCTTTGTGTTGGGAGCCAGAACCATAATCAGCTGACGGCCTTCCATTTTTGGAAATTGTTCAACGGTCCCCAATTCCGCAAGATCGGCTTCGATGCGCTTAAGCAATTCGATACCGAGCTCTTGGTGGGCCATCTCCCTTCCGCGAAAGCGGAGCGTCACTTTGGCTTTGTCACCATCACTTAGGAAACGAGTCAGGTTGCGTAGTTTTACCTGATAGTCTCCTTCATCCGTTCCTGGTCGGAACTTCATCTCTTTGACCTGCATGCGTCGCTGCTTTTTCTTGGCAGCGGCCTTGCCTTTTTTGGCCTCAAATACCATTTTCCCGTAATCGAGGACCTTGCAGACCACGGGGTCCGCATCTGGAGCGATCTCAACTAAGTCTAGTTTGGCTTCCAGTGCCGCTTGACGTGCTTCCTCTATCGAAACGATCCCAACCTGTTCTCCAGAGGCACCAATCAGGCGCACCGTTGTTGCTTCGATGGCGTCGTTAATACGCGCCTTCTTTGAACCATCCTTCTTAATTCTTCACTCTCCTAGGGTCGACGAGCCGCGCATTATAGCAAAATCAGGCGATTCGTCCCTTTTTTTCTTCATCTTTTCGCACAAGGTCAACAAACGCTGAAATAGGCATCGAACCGAGGTCCTCACCGTTTCGGGCACGAACCGCTACCGATCCCGAATCACGCTCGCGATCGCCGACCACCAACAAGTAAGGAATCTTCTGTAGCGTGTGTTCGCGTACTTTGAACCCGACCTTTTCATTACGCGTGTCATTTTCAACGCGAATGCCTGCTGCTTTAAGCGCGTCGGTGACTTCGTGCACATACGCCGATTGACTGTCGGTAATGTTAAGCACCATCGCCTGCACGGGTGCAAGCCAAGTCGGGAACTCGCCCGCGTAGTGCTCGATCAAAATTCCAATAAATCGCTCGAACGAGCCAAGCATCGCCCGATGCAACATCACCGGGATCTGCCTTGAGCCATCTTCCGCAACATACTGGGCATCCAGACGATCCGGCGTAGAGAAATCGACCTGAATAGTGCCGCACTGCCAAACACGCCCTAAACAGTCCTTTAAAGAGAACTCGATCTTTGGCCCGTAGAAAGCGCCCTCACCGGGCAACTCCTCCCATTCGAGTGCTTTATCGTTAAGGGCATTAGCGAGCGCCTGCTCTGCCCGATCCCAGACCTCATCGCTACCGACCCGCTTCTCTGGTCGAGTCGACAATTTGATGATGATGTCGTCAAAGCCGAAATCCTGATAGACGCGCGTGATTACCGTGATGAAATCCAACACTTCTTCATGAATCTGGTCATCCCGGCAAAAAATATGCGCATCATCCTGCACAAAACCCCGAACTCGCATGATGCCTTGCAGCGTTCCTGACGGCTCATTGCGGTGGCAGGAGCCAAACTCAGCCAACCGAATCGGCAGGTCCCGGTAACTCTTCAATCCCTGATTGAACACCTGCACGTGGCAAGGGCAGTTCATGGGCTTGATCGCGTACTCACGACTATCTGAACTCAGCGAGAACATGTCATCTGAAAACTTGTCGGCATGCCCCGACTTTTGCCACAAGCTCATGTCTACCACCTGCGGCGTTTTTATCTCTTGGTAACCGTTGGCATTCTGAACATCGCGGATATACTGCTCTAGCACCTGCCAGATTTGCCAACCTCTTGGGTGCCAAAAGACCATGCCAGGCGCAATATCCTGAACGTGGAAAAGATCTAACCGTTTACCCAGCTTTCTGTGATCGCGCTTCTCTGCTTCCTCAATTCGAAAGAGATAATCCTTGAGTGCTTTTTTATCTCCCCAGGCGGTGCCGTAGATGCGTTGCAGCATCTCGTTGTTCGAATCCCCTCGCCAGTAAGCGCCTGCCACTTTCGTGAGCTTGAACGCTTTGAGTTTCCCCGTGTCGGGAATGTGAGGGCCTCGACAAAGGTCGATGAATTCACCCTGCTGGTAAAAAGAGAGGACTTCATCGCCTGGAATGCTTTCCAGGATCTGCACTTTGTAGTCCTCGCCTTTTTCTTTAAACAACGCCACCGCTTCGTCTCTCGACATTTCTGAGCGGGTTACGGGCTGCGCCGCTTTGGCGAGCTCGAGCATCTTTTTCTCGATTTTTTCTAGGTCTTCCGGCGTGAACGGACGCTCGTAAGCAAAGTCGTAATAGAACCCATCTTCAATCGTTGGACCGATGGTGACTTGCGCGCCTGGAAATAGCTGTTGGACTGCTTGGGCCATTAGATGCGCACAGGAGTGACGAAGGACATCAACGCCCTCCTCGTCCCTCGCCGTGATAATCGACAAATCGCTGTCTTCGATGATAGCAAAGCTGGTATCGACTAACGCATCGTTGACTCTTCCGGCAAGCGCGGCAGAAGCGAGCCCCGCCCCAATCGATGCTGCGACTTCGGCAACCGTTACTGGTTGTTCAAATGCTTTTTGCGTGCCATCGGGCAAAGTAATGGTGGGCATTGTCTTCTCCTTTCCAGTGATGACCCCTACCAAAGGCCATGTGTTATCTAGAGTCTTCGCTATAGACAGCGGATTTAGATAAGAAGTGGTAGGAACGGTCGGATTCGAACCGACGACCCTCGGCTTGTCGAGCCGATGCTCTAACCAACTGAGCTACGTTCCTATAGTACGTCCTCTTGACTAACGTTTTGTTCGAATAGGTGCCCTCCACCGAGGCGCCCCGCTCTCAAGGCGCGCTAATATAGCAAATGAAGGTAGGCCTGCCTAGATTCGAACGAAGTGGTCCCTTAGATGCTCGATCTTATCTCGCACGGCCGCCGCCGCCTCAAATTCTAAGTCCTTCGCGAGTGCAAACATCTCTTTTTCCAGCGCGACGATCTGTTGCTCGACCTGATCTGGCGACAGCAATGCATCCAGCACTGGCACCTCACCTTTCTTCTTAGCGGCGGCATCGCGAGCGCGTTTTGACTTCGCGCCTTTGCCACTTGGATCCCTTGCGCCTTCCATGATGTCGGGGACGGCCGTGCGAACCGTCTCTGGCTTAATGCCATGGGCCTCATTAAAGGCCACCTGCTTGGCTCTGCGTCGCTCCGTTTCTTCCATCGCGCGTTGCATTGAATCGGTGATTCGATCCGCATAAAGAATCGCTTTCCCTTTCACGTTCCGAGCAGCGCGACCGATGGTCTGAATCAAACTTCGCTCTGATCGAAGGTACCCCTCCTTATCTGCGTCAAAGATGGCCACCAACGAGACTTCGGGCATATCCAAGCCTTCTCTCAGCAGGTTAATGCCGACTAACACATCAAATGCTCCAAGCCGTAAATCACGAATGATCTCAACGCGCTCGACGGTATCGATATCGGAGTGCAAATAACGAACGCGCACGCCGTTCTCATCCAAGTAATCTGTGAGGTCCTCGGCCATCCGTTTAGTGAGGGTTGTAATCAGCACCCGGTCGCCATCATCGACCCTTGATTTAATCTCGCCCAACACATCGTCGACTTGAGTCTTGGCTGATCGGACCTCTAACTCTGGATCGATCAGCCCAGTCGGTCTAACTACCTGCTCGACGACTTGACCCACCCGGTCTAACTCGTATGGCCCGGGCGTCGCTGATACATAAATGGCTTGGGGCGCCCGCTCCTCCCACTCCTCGAAACGAAGCGGTCGATTATCCAGAGCAGATGGCAAGCGGAACCCGAACTCAACCAAGGTTTGTTTGCGCGAGCGATCACCTTTGAACATAGCGCCGATTTGTGGGATCCCAACGTGAGACTCGTCAATGATTAAAAGCGCGTCTGGCGGCAGATAATCGTACAGCGTCGGCGGTGGCTCGCCCGGCCCACGACCGGACAAAAATCTGGAGTAGTTCTCGATGCCATTGCAGTAGCCTAGCTCGCGCATCATCTCTAGGTCGTACCGGGTCCGCTGATCGAGCCTTTGAGCCTCAACCAGCTTGTTGTTCTCATTGAGCACTGAGAGTCGAGCTTGTAACTCTGCTTGGATCTGATCGATAGACTTATCAAGCGTCTCTCGAGGCGTCACGTAATGACTCTTCGGAAAGATCGTGATTCGAGGCACCTTTCGAATCGCATGGCCGGTTAACGGGTCAAACAGCGTGATCTGCTCAATTTCATCATCAAAGAGCTCGACACGAATCGCTTCCTTGTCTGACTCCGCAGGGAAGATATCGATGACATCGCCTTTCACGCGATAGGTGGCGCGCCGCAGTTCCATTTCGTTTCTGGTGTACTGGAGCTCCGCGAGCCGCCGCAGGACCCAGCGCTGGTCCACACGATCTCCTCGGTCCAGATGAAGCACCATGTTGAGGTAAGCCTCGGGGTCACCTAGACCATAAATACTGGACACTGAGGCAACAACCAATGCATCCCGCCGCTCGAGCAGGGCCTTGGTAGCAGAGAGCCGCATCTGCTCGATGTGGTCGTTGATAGCGGCATCTTTTTCGATATAGGTATCAGAAGACGGCACATAGGCTTCTGGCTGGTAATAGTCGTAGTAAGACACGAAGTACTCGACCGCGTTTTTGGGGAAGAATCCTTTGAATTCGCCATAAAGCTGCGCTGCCAGGGTCTTGTTGGGCGCCATGATTAACGTTGGACGCTGCAGCTGTGAGATAACATTCGCGATCGTAAAGGTTTTGCCCGAACCAGTGACCCCGAGCAGCATTTGAGACGCGAGCCCTGATTCGAGGCCATCAACCAACTGCTCAATCGCCACAGGTTGGTCACCTGCGGGCGCGAATTTAGTATTGAGCTCAAAGACTTCGGACTTCATGGACATACTGCCAAAACGGGCTGATTATTATGCACGAGTTTACGCACAGATCATTGACGCAGCCCAATACCCACCGTAGAATCCCGGCCTCCAATGATCCCCGATAGCTCAGTTGGTAGAGCAAATGACTGTTAATCATTGGGTCCCTGGTTCGAGCCCAGGTCGGGGAGCCATTTCATAAAAAAGCCCGCTTTGTGCGGGCTTTTTTATGCCCTCGAATCAGAATCGAGGAGGGTTCGCCCTTGCTCTCGCAGGATCTGCACCAATTGAAGATAAGGTACACTCCCCTTTTAGGAGCGCCTCTATAATCTGGCGCCGAACCCAACCAAGAAACAAAAGATGGAGCCGTCGCTCTGCGATACCGTCACTGCGGTCACCCTTGAGCTAGGCGGCACAGATCGGATGATTAGTTATGCAAGACCATCGAATTCAACCCCTAGTGGCCATTAGCGCGCTACGTCGCCTGCTTCAGGATCCTGAAAAAACTGAAGAAGTTTTCGTTATTTTACGGGCGCTCACTGGGCGTTCCGTCTTGAACGCATTTAAACGGTTCAAATCAATGCCAACCGGGCAGGCAATCCTCAATGAAGAGCGAGACCTGGTTGCCCACCTGGACGACCGAGACGCACTCAGAGCCCTGCCCGAGGGTTCGCTTGGGCGCGCATACTTGCAATTCGTTGAGCGCGAAGCGATCTCAGCGGGAGGGCTGATCGAAGCAAGCGAGCGCGACCTTGAATTTGTTGATGCCGACTTTGAGCGCTTTGCCAACCGCATGCGCGACCAACACGATTTATGGCACGTGCTCACCGGCTATGGACGAGATACGTTTGGTGAGGCCTGTCTCCTCGCGTTTACCTACGCTCAAACCAACAATCGCGGCATTGCTTTTATTGCGCTCGCAGGCATGTTCAAACTGAGCCGAGCGATCGGCGGAAGCGTTCGTTCGGCTATGTGGCAAGCCTATCGAGCAGGCAAGCGCGCAAGCTGGTTGCCTGCGGAAGACTGGGAATCTCGCCTTGAGCAGCCCCTCGAGGCAGTGAGGGAGGAACTCGGAATTACACCCCCCGAACGTTATCGAGAGGTACTTGAGGCTTTACCCGCGGCCGCTTAGACCAAGCATCGTCTCAAAGTGGCTATGTGGGGAATCGACGACTTCTCAGCGATCTCGTGGTCTGCAAACAATCCTCGTTATCCTCTGCTTGGATTCGCTCCTTGGCTTAATCTTTACCGCCTCTGCGCTTCATTCCTAAAGACTGCGGGCGTAGAGACCGCAAAGTTTTGTTGCCCTGCATAGCATCAAACCCACTTTTAGCGCGCTTAACCTAACCAACCAGGTGGGCTAACTGGTCACCACCCAGGGTTGCAATGTAGTCTGAAGTGCTAGCCCCCTTTGGACCGAATAGCACTAGGCTTGAAGGGGGGAACGCGTCACGTCAGGGACATGGACGATTCAGTTACCGTCTCGCCAATCCCACGCAAAGGACCCTTTGTTATTTGCTACCCGAACGAGCGGGTCGAGGGGTTGACCGAGAGGCTGGGGAATTTAAGAAGCGAAGCCTTAACTAACGACTAACCTTAATTTGCGCTTGCAGCGTATCCTTACCGATACCTATCCTGTCCCGCCCCTGAATCTAAAATATTAGAGCAAACCAATATGCGACACCCTGCTGCCGAGTTTGATCAACCCGTATCTGAACCCCCGACCTTTAGTGTCGCGGAACCTACATTTTTTGACCGGGTGAGTTTCAACTTCAAACAACGCCAAAATATCCAAAAGGCCATGCAAGCACGGTATGAACAATACGGCGCGGTCGTTCGAAGTGGATTTCTCGGCTTCGAGCTGACTCAACTCTTTGGCCCAGATTGGAACCAGGTGGTTTATCAAAATCGTGATGGTCTTTTTTCAAGTGAGGAAGGCTGGGAATTCGTACTCAAGCGTATTTTCCCAGGGTCCGTCATGGCAATGGACGGTGCGGATCACCTCTACCAACGCCGGATCATGTCGCAAGCATTTAAGAAGCCTAAGCTGGTCGCATACCTTGAGACCATGAACCCAGTGGTGGACCAAGGTTTGAGCGGCTGGCTGACTGAGGAGCGAGAAGAGGCCCCTTCATTCTTAGTATTTCAAGCGATCAAATCACTCACGCTCGAACTTGCTACCCGTGTATTCATGGGCGTGGAACCAAACGATACCGCCGACAAAATGAACCAGGCCTTCATTGATGCAGTGGAAGCATCCATGGCGCCTATTCGCTATCCGATACCGCCTTTTCAAATGTGGCGAGGGGTTAAAGGTCGCGCATTTCTGGTGGATGCTTTTCAAAAAATCCTTCCCGGAAAGCGAGCGACGAACACGCCTGATTTCTTCAGCCAATTTTGTCATGCAGAAAGCGACGAGGGCGAGAAATTCACTGATCAAGAAATCATTGACCATATGATTTTCTTAATGATGGCAGCCCACGATACAACGACCAGCACATTAACCAGCATGATCTACCTGCTCGCGAAGTACCCTGACTGGCAGGATGAGTTACGAGAGATCTCCCGAGCGATTGGTCACCCTTATCTCGGCTTTGATGAAATCGCAGAACTCGAGCTCTTCGACTGGGTCATCAAAGAAACACTTCGAATGGTGCCGCCACTACCGACCATGCCAAGGCGTGTCCTCAGGGATGCCCACATTATGGGAATTGACTTCAAAAAGGGATCATTTGTGTCCGTGTCGCCTGCGCACACCCATTTCATGAAGGAGTACTGGGCTGAGCCAGATACTTTTAATCCTAGGCGCTTTGACCCGGAAAGTGGCGAAAAGCGGCACCCTTACCAGTGGATTCCTTTCGGTGGGGGCGCGCATATGTGCGTAGGCCAACACTTCGCCACCCTCCAAGTGAAAGCTATCCTGCACCAACTCTTGCTGAACTACCGCTGGACCGTGCCGGAAAACTACACCATCCCCTACCAGCTCATGCCCATCGCCAAACCCAAGGACGACCTACCGGTTTTGCTCAGACGGGCCTAGCCCATGAATTACAGATATGCACTTCCACTATCTGTTGACGTCTGGAAGCTCCAATTAGGCAACAAAAAAGCCCTGCGAAGAGGGCTTTTTGTTTTGTTGGCCACCCCCTAATGGGACGACCGATTGAGCGCTCGCTTAGAACGATGCTGAGATCGTAAAGCCGTAGGTTGCTGGCTCATTCCACCAACCACGCGTGGTGATAGCACCAATGGTGCCCCAACGCTCTTCACGCTCATCCGTCAGGTTTCGACCCCACAGTGTCGCTTGATAGTTGCTCCATGAGTAAGCAAGCGTCGCGTTCAGGTTCGTAATGCTGTCAAGCGTCCCTTGGGGGAAGTTCGAAGAGTTGGTTTCCATATCATCGCGATAGCGATAAGACAGTCTCGCCTTCAAATCACCCTCACCCATTTGCATCGTGTAAGAAGTCGTTACCCCAAGCGTATTCTCTGGGATATTTCGCGGAACCAGTCCTGAGTTATCAGTGATCTCACCGCTTCCCGTCAGATCGGCGAAGTAATCCGCGTACTCAGCTGACAGGTACCCGTAGGTCACCATCATGTCCCACGCCTCGTTGAAGCGAATCATGGCTTCAAGCTCAAGACCATTCATCTCAAGTGACGACGCGTTTCGGACGACCGTTGCCACGTTAGCCGTGCTGACTGGAATCAGAATCGATTCTTGCTTGTCATCGTAGTCAGACCGGAACAGTGCGCCATTGAAGATCATTCGGCCATCCAGCATGGTGGTCTTCCAACCGAACTCATAGTTCTTCACATACTCTGGGTCATAAGAAGGATCAATCAGGTAGTTCGCTTGCCGAGCAAAGAACCCACCACTCTTAAAGCCTTCACTGTATGAGCCGTAGAGCATGACATCATCATTGATCTGATACCGCACGTCGAACTTCGGTGTAGTCTCCGTCCACTTCTGCTTTGCTTCGTACGGATTGAAGATGCCGGGCCATGGCTCGCCGCGGAGCGGATAATATCCAGGCGCGGAAGCACCACCGACAAAGTCTTTTTCTTCTTCTGTCCAGCGGAAACCAGCCGTGAGCGTCAATTGATCAGTGACATACCAATCGGCTGAGAAGAAGAGCGCTGTCGACGTCGTCAACTGGCTTTGGCCGTTGTTACCGGCCACATCATCTTCCCAGGGGAAAACATCATCATAGCCTGGCACACCCTGACGACCCGGCGCCCAGTCTGGATTACCCAATCTTGATAACTGATAGAAGAGATCGAACACGTCCCATCGTTGATCAAAGTTGGTCTCCCAATCATAGAAGCCAGCGATGAACTGGATGGTGTCTGAGAATTGCGACGTTACTCTGAATTCGTGGCTCGTCTGTTCCCAGTCGTTAAAGAAATTCATGCGAAGCATATGAACGGGCGCGCCATCAAAGTCCTGCATATTCTGCTCATCCATATCCCGATTGGTATAGATGTAGGTATACAGAAAGTCTTCTGAATCGAAATTTGCGGTGATGATCGTCGACTTGTAGTCGTTATCACTAAAGTTAGACCCGTCAGACTCAGTAGTGTCAGGACCGTCATTAGCCGCTTCCTGACAGCCGTTAGCGAGATCAAGCTGGATCACATTCAGTAAGCACGCGAGGTCGCTCTGTGGGTTTGCCGTCAGCGAGTTACGGTTGGTATAAGCACCCTGCTCGCTCTGATCCTGCATGATTTCGTAGTGCACCTTCAAGTCAAAGCTATCGGTTGGGGCCCATTTCGCAGCGAAACCATAGTTGGTTTTATCGTCCCCACCGACATCGCGCTGCAGCGTCGTGTTGTAAACGTGGCCATCATGCTGGATCGAAGCACCGAACAGCTTGAGTCCCAGCGTGTTTTCGATAATGGGTACCTGGACGACCGCTTTGACATCCTGGCGCCCGTATTGGCCACCGGTGAAACTGAGATCAGCGCCAAATTCTGACATCGAAACAGGCGTTCGGATCACGTTCAGGATCCCGCCCGTGGTGTTCTTACCAAACAAGGTTCCCTGTGGCCCGCGAAGCACCTCGATTCGCTCAATGTCGAAGTTGTCGAGCAGTACGCCGCTGGATGTGCCTAGGAACATACCATCCATTACGACGCCAATCGCTGGATCGAAGCTCTTGTCGCTTTCCAGTGATGCAACCCCTCGAATAGTGATCGCAGCGCCACTGGCAATACCAGGCGTTCTATTAATGAACAAGTTCGGCGCAAATGCCTGGATGTCCTCAATTCTTCGGACACTCTGCTCTTTCAACTGGCCAGTGATGGCGCTAACCGCCCCGGGCACGTCTTGAATTGACTCATCTTTTTTACGTGCGGTGACGATGACTTCCTCGATCACGTCAGCGCCTTCAGCAGCAAACGTCGGCAGACTAAAAGCCGCCCCGCCAGCTAGCAGTAGGCTCGCTAAACCCAACGAAGCACGGCGTCTTCCTTGATTTTCCTGTCTCATGGTTCCCCTCATGGTTAGTTTGTACCTCTCCCGGGGCCACACTTTGGTTCATGGTGAAAATACAGTCAAGCTTGTTTGTTTTTTATCCGATGAGAGGGAATTGATCAGATAACGCAGAGTGGATGGCCAAGAGAACCTTAAGCGGCTTGATCGAATCCAACCGCGCCATAGAGGGTCATTAGGTTAGATCAGCGGTCTTCGACGGCAACAATTTTCTCAGACCGAGCAATCGGCGCTTCAACGAGTCCGGCAGGGTCAGCATGGCCGGGGTCACAATCAGCGTGAGTACGGATGCGAAGCTGAGCCCCCATACAATGGCCTGCGACAGCGGCACCCAAAGACTGGACAGCGCCCCACCGTAAGTGACATCCCGCGCAATTAAGTCAACGCTGAAATTCATGGCTAGCGGCATTAATCCAAACACTGTAGTCAGTGTCGTCAGCATCACTGGTCGAAGGCGGATGGTACCCGCTTGCACCACTAATGACACAATCTCGGCGCCTGGCTGCTCTCGCTTAAGTTGGTTGAAGGTATCGATCAGAACAATGTTGTTATTCACCACAATCCCAGCTAGCGCAACAATACCGATGCCCGACAAAAGCGAGCTAAACGGATTGCCGGTGACCAATAACCCGATGAATACGCCGGTTGTAGACAGTACCACTGAAAACAGAATCAAGCCGGATTGATAGAAGCTATTAAACTGTGTGACCAACAGCACGAACATAAAAAGCAGCGCCAGGCCGAATGCTGCCAATGTGAACCCTTGGGACTCCTCTTGCTCCTCATTGTTCCCTCGGAATGACACGGTAACTGCTGGGTGTAGCGTTTGGCTCTCAAGCCAAGCCTGCACATTTTTAACAACATCGTCGGGCAGCACCCCTTCTGAGACATTGGCCCTAATCACTTCTGTTGGTTGTAATTGCGTTCTTTGGATGGTCCCGACCGCCTGCGCAGGACGCACTTCAACAAAACTGGTGATGGGCGCCATTCCGCTGCCCGTTGCCACCCGAATTTGCTCGAGGGCCATCAATCGTCGCTCGTCCTCTGGATACTTCACTCGAATGTCAACAGCGTCATCGGCACGATCTGGCCGGTACTCGCCCACTTTCACTCCATTGGTCAACATCTGGACGGCTAGGCCTACTGCCGAGACATCAGCCCCGGCAAGCGCAGCTTTGGCTCGATCAACGACCAACCGCCATTCGAGCGACGGCTTGGGGAGAGAATTCTCAACGTCCACCGCGCCGTCCAGTGTTTCAAGATAATCAGAGATCAGCTGAGTGGTTGGCGCTAATTGATCGCGGTCATACGACGCAATTTGGATTTTTATGGGCTTACCTTGCCCCGGACCTTGCTCCATTTTCATGATTTCAACTGACACACCGGCAAAACGATCCACATCTCTTCGGATGTCTTTAATCATGTCGTCGGCAGTCATCGAGCGCTTATTTTCCGGAAGGAGCTCCATAAAAATGTTGCCGATTTGATCAGAACCTGAAGAGGGGAAATTCCACGCACTCATGCTGGCGACGCCCCTCACATCCATGACAGCCCGCTCTACGTCTTGGAACAAACGATTGGTCTCATCCGCCGAATAGTTGCCAATCGCATTGACACGTATTTGCATGAACTGGGGTTCCGACGAGGAGAAAAAGATCACTCCTCGGCCATACTGGCCATATGCATAGAAGGTGCCCACCAGGAAGGTCAGCGTTAGGACGATAGTGCTCACCGGGTTTCTAGCGGCTGATGCAACCACGCTCACATAAAGGCCCAAAGCCCCTTTCATTTGCCAGCGACGACCCGTCTTTAACGCATTCAACTTTTTCATGAATTCGCCCTGCTCACTGCCGACACGCCCCATCACGGCGCCAAGGGCTGGCGCGAAAAAGAGGGAGTAAAGCAGGCTGCCGCAGAGAACCGCGAAGACTGTAACGGGCAGATAGCGCATGAACTTGCCAACCATGCCGGGCCAGAACATAAGCGGAAGAAAGGCCGCTAAGGTGGTGGCGACCGAGGCGGTTACGGGCCAAAACATGCGCATTGCCGCACCCGAGTAGGCCGCTTGCCTCGGTGAACCAGCTAGCATTCGTCGATCGGCCTCTTCAGTGACAACGATGGCGCCGTCGATCAACATACCGAGCCCCAGCAGCAAGCCAAACATCACCATGAAGTTATAGGTGAACCCAATGACGTACAAAATGGTAATGGCAAAGAGCAAGCTGACAGGAATCCCCAATCCAACGATTAGCCCAGATCGTAATCCGAGTGCGGCAACCACTACGATCATGACCAGACAGAGCGCCGTTCCAATATTGCCCTGCAGCTCATCCACTTGCTGCTGCGCGAAGATCGATTGATCAACGCTGTAAAGCACGTCAACGCCTTGGGGAAACGTCGGTTTTGCATCGTTGATCAATTGTTTGACCTCGGCAACCGTATCGATCACGTTGGCGTCGGTCCGCTTGGTGATTTGAAGAGTGATGGCTCGGCGGCCATTCATGCGCGAATAACCCGAGCGCGTCTTAAAGGTTCGCTGGATATCGGCTACGTCACTCAGTGTGACGACGGCCTCATCCGCACTGATCAGCGGGAGGTCATAGAGGTCACTCGCGTTCTCAATAACACTGGGAACTTTGATGGAAAACCGCCCATTACCATTGTCTAAATTCCCTGCTGGTATCAATCGGTTGTTCCGAGAAAGTAGCCCCATGAGCGATTCAGGGGACACGCCATAGTGCTCGAGCGCCTTGGGATTCAGCGTCACCTCGAGCACTTCCTCACGCGCGCCATACATTTGCGTGTTAAGCACAGAGGGCAGCGCTTCTATCTTCCTTTTCATTTCTGTGGTTAGGTAGTAGAGCGAGCGCTCTGACATCATCTCGGAGGCGAACCCAACCATTAAGACGGGAAAGTCGGCGGTACTCTCCTCCTCTATAACAGGCTCTTCGGCGGAGCTAGGTAGTTTTGATCGCGCTCGGTTAACGGCTTCACGGAGATCAATCAGCGCCTGGTCAATATCTTGATCAGCCTCGAACTCAACGCCCAGACGACCAGTATTCTCGCTGGCGTAGCTGGATATCTCTTTCACGCCCTCGAGGTTTCTGACTTCGAATTCGAGCGGCATCACCAGCAATCGCTCCGCATCCTCAGGAGAGATACCCTCACTGAAGACCACGACCCCGAAATACGGGACGGCGATGCTCGGGTCGCCCTCTACCGTGATGGATCGCATTGCGGCAACCCCAGCAATAATGACCATTACCATGATCAGGAGAGTGGTTCTGCTGCGGTGTATCGCGCTCTCAAGAAAATTCATGATGCGAATCTAACCTTGCTCGTTGATCGGCCGCGCTAAACTGGCTTCAGACACTGACAAAACGCGCTCGCCATCGCTCACACCGTGCTGTCCGACCGTGATGAGCTCGACTTCATTGGGTAATCCTGCAACCCAAATCCCAAACTCGTCCTCACCAATAATTTCAATCGGATTAAAGACGACCCTATCTTGAACCACAGAGCGAAGGCCTGGCCGGCCCTCGTCATTTAAAATAAGCAGCCCAGGCGACACTCTATGCGCCAGCGTCTGGTCGAGTGAGATTTCGATATCCGCCGACAGGCCGCTCGAAAACTGGTAGCTGTCATTATTCACTTGGATTTCGATCTCAAACGTCTTGGTGCCCATTTTTGCTACGTGAGAGACGAACGAGACCCGACCAGATAGCGGTTCAAACCCATCGACGGAAATCGTAGCGGCTCGACCGACTTCAACGCCCCGAACTTTCGACTCAGATAAGTCGCCTCGGACAAGCAATGGGTTGAGTTCGACCAACGTCGCGCACGCCATGCCTGGCGTCACAAACTGGCCTACCTCGGCGTGCACTGTCTCTACAAAGCCGCTGAAGGGCGCAGTGAGTTGCAACCGGTCCGATTCAAGTTGCCGTTTGAGCAGATTGGCTTCAGCCAACTTGAGTTGCGCTCTGCTTTCTGACAGCCGGGCATCAGAGAGCAGTCCTTGCTTGGACAGTTTCTGGTTACTCGTGTAGAGCAGCTTCGACTGCTCGACCTGTGCTTGCGCCTCAACCAAACGCGCTTGCCTGTCCTCAGTCGAGATTTGACAAAGCAGGTCGCCAGCCTCTACAAAGTCGCCCCGCTCTACCGGCCTTGCCTCAATCAAACCATCCAGTTGTGTTTGAACCAAGACCTCTCTTTTGTGGCTAGTTTTTCCGGAGATCTGAACCGTGCGCGTTTTATAGGTAGCAATTTTAGCCGTGGTTCGGACACGGGTTGCATCCAGACCGGCCTGGCCCAAAGTGTCCAAATTACGCTCGGCGATGCTTGATTCCTCAGCGATTGTGGAGCCACCGAGCAAACCGGAACCCATCCAAAGTCCAAGACAGACCGCGAAAAGTCCGGCTAGCAGATAGGTTTTTTTCATTTCACTTCCTCATTGCGGTGTCGCAAAAGCCGCTCAATCACACGTGACGTCATTCCAGGGTGGTGATTGTTCGCTCATGAAGCCCTGAACATGCATGCCTTGAACATGAATGCCCTGACAATAAATTCTCTGAACATAAATCCTCTGAACATAAATCTTGGGGGCTCACGGCGGCGGCGATTCTGCCATAGTTTCGAGTCAATTGGGACGAATCCTTCCAACATACGCCTTAAATCATCGGCTTGTTTTGCTCGGGTCACATCGGGGCTACATCTAACGCTTTCTCAATCCGGATCGAAGACCATCAATCACCGCTAGCTCATTTAAGGTTTAATCAAGTCGGCCTTATTACCTTCTCACCATCCTGTCCTTACTCCTCTTCACCACTGCTCTTCACCACTGCTCTTAGTAACAGCTGTCCACTACTGCTCTCCACTACTGCTCTTAAAATTGCTCTTCACCATTTATCTCTACGACTGCGCCGAAATCTAAAGAGACCTGTTAGAGGGAGTTTTGAACCCAAAGTTCCTCTGAGCCTCCCCTCATAGTCCGAGCTGCCTTTTTGCTGGGCCATTTTGACTGAGTTGACTGAGCTCGATCTCGGCAAACCATCCATTACCAAGCAACGTTTCACCAGGCCCACCGACTGCTGGCGGTTCAAAGCACCTGATTCACGAGATGCCTGCCTGATGCACTAGATGCCCAGTAGACCCTCACGAGACCAGTCCTAGCGGAACGAGATACTCACCTAACCCATGGTCATTAACGTAGACAGCAATCCAAGATGCATGCCAGTTCACGCGTGACGCCATGTCATTGATTTTACTTGAGAAAGGTTTTTAACGCTGCCCAAGACGAACCGTTTTTTGCTCTTTTCGCTAATACTTGGCGAAGAGATAACCAGATAATGATTTCTCTAGGCTACCTTCCTGCGCTTTCGCCCCGCCCTGTCATAGCTGGTCGATGGGAACATAGCTGGTGAAAGGGACATAGCGGGCGAAATGGCAGGTGACATGGCTAGTGACATGGCAGGTGAGATGGCCTCAATTTAGCTGATGGTGATAAGCTCAAGTTCGCTAGCCCAAGAAGTCGCTAGCCCAAGAAGTCGCTAGCAATGTGTTTCGCCCCCTTGAGATGGTCACTATGGTCACAATCCTTGAAGCCAAGCGCATCGTTACGATGAACCCCGGCAACACTTACGCGACTCACATCGCGATCAAAGACGGAATCATTTTGGGTGTCGGTCCGCTCGAGGAGTTAACCGGTTGGGGGGAATACACGCTCGACCGAACGTTCGCTGACCAGGTCTTTGTTCCAGGATTTGTTGAGGCGCATGCCCATGTCATGGCTGGGGGCATGTTATTGCTTCCTTTTATGGGCTTTTACGATCGTTATCGGGGTGATGGCAGTCTAGCCCGGGGCATCAAAAGTTATGACGCGTTGATTGAGGCATTGCGCGAAGAGGAAGGTGCCATAGAAGACCCTGACCAACCGCTCGTGGCGGTTGGCTTTGATCCGATTTATTTTGGAGATCAACCCAGGTTGAGTCGGCACCACCTGGATCAGGTATCCACAACGCGACCCATCTTTATTTACCACGCGTCTGGCCATCTCGCGACGGTCAACAGTGCCATGTTAGCGGCGCACCAGGTCACCAAAGACATTCAGGTCGAAGGGCTAGGCCGCGACGCTGACGGCGAGCTAGATGGTGAGCTCCGAGAGCCACCGGCGATGTCGCTCTGTCGATCCGGTTACGGCGCTGTTCAGCGAGTGAACAACACTGAAGCAGCGATGGTCGAGTTTGGAAAACAAGCCACCAATTGCGGTATTACCACTTGCACGGACTTGGGCGGGTTATCGTTGTTGTCGGACAAGTTCCTAGCACCCTGGCAGTCGGTCACTAGGGGTGAGCACTATCCGCTTCGTGTTGCCCAGTACAACATCGGCGCCATTCCTGGCAGTCAAGCGGACTGTGAGGCAGCAGCCGAACGCCTTATGGACATCCGCAAAGACGAGCATGAAAAGCTTCGATTCCCAGGGGTGAAATTCATTTTGGACGGATCCATTCAGGGATTTAGTGCGCTCTTGAACCCGCCTGGCTATTTCCAAGGCTCAGATCACGGGCAGCTGCTGGTGGTTCCAGAACAACTCCAATCGATGCTGCAGCCATTTCATGCACGGGGCATCAACATTCACATGCATTGCAACGGCAATGCGACTCAAGACTTGGCCATCGATACCATCGATCAATTACTCCGAGCGTTCCCATGGTTTGATCATCGTCACACCATTACCCATGCGCAGCTAACCACCCAAGCCCAGCTGCGTAAGATGGCCAACCTTGGACTGTGCGCGAACTTCTTCTCCAATCACTTGTGGTACTGGGGCGATCAACATTACGAGATCACAGTGGGCCCAGAGCGAGCGCATCAGCTCGAACCTTGCGCATCCGCTGTAAGAGCAGGCGTGCCCTTTTCTGTCCACAGCGATGCAGGAGTAACCCCCCTTGGCTCGCTACATACCATGTGGTGCGCCGTGAATCGAATGACTCCATCAGGCCGCACACTTGGAGAGGAAGAGAAGATTAGTCCCCTTCAGGGACTCAAAGCCGTAACCATCGACGCGGCTTACCAACTGCATCTCGACCACGAAATTGGTTCGCTCGAGGCTGGAAAGAAAGCCGACATCGCGATACTGGCAGAAGATCCTCTCAGCGTTGACCCGATGCACATTAAAGATATCGACGTGCTCGGCACCTTCCTCGCGGGCGAGCTATACCCTGCCGCCGGAAGCAATGTGTAGTGATTCCACTCACGATCATTGGCGGCTATCTCGGTGCGGGGAAATCAACCCTTCTGCAGCGCCTTGTGCGCGAACCTGGAGACAGGATCCTCGGGCTTTTGATCAATGACTTCGGGAGCATCAATATCGATGCCGAGCTCATTGCGTCTGCCGATCACGACAAAGTCGAACTGACCAACGGATGCATTTGCTGTTCGTTGGCCGACGGCTTTCATGAGGCCCTGGAAACGCTGCTGCTTCGCGACCCGACACCAGACCACATTCTTGTGGAGGCGAGCGGCGTCGCAGACGTCCATAGCCTCGCCCAGTACGGCCATCATCCCGAGCTATCCCTCTCTGGCGTCCTTGTCGTCGTTGACAGCGAAACGGTCCGCGACAAGAGTAAGGATCCCTACGTTGGACGAACCATTACCCGCCATATCGAGGCAGCCGATCTCATCATCGCAAACAAACAAGATCTTGCTTCGGATGCAGAGCGCGAGCGTCTAAAAGCGTGGCTCGCCTCGGTCAATCCAGCAGCACCGATTCTGCCGACGACGAGTGCAAACGTGCCTATCGATATCGCGCTTGGTCATCGGGTAACCGACCCCACACCCTCGATGCTGAATGATAGAAACCTTGCATCGCCCGAAGCCGATCACCTGTTTGACGCTAATCGCACGTCGGGTCATGCCACCTTCGCGCGCTGGATGTGGCAACACGATAGTGTCTGCCTTCCTGATGACGTCGAACCATTTCTGAAGGCGATCCCCTCTACCATTTGGCGATTAAAAGGATGGCTCGAAACCGGTGACGGCATACTCGAGATACAAAAAGTAGGCGCTAGACACTCGATTCGCGCCCGAAGCGATATGAACAAGACGGGACAGTCCCTCATTGCCATTGGATTGGCGGATACCTTTGAATCAGCGCGTTTAGATCAGCTGGCAGCTCAGCATCTCACTACCCCCGATAAGGACAACACGATTTGAAGGACCAACTAACAACCCCGCTGCTGCCCATCGCCATGTGGTCCCCGCCGCGAGCCCGAAGCACGATGATGATGCGCGTCTTTGAATCCCTCGGATGTCGGGTGATGGACGAGCCCTTTTATGCGTATTGGCTGGCCGCTACCCAAAAGACCGATGACCCTGGTTACGCAGCGACTCTTGCCGCTCACGAAACGGATTGGCGGGTCGTCGCTAACAATGTCGTCCGCCCCGATCTCGGCTCGTGCCATCGCAGCTATCAAAAGCACATGGCAATCCACATGCTAGATCCTGTGGACCTCAGTTTCATGCGGCATCTTCATAACTGCTTCTTGATTCGCCATCCTGCAGAGGTCATCGCGTCGATGGCGGGCTTTCGAGACCTTGTTCCAAAGCATGAGGCTGATATTGAGGCTGCTGCCCTCCTCGTTGGCATCCCACAACTAGAGCGAATTTTCAATCATGCGAGCGCCATCAACACCGACCCTGTCGTTGTGATTGATGCCAACGACGTACTAGAAAATCCAACGACAGTGCTCTGCGCGTTTTGTCAGGCGGTCCACCTCCCTTTCGATGCAGGAACCCCTATCCAATGGAAGGCGGGCAGGCATCCAGACGACGGCGCCTGGGCGGATGAATGGTACCAAGCGGTGTATCAAACGACAGGCCTCAAGCCCTATGAGCGAAAGCAAGTAGCAGTCCCTGCTGCACTTCAGCCAGTCCTTGATTACTGCTTGCCAGTTTACGAAAAGATAGCTCACCACAAGCTCGGAGGCCCGCGGCATGATGACTGATCCGAGAAATCAGCATATCAAACACTACATCAATGGCCGGTTTGTTAGCCAATACGAAGCCGCTGTTCCTTTATTCGACGCCGGTTTTTTACACGGCAAGCAAGTGTGGAGCGCCCCTCGACTTATCAACAAACATATTTTCCGATTCCAAGATCATCTAGACAAAATTCGTCACTCTGCGGAAATCAATTTCTTCCCCGATATTCCATCCGATGAAATCATCATCGACGCGGTGCGAGAGACGCTTGCCTACAATCAAATGACTGACGGTGTCCACGTGCGAATCCTCGTGACCCCAGGGACACAGGTCACTGCCAGCATGGATCTCGCCGCGATCATCGATTGGCAAGGCGAACCTAGCGAGCCGCAAGTCATTGTGATGCCCGAGTATCGAGGTGGAGTCTATGATTCGCAGGCGGGCATCGCTTTAGTCACGTCTTCATTTAAAAGGCCAGGTCCAGACACCGTCGACCAAACGAGTCATGACAACAACCAGAACGCGTCTTCGAGAGCGCTAGCCGAGGCAAAAAGACTGGGTGCCACCTCTGCACTGATGTACGACCCCGAGGGTTATCTTGCTGAAGCGCCTGCTTCCCATGTCGCTATCGTCAAGGATGGGCGATTCCTAACGCCCCATGTGCGGTGCTGCCCGCCTGGGGTTACCCGGCAAGTCCTGCTCGAGGCCTGCGCCAACTTAGAGATCGAGTCATGCGAAGCGGATTTAACACCAAGAGACATTGAGCAAGCTGACGAAATCATGCTGCTGGGTACTATGAGCGGCCCGGTAGGCGCAGTGTCGCTGGATCAGAGGCCAGTGGGTAGTGGCGCAGTTGGACCGGTGACACGGCAGCTTCAACACCAGTACCAGCAGATGTTAATGGACCCCCATCATGGGTACCCAATTTTTGATGGCAACAGCCCGTCATGATGGGAACACATCCCCCTCTCAAGCCGAATGGGCAACAACGGGTCAATCATCGCCAGCCCGTCGAGAACCAACGATCACGAGGATCGCTTAAAAACGGGTTTATCACCTTTGACGGTCACCCTCACGCCGCTCCTGGTCTCAGGAAAGTAGTCCCAAACTGCCATGTGCTGGGTGCACCGGTTGTCCCAAATTGCGAGCGCATTGGGCTGCCAAGAAAAGCGGCAGTGAAAATTAGGATTCTTCACGTGCTCGAACAGGTAGCCCAACAACGCTTGACTCTCACCGGCCGTTAATCCTTTGATTCGCTTGGTGAAGCCACTATTCACAAACAGCACCGGTCGACCCGTTACGGGATGGGTTCGAACCACCGGATGGGTTGCTTCGGGGTTAGCGCGCTGGGGCGCATGATCACCATAGAACCCATCGTAATTGGCGGTGTGAACCGCTTCTAGGCCTTCGAGCATTCTCTGCATAGGGTCAGATAACTCTTCAAACGCTTGATACATGTTGGCCCACAAGGTGTCGCCCCCGGAACTAGGCGTTTCGTGAATCTGAAGAATGCTGGCCATGGGCGGCTCTTCGTCAGCGGACACATCAGAGTGCCAGCCCTCCCCATTATTTCGCTTTGAAGAAGCGTCCGTATGAATGCGCATCAGCGCGGGGTTGTCACCGACAAAGGGGGCTGCAGGATGAATGTGTAGGTCCCCAAACCGCTCCCCGAGCGCCAGGTGTTCGAAGGATGTGAGCCTCGGGCCTTCAAAAAACAGCACCAAATGGTCCATCCACGCTCGGTGCAACCACTCGAATTGCTCATCATCAAGGGGGCGCGTCAGATCCAGCCCTTCGATCAGGGCTCCAATCCTAGGCGTGATTGGCCTTATGGCAGGTGCGGTTTTACTCATCAGCAAGACCTCTAGCTACCTTTTAACAGTGTCGCCACTGCACAACTTCGCAGATGACGCGCTTTTTGGCCGCGCCTTTTTGACGCCGGTTCGCCAACCCCCATTGCGCAATGCCCACCTGCTCGAACTTCCCTTCGCCAAGACACCGGTTATCTCGGCATATCAATTTCTGATGCTTCATAAAACGATGCAGTGACCGATTTGGGCGGATGGGCGGCCATCGCCGCCTGGAAATCGGCCATATGCGGTTCACCAAAGTGCGCTTGAAGGGCTGCTTGATCGAGCCACTTCTCTGTTATTCGCAGGACCGATGGACGATTCAATTCCACGGCGAAAGTGTAGTCGATGCAGCCCGATTCGGCTCTGCTCTTTTCTTCCATGACTGCAATCGCTTCCTTCATTCCAGCGATGTTCTCTTCCGTACTTTCAATTATTGCGTTGACGACAATCAATTTGTTCTCCTTCAATCACTGAACCAAGATGTGATCATTGATCTGCACCCTTGTCCAGTGAACGCGAGTGATGCAGTCAGCAAAAACGATCAAAGAACGGGATATCACCGGCAGGCACGCGATCCGTGATCATTGCCCAGATAGCGATCGGCGCCTCGAAAATCAACGTCAATGCGGCTAAACATTGGGCAAGCGACAGGGCAACAGCTTGGACATTGGAAGGCGGAAGTGAGAGAAAAAAGAGAAGGTATAACAAGGTCGCGAAGAACCCAGCGAAAGAGATGTCGAAGAACGCCCGCTTCGAGATCACCGCAGTTCTCATGTTGAATAGGAAAATAGCGTACCAGCGTGTTGCGAATTCAACTGAGGCCTTTTGCCTGATCGCTGCCAAAAGGTGCGCCCACTCGTGGAGTAGATAGGCTGACAGGCCCAGTCCAATGCCCGCAATGATGCCAAGCGCTTCGATCGATTGAGCACCCCACCAACAGAGTAGGGCCACGGCCACAATGACAGCATCTCGTAGCGCATAAAACTGCCAGCCCCTTTTCGCGATAACGACCCTACTTTCTTCCATGCGACACCCTTAATGCCCTCATTGACGCTGACCTTGGTGCTGTTCGGCACTCGGGGTTTTGTCGTTCTCGAATTCCACCCCTTGAACGGGGTTCTATACGAGCGGTCGCCCTGACTGCTAGCTTAACGATAACTCGCCAAATAACCCGAGTCATTGGCAAACCTTGTCATTGCACGCTGGAATCAAGCGCTCCCAAAATGAGCAGGACTGCTTGTTCTAACGCTCGGAGGGGGAGTTTCTCATTGACGCCTACAAAAATGGCCGGTTCTCACCATCCAACGAAACCTCCAAGGTGGCCAGAACGGTACCAACTGGACTTAAGTCGCTCCGGCTACTCGATAGAACTCATTCTTCACTCGCTGCGCAGCCAATCCGGTGACGAATCACTGCCATTGCAGCTGACGGGTAGTCGCTAAGTCGAGTTGCCAAGTCTAATGAATGTGAAAGTTAGTCATAGATGGCCAAGCGCACCTGGGCTTGCCTTGATCGATACTCTACTAACGACCTTCGACATCAATCGTCGACCACCAAATTTCTGCCGCCGCCTGAGTTGATGGCACGTGTCTGTACCTGTGCCTATGAGCGGAGATTCAACGCAAAGAGCCGGGACTGATCCCGGCTCTTTGGTTGGTCAATGGCTTTAACTAACTAGCAGGTAAACTAATTCACCCGGATTCGCTCTCGGTTACGCTCGACTGTCTTCGAGCCGATCCCTTTTACCACCTTCAATTCTTCAGCCGAATAAAAAGGACCGTAGGTCTCCCGATATTCAACGATCGCTTGAGCTCGCCTCAGCCCTATGCCCAACAACTGATTAGCAATGGTTTCCGCATCAGCCTCATTGATGTTGACGGTTCCGGTATCAGGAACGAGCACTGCATCTTCAGCCATAGCAAACGACGCTTCAGTGTCTGCCGATACCTGCCCAGTAGACACTGAGGCCATTAGCGCGGCTAGCCAGATGATCCAAAACTTTCTATGTATATCGCTCAACGATTCACTCCTTCAATTTTTGTAACGTTACTTAACGGGTCATAACGAGGTGTGTTCTGTCGGATAGTTGTACCAACGTGACTCGCTGATTCAGAGGAAAGCTCAACACCTTTGGAACAGCTAGCGATGACAACGAGGAAGAACCCCCGACGGAACAACAGGAAGTGTATTGACTCGCTGAATCGAAGATGTGGGTAGATCGCGAGAGGCTAAGTGCGCAAAGGTGAGGGGCAATGCAATCCGTGATTGCAAGCCGTATGAGCTATTCGCCTTCTAACCCAAAGATTGGCTCAATGCTCGCCCAGTGTCGGCAACTCGGGCAATGCCATCGCATTCTCTTGCCTTCAAACCCACATTCTCGACACCGGTGACTGGGTTTGTCTTGAACGAGGGCCTCAGCAAAATCCTTGAGTAGTTGCAGATACTCACCCGCCTCACCCTCTGCAGCAGAGAGATGGAGATCAATTAAATGAATCAGTCCTCGGACGGTCGGATTGGACCTAAGGTGATCCGCCATGAACCGTGAAACGGCTAGTCCCCCTTCATTTGTCCTGATTAAACCCACCAGTTCCAGTACAACCGAAACAGAGGGCCCCCGCTCGATGCAAGACTTCAAGTAGGCTTCATATCGGCTGAGCGACTCTCCAGCTTCATCATAAGCGCGCCGCAGCAAAGGCAAGGATTCACCGATGTACATAGGGTCCTGCTCGAGAATCCGCTCTAGGGTGGTAATTGCTTCTTTCGCATCCCCCGATTCCAGATTGAGCCGACCGAGAATCAAACTCGTGCGGGGATTATTCGATGCGTGTCCAATCGCCTCGACAACGGATGCCCTCGCTGCATCAAACGACCTCGCGTCAATTTGTTCTTCCGCCAGTTCGCAATAATAGTGTGAGATCGCCGATTCGAGCCGAGCCTCATGACCACCACCAGTCATATCCCTAGCCGTCTCGATACAGCGCAACCAGTCACGCTCTTGCTCATAAACTTGTAGCGTGACCTGTAGCGAGTCCTTTCGGTATTGCGGATTCTCTAATGCGAGCTTGACTGACATATCCTCGGCCCGATCGAGTAGACCCGCCTGCAGATAGTTCCTTGCGAGCTCGATCTCCACTTCATGACGAGTTCGCTGATCGAGTCTTGCATGCTTCAAAACGTTCTCATGAACGAACACGGCTTTCTCGAGCTCGCCCCGACGACGCAACAACCCGCCCAGCGCTAGATGGGTGTCGATGTTGTCTTGATCAACCCTCAATGCTTCGACCAGTGTCTCGACCGCCTCATCCTGCTGCTCGTTCAGAAGGTGCCTTAAGCCTAGTTCGTAAGATTTCGACTGTTTACGCTCGCGACGCCCCAGCCCCCAACCAATCGCTAGGGCAACCACCAATAGTAAGAGCAGTGCGAGCTCGTTCAAGACCAAATCTCCTTCGTGATCCTAACCATCGGACTAGCCCGGCGTTTTAGTATCGTCTGACTTGCGCGCAAACCAGCGATTAACGTTTGAAATGAGCTGACCAATTAACACACCGAGGAAGAAACTGAGCACCATCCACCAAGACACAGGCCACGCCTCGGTCTCTACGTGAAGAAGCTTGAGCGATACGTCATCACTATTTTCAGTGGCGAGAATAAATGCTGCGATGACTAGAAATGCCAGCACAATTCGGGTGATCACACGCTTTAATCCACCCATCTCGGCGCTCCGTCAATGATGGCTCGTTTGAAGGCTGTTACCCGATTTGGGTAGAAGGGCCCAACATCTGTCTGTTCGTTTTGAGGCGAAAGACGGATGTCAGCATTGATCGAGCTTGGCACAGCGAGTCTGTCCACAGAATACTCCGGACTTATGAGGCGCTACACGGCTCCCAAGTTGTCATCGGCGGATTCTGGCGACGAAGCCTCGCTCTGGAGGCCTTCGTTCACGCGCTCTCGCAATTCCTTCCCAGGTTTGAAGTGAGGCACATACTTGCCTGACAGTGCCACCTGCTCCCCGGTCTTAGGGTTACGACCAATTCTGGGCGCCCGATAATGGAGTGAGAAACTACCAAAACCACGAATCTCGATCCGCTCGCCTCGAGCGAGCGAATCGGCCATTTGATCCAGAATCAATTTAACCGCCAACTCCATATCCTTGGCGGTTAACTGACTCTGGCTTTCGGCGAGCCTTTCTATGAGCTCAGATTTCGTCATCGTGATTACGCATCACCATCAGTGGCGGCGCGATCTTGCTCTTGCTTGATCAGGTCACCCAAAGTAGCTGGCGTCACCGCTGCCACTTCTCGCTCACGATGCTCGCGGACCGCGGTTTGCTCGTCTGCGATGTCTTTCGCTTTGATCGACACGGTCAGCGCACGAGTCTTTCTGTCGACTCCCACGACCTTCACCTCAACGCTGTCGCCAACGCTCAGCATGGTTCGAGCATCACTTACGTGATCGATAGAGATATCAGAGGCTTTGAGGATACCTTCCACCTCATCAGCAAGGGTCAGCACTGCTTGCCGCGCGTCAACCTCTTTCACTGTTCCGGTAACGATGGAGCCTCTCTCGTTCTGGGCCACGTAATCGGAGAAAGGATCTGACTCCAATTGCTTGAGACCTAGGGAAATACGCTCCCGCTCAGGATCAATGGCAAGTACAACGGTTTCAATCTCATCGCCTTTGGTGAAGTTTCTAACCGCTTGCTCGCCGGGCTCGTTCCACGAAATGTCAGACAAGTGAACGAGACCGTCGATGTCTCCATCGAGCCCAATGAAGATACCGAAGTCAGTGATTGACTTAATATATCCCTTGATCTTGTCGCCCTTACCGTGAAGCGCGGCGAATTCTTCCCAAGGGTTGCCCTTACACTGCTTGATCCCGAGAGAAATACGGCGACGGTCCTCATCAATATCGAGCACCATCACTTCCACTTCATCGCCTACTTGAACAACCTTGGATGGGTGGATATTGCGATTGGTCCAGTCCATTTCGGACACGTGAACCAAGCCTTCAACGCCCTCCTCGAGTTCAGCAAAGCAACCATAGTCAGTCAGGTTAGTGACCTTCGCCATGGTGCGAGTGCTCTCTGGGTATCGGCGCGTAATCGCAAGCCAAGGATCTTCACCCAGCTGCTTGAGGCCAAGCGAGACGCGGTTTCTTTCTCGGTCGAATTTCAACACCTTCACGTCAATCTCATCGCCAACGGCCACGATTTCACTAGGATGCTTGATACGCTTCCAAGCCATGTCCGTGATGTGTAGGAGCCCGTCGATACCACCCAAGTCCACAAAGGCGCCGTAGTCGGTCAGGTTCTTGACGATGCCCTTCAACTCGTGCCCTTCTTGGAGGCTCTTCAACAACTTTTCGCGTTCTTCGCTGTTCTCTGACTCGAGCACACTGCGGCGTGATACCACCACGTTGTTGCGTTTCTGGTCGAGTTTAATTACTTTAAAGTCGAGCACCTGACCTTCAAGCTGCTCGTTATCTCTGAGCGGCCTGACATCAACGAGCGAGCCAGGCAAAAAGGCTCGGATGTCTCTAATCTCAACGGTAAACCCGCCTTTAACTCGGCCACTGATCAATCCTTTGATCGGTTCGCCGTCATTGAATACCTTGTCAAGAATTTCCCATGATTCGTTGCGTCGGGCTTTTTCCCGAGACAATCGGGTCTCACCGAATCCGTCGTCAACGGTTTCCATTGCAACCTTGACGGTAGAGCCCACTTCAATTTCTAACTCACCACTTTCGTTTAAGAACTGCGTTCGAGGGATGACCCCTTCTGACTTCAGGCCCGCGTGAACGGTGACCCATTCACTGTCAATGTCGACCACAACGCCTGTGATGATTGATCCAGCCTTTAATTCGACTGTTTTTAAACTTTCTTCAAATAACTCTGCGAAACTTTCACTCATTCAAATTGTTCCTTGGGCTCACGCCCTCTCTGGCTACCAACCTGGCCAGGGTTCGTTTTCATTGAGTCGCTTAAGGGAGATCGGTTGGCTCACTTAAGGGATCGGTCCACCATTAATGACTGTGCCTCTCTCACAACTGCATCGAGCGTCATCGAGGAGCTATCAATCACAATGGCATCGTCTGCTGGAACAAGCGGCGCTACCAATCGTGATGAATCGCGCTCATCACGGGCTTTGATGCTATCCAGAAGGGCGGCAAAATTAACATCCATTCCTTTATTTTTCAACTGCTTATATCGCCTCGTCGCCCGCTCTTCTGCGGAGGCAGTGAGAAATATTTTGAGGGCCGCATCAGGAAATACGACCGTCCCCATATCTCGCCCATCGGCAAGCAATCCGGGCAATTGTTGGAACGCTCGTTGTCGGCCAATCAATGCTGCCCGCACTACGGGAAACTGCGACACCATGGACGCATCGACACCCGCCTCATCGGTTCTAATCCGTTCAGTCACTCGCTCCCCGGACAAAAACACTTGCCAATCATCGTCGGCATCATCTGGCACGAACGAAACATCAAGATTCTCAGCGATCGACCCGAGCGCTTGTTCATCGCTAAGCGATACCGAGGCCGAGCGAGCTGCCAACCCCACCAGTCGATAAAGCGCACCACTATCCAGCACATGGAAACCAGTCCATTTCGCAAGCAAGGCCGTCAATGCGCCCTTGCCTGAACCGCTCGGACCATCAATGGTAACAACGGGAATGAGTGAAGGTGTCATTTGACTAATAATTCCTTATCTTCGAGGTCATCTCGCACTGTGTCGTCCATTTCAATCTCATACCGGCTGGGTAGTCGTCCACTGACTAAACCGCGGTAGTAGGGAACTACTGGTGCTTCGAGGGTGGCTGAATGCTGGAAAAGTAGTCTCGTGCAGATTTTGCGCGTGCTAGTTGGTCCATCAATTGCTCAGCTTGGTCATTTTCAATCAGCGCCGCAGTCTCGGCCAACGCCTCTTGAAAGGTATCAATCAGTCGAAGCAGCGCCGTCTTATTAGACAGGAATATGTCGCGCCACATTTCTGGGTCTGAGGCCGCAATGCGAGAGAAATCCCTAAAACCGCCCGCTGCATAATCAAATACTTCTCGACCATCGCCAGACCCAGCTAGTACATCAACGAGTGTGTAAGCGAGTAAATGAGGTAAGTGACTCGTCTGAGCGAGCACAGCGTCGTGATGATCGGCTGCCATTTCAATGACATCGGCACCCATGGCTGCCCACATTTTTTGAATCCGTTGGACCGCTTCCGGATTGCTCAGCTCAGATGGAGTCAGTATCACCTTGTGATTTAAAAAAAGTTCTGGACTGGCTGCCGTCACACCGTGACTTTCGGAGCCGGCAATCGGATGACCTGGCACTAACTGTGGCATCATGTGAGAGCAATGCTCACTCACTGCGTCGAAGAGGGGGCGCTTGACACTGCCAACGTCAGTCAACACACCTTCAAATCCCCCTAACTCTTGGAGCAGGGAAGTCATGCTCCGCACTGGTGTGCAAAGACACACCACATCGACGCCCTTCGCCAAGTCTGCAACGGTTAGATGGACACCATCGATGATCCCCATCGACAATCCGGCTTTTGTTGCGTCTGGATCAGCATCAAAAGCATGTATCTCGTAACCGCCTACCCGCTTAAGTCCGGCCGCGATTGAACCGCCAATCAAGCCCAAGCCTATGATTCCGATTCGCTCCAGCTCGGCCATGCTAGCGGCCGACTACCCGGTGCAGTGCCTCAAGACAGCGATCATTTTCAGACTCGGTACCAATAGAAATACGTAAATAGTCAGCCAGGCCATAAACGCCTACAGGCCTCAGAATCACACCCTCGCGCAGCATCGCTTCGTAAGTCGGTTGCGCGCCGCGAGGAAATTCCACCGTCAAAAAATTGCCTGCTGAAGGAATGTAAGGTAGGTCAAGGGATCCAAGGCCCGATCTCATTTGCTCGAGCCCGAGATTGTTCACGGCGACACCGGCTTCGACGTGATCGTCATCGGTCAGCGCAATCAGTCCACCGGCCATCGCCAGAGAATTCACGTTAAATGGTTGCCTGATTCGATTCATCAGATCGGCCACCTCTGGAGGGGATACCGACCAACCTAATCGCAAGCCAGCCAAGCCATAGGCTTTTGAAAACGTTCTCGTGACGATGAGATTCGAGTATCGCCCCATGAGTGCCAGCCCGTCCGGGTAATCAGGGTCGGACACGTACTCGAAGTAAGCTTCATCCAACACCACGAGCACATCACTGGGAACGGCATCTAGAAAGCGCTCTAATTCCGCGCTTTTCACCCAGGTACCAGTTGGATTGTTCGGATTGGCGATGAACACCAATCGAGTGTTGTCGTCGATCACCGAAAGCGTAGCGTTTAAGTCCTGACCAAAATCACGGGCGGGCACTTCCCTTACCTCCGCACCCTGGGCCAGGGTTACTAGCCCATAAACCACAAACGAATGCTCTGACACTACCGCGTTGGTCCCGGGTCGCAAAAACAGCCGCCCAAGGATTTCGAGCACATCGTTAGAGCCGTTACCGATGGTGATCATCGAAGGGTCTACTTCAAACCGCTTCCCCAGCGCCTCTTTGAGATGGAAGCAGCCTCCGTCAGGGTATCTCGCAAGTTGCGCAAGTTGGCTCGGCAGGTCACGCATGACTCTGGGTGATGGTCCGAGCGGATTTTCGTTACTGGCTAACTTAACGCTGTCTGTGATGCCGAGCTCACGCTCCAATGTTTCAACAGGCTTCCCTGGTTGATAAGGAGCGATCTGATCAATCCCCGGATTCACATTCGATAAGTAATTCATGAGGCAACACTCACCGCTTTCGGGTAACTTCCAAGCAGCTTGACGGCTTGCGACCCATTTTGCACTTCGGTCAGTAATTGAGCGACGCCTGGATCGGAAGCGTGCCCTTCAAAATCAATAAAAAAGACGTACGACCACTTACCTGCTTTGGATGGCCTGCTCTCGAGTGAAGTGAGCGAAATACCGTGACGATGAAATGGTTCCAAAATATCGTACAACGCGCCCGGACGGTTGGCAGTTGAAACCATGATCGACGTTTTATCGTCTCCGCTCGGCCCTACTGATTCACGGCCGATCACTAAAAACCGTGTCGTATTGTCTGGCGCGTCTTCGATTTTTTCAGCAAGGACAGTGAGGCCGTACAACTCTGCTGCCACCTCTGCTGCAATCGCCGCAGAATCGGGCTCCTCAACAGCCAGTTTCGCTGCTTGAGCGTTCGATGACGTCACTACTCGCTCGACATTAGGATAATGCGCATCGAGCCATTTTCTGCATTGACCAAACGTCTGCTCATGCGCATAAACGCGATGAATTTCATGGTCATCCGAAACCAAAAAGTTATGGTGGATCGCTAACTCACACTCACCGCACACCTTGAGCGAGGTATTCACGAAGGTGTCGAGGGTGTGGTTCACCACGCCCTCGGTTGAATTTTCAACCGGGACCACCCCGTAATGACACCCTTCTGCCGCAACTTCGCGAAAGACTTCATCGACCGTAACCAGCGGTGTACCAATCACAGCATGACCAAAATGCTTTAGTGCCGCCTGGTGAGTGAAGGTGCCCTCTGGGCCAAGGTAACCGACCTTCATTGGCTGCTCGAGCGCAAGGCACGCAGACATGATCTGCCTAAACAACAGTCGAATTTGATCATCCGGGATAGGACCTTGATTCAAGTCAGCGATGCGGCGGAGCACTTGCGCTTCCCGTTCCGGCCGATAAAACAAAACGGGGGCCTCACCATCTTGGGCGACCCCTTGCTTCACTTCTGCGACTGCCTCTGCAAGCCGTGCCCGCTCGTTTATTTTGGCTAGCAGCTCAGCGTCTAATTGATCGATCGCATCGCGTAGCGCGGCCAGATCATCACTCATCTGCAGGAAGCTCACTGTCCAGACCGGAGGACGGGTCATTCGCCATCGCCGCGGCGCTAGAGTCGGATTCACTCTCCTCGCCATCGTCGCTCGATTCATCCGGGACCTCAGAATCTACTGGATCCTCGATGCGCGCCATTCCAACGAGGTGCTCATCCTCACCCACATTGATGAGCCTAACACCCTGGGTATTGCGGCCCTGCATCGACACTTCTTGGACGCGCGTGCGAACCATCGTCCCCTGGTCACTGATAAGGAGCACTTCATCAACCGATTCCACTTGCGACGCGCCCACTAATGCGCCGTTACGCTCGGAGATTTTGATCGCTATGACCCCTTGCCCACCGCGGCCAATCGTTGAGAACTGGCTGACCTCCGTTAGCTTGCCGTAACCATTTTGACTAGCAAGCAAGATCATTCCTTCCGGGTTCGGAATAATCAGCGAAATGACCTCGGTATTGGCAGGTAGCTTGATGCCACGCACGCCGCGGGCTGTTCGGCCCATGGCGCGAACATCTTGTTCCTTGAATCGAATGGCTCGCCCTCCTGATTGAAAGAGCATGACGTCGGACGCACCATTTGTAACCGCAGCACCCACCAACGTGTTGCCCTCTTCAAGTTCGATAGCGATTAACCCACTCGTTCTTGGCCTAGAAAAGTCAACAAGGGGCGTTTTTTTCACTGTCCCATTGGACGTTGCCATGAACACATACTCATCTTCGGAGTAAGCATGAACCGGCAACATCGCCGTGATTCGCTCGTCCTCAGACAATGGCAGTATGTTAATGATCGGCCGACCCCGAGCAGCTCTGCTCGCAATGGGTATCTGAAACGTCCGCAACCAGTACACTTTGCCAAAATTTGAAAAGCACAAAATTGTGTCGTGCGTATTCGCGACCATCAGTCGCTCGATGAAATCTTCGTCTTTAACAGCGCTCGCAGATCGGCCTCGCCCACCTCGACGCTGCGCTTGATAGTCAGACAGTGGTTGCGTTTTCGCGTAACCCCCTCGACTGAGCGTCACCACTAAATCCTGAGGAGTAATTAAATCCTCCATCGTTAAGTCTTCCTGAGACTCGACGATTTCTGTGCGACGCTCATCACCGTAAAGCTCGCGAAGCTCAACCAACTCTTCCTTGATCATTTCCTTGAGCCGCTCAGGATTTTGGAGAATTTCCATTAGCTCAGCGATGGTATCGATAATTTCGCGGTACTCTTCGAGCAGTTTTTCCTGCTCGAGCCCGGTCAGGCGATTTAGCCGCATTTCCAGAATCGCCTGAGCTTGGGCCTCTGACAAAAAGTAGTCCCCGTTTTCCTTGAGACCAAACCGGTCCTCCAAATCGTCCGGTTTTGCCGCATCAGGCCCTGCGCGCTCGAGCATCTGGCTCACTGTGGTTGATTGCCAGGCGCGCTCAAGCATTTTTCCGCGAGCCTCTTGGGCATCCGCACTCGACTTAATCAGCTCAATCATTTCGTCGATATTAGATAGCGCGACCGCGAGCCCCTCGAGCACGTGGCCCCTCGCTCTAGCCCGCCTCAAAAGATATACCGTACGCCGAGTAACCACCTCGCGCCGGTGCTTCACGAAGTGCTCGAGCACCTCTTTGAGATTTAGGACCTTAGGTTGATTTTCAACCAGCGCAACAATATTGATACCGAATACACTCTGGAGCTGGGTTTGCGCGAAGAGGTTATTTAGAACTACTTCGGCGAGCACATCTTTCTTTAATTCCACGACAATGCGTGTGTCTTTCGCCGACTCATCCCTTAGGTCCGTGATGCCCTCGACCTTCTTTTCCTTGTGTAACTCGGCAATTTTCTCAATCAGCCGAGCTCGGTTTACTTGGTAGGGGATTTCCTTGATGATAATCCGTGACTTACCAGACTTTTCATCCGATTCAATGTCACACCGCGCCCGCATTTGCACCCTGCCACTGCCAGTTCGATAAGCTTGAACGATACCTGCGCGTCCATTAATGATTGCCGCCGTCGGGAAATCAGGCCCTTTGATGAACTCCATCAGCCCATCGATTGAGATCAGGGGATCGTCAATAAGGGCAATGACGGCATCGACCACCTCAGATAAATTGTGCGGCGGGATATTGGTTGCGAAACCCACCGCAATACCACTCGAGCCGTTGACAAGCAGGTTCGGTAATTTCGACGGAAGCACTTCTGGCATCTGCAGGGTGCCATCGTAGTTCTCTACAAAATCGACGGTTTCTTTATCCAGATCCGCTAGCAGCTCGTGCGCAATTTTTGCCATCCGCACTTCGGTGTATCGCATGGCTGCGGCACTGTCGCCGTCGAGCGAGCCAAAGTTACCCTGACCATCCACTAACGGGTAACGCATCTGCCAGTCCTGCGCCATTCGGACAATCGTAAAGTATGAGGCCGCGTCGCCATGGGGGTGATACTTACCGATAACGTCTCCGACGATGCGTGCAGATTTCATGTACGGGCGATTGAACGCGTTGTTTTGCTCATTCATCGCGTAGAGCACGCGCCGATGAACTGGCTTCAATCCGTCTCTCACATCCGGCAGCGCTCGCCCAACAATAACGCTCATCGCGTAGTCCACATAGGACTGCCGCATTTCATCTTCTATGTTGATGCTTCTTATGTCGTCTTGATCAAAATCGCTCATATCATCCATTCAGCTGGCGGTTGGTTGAGAAGAGGTTGGTTGTCTGCTTGATTATTGTTGCTTCGCTAATGTTGGCTAGCCGTTTTTGACTCGCGATTTTTAGCTAGCTCTAGACTGACGGTGGTGCCAAAAAGGGCCTCGCATCGGTCTCAGAAAGCGGTGGATTTATACCGAGAATGGTTACGTTGAACGGTTTAACCGACCCGTTCACATTGCCCTCAGACCACTCTTTTTTTTTCTCACTTAAGACGAATTTCATACTATCACAGCGAGGCCCACTTTCCCACCCGCCAACCCATCAACAGAGATATGTAAGATACTGTTTTACAACAATATTTTACCTTTTTCTCTTTTTATTTAACGGCGCCTTAACTAGCGCCAGCAAGCGCGAAATTTAAGGCTGGAACTGGGTTCGTCTGTTTATCTTTATAATGCACGGCCGTTCCCTAAAAGTGCGCCGCTCCTCATGACCTCAATGATTCGTTTACAGCCATCCTGGATCGTCCCCATCAATCCGAGACAATGCGTGTATACCGACTATGATCTGGTCATCGAGCACGAACTCATCGAGGCACTGTTGCCTCGGACCGACGCCGACCGTCAGTATCCCAGTGCACAGCCGCTCCCGTTGCCCGGCCAAGTTGTTCTTCCTGGGTTAGTGAACGGCCATGGTCACGCCGCCATGACACTGCTTCGAGGATACGCGGACGATTACAGTCTGATGGAATGGTTGGAGAACCACATTTGGCCCGTTGAGGCAAAGTTCGTCTCCGAAACCTTCGTTGCTACCGGGGCATGGCTCGCCGCTGCTGAATCGGTCAGTTCAGGCACCACCTGCTGCGCTGATAGTTATTTCTTCCCCCAATCCACTGCCGAAGCGATGGCGCGCGTCGGGATCCGCAGTCAAGTAACAACACCAATCATCCAATTTCCCAATGCCTGGGCCGGCAGCGAGGACCACCATATCGAAAAAAGCCAGCAGTTCTTTGAATGGGCTGCCGCTATGCCACGGTTAACGTTCGGTTTTGCCCCGCATTCTGCTTACTCGCTCAGTGACGAGGCATTCACCAAAACACGAACGCTTGCATTATCTAATGACCTGCCAGTTCATTTGCATCTCCATGAGTCAAGGGACGAACTGGATCGACATTTTACTCAACACGGGTGTCGTCCTATGGAGCGGATGAAACGATTAGGCATGTATGACACCCAACTCCAAACCGTTCACATGACACAACTTATTGGTCATGAGATCGAAGACTTAACCGCCACTAGCACGCCGGTTGTTCACTGCCCCGAATCCAATATGAAGCTAGCCAGCGGCGCCTGCCCTGTTAGCGAGCTTCTCGCTCAGGATGTGGTGGTGGCGCTTGGCACAGATGGCGCCGCGAGCAATAACGACCTCGACATGTTCCAGGAAATGCGAACCGCAGCGCTGCTCGCCAAGGTCACGACCGGTGACCCAGAGGCCTTGAGCGCGGAAGACGCACTGCATATGGCGACACTTGGCGGCGCTCAATTTTTGGGCCTCGATAAAATGATTGGTTCTCTCGAACCCGGCAAACGCGCCGATGTGATCGCCGTGCAGTTAAACGACATTCAAAGCCAGCCCGTATATCATCCCGTCTCGCAATTGGTTTACACCTGCACAGGAAGGAACGTCACCCACACCTTTGTGGACGGTAAGCTTGTCTACGAGAAAGGGCGTTTTACTCAGTTTGATGTAAATGAACTGAAGGCCGATGTTGCGACATGGAAATCCAAAATTGGAGCGTTAACGTGAGTGCTACCGATAATCTCGACCCAGACGAAATCAGCAAGTTCGAGGCCATGGCTCAAAAGTGGTGGGATCCGAACAGTGAATTTAAACCGCTTCACGCCATTAACCCACTCAGGCTGGGTTACATCGCTGAGCGCGCACCGCTAAACGGCAGCAATGTACTCGACATAGGGTGCGGTGGTGGTCTCCTTACCGAAGCGATGGCGAAAGAAGGCGCCCGAGTCACCGGCATTGATATGGGCGAGATGCCGCTCCAAATCGCCAAGCTTCATTTGCACGAATCCAATTTGGATATCCGTTATGAGCGTTCGACTGCTGAGGATTATGCGCTGCAACACCCCGGACAATTTGACGTTGTCACTTGTCTTGAGATGCTCGAACACGTTCCCGATCCGAGCTCGGTCATTAATGCCTGCCACACACTGCTGAAACCCGGGGGGCAACTCTTCTTATCCACCATCAATCGCAACCCCAAGTCGTATTTGTTTGCCATCATTGGCGCTGAATATGTCCTACAGCTATTGCCTAGGGGCACCCATGATTTTGACAAATTCATTAAGCCGTCAGAGCTTGCGAGCGCGATTCGCGCTGAATCGCTCGACCTGAAGGATATCTGCGGGATGACTTATAACCCGATCAATCAAGTGTACAAGTTAGGCCGAGATACCGACGTCAACTACCTGATGCACGCTGAGAAGCCGTCCGTGGCTCTGTAACCGTCGTTTATGGACTTTGAAGGTAAAACCATCTTGGTGACAGGCGCTGGCTCAGGCATCGGCAGAGCAATCGCCATCCAACTGGCTCAACATCGAGCGAGGGTCGTGCTACTTGGCCGAACCGTCGAGAAATTGGAAGCCGTATTTGACGACATCGAAAAAGCTGGCGGCCCTACCCCATCGATTCTACCTGTCGACCTTGAGGGAGCGACTTCTGAGGACTACCAGGTGATTGCAAGCGCAATCGCCAATCAATTCGGGGGACTTTACGCGCTTGTCCATGTTGCAGGAGAGCTTGGTGAGCGCGTGCCTTTTGATCACTATCACGAGTCCACCTGGCAGCGCGTGATACGAATCAATTTCGAATCCACCGTCTCGTTGACCAGAGCGTTGCTGCCGCTACTTAGGCGCGAACCTCACGCCCGTTTGATCTTCACGAGTTCGAGCGTAGGCGAACATCCGCGCGCTTATTGGGGCGCCTACGCCGTATCGAAGTATGCGCTTGAAGGATTTGCCAAACTGCTCGCTGAGGAAATCGCCCAAACAACGAGTATCGATTTGACTGTGGTCAACCCCGGCGCCACTCAAACCGCCATGCGCCGGCAGGCTTACCCCGCTGAGAACCCAAGAGATCTTCCAACGCCGGACGCAGTAGCGATGAGATACCTTGCGCTTTTAGACCCCGGTAGTCAGCGGCAAGGCGCTAGACGCATGAACTCAGACGGCTCACTCATCGCGCTCAACGAGACACCACAGCACTCGTAAGCTCGGCCGACGCGGCAGATAGTGCAACGATACAGCTACCAGGATTAGTCCGCTCCTAGTCTGCCCTTGATTGACCCTGCACCCCAGCTAGGCCCGGCTGCAGTCGATTGAATCTTGCCTTGTGCTTTGTGCTTTGTGCTTTGTGCTTTGTGCTTTGTGCTTTGTGCTTTGTGCTTTGTGCTTTGTGCTTTGTGCTTTGTGCTTTGTGCTTTGTGCTTTGTGCTTTGTGCTTTGTGCTTTGTGCTTTGTGCTT
>Ga0255776_10000708_pt1 | contig 37827 bp, 35 predicted proteins | sample 071ome_19_FD_179974 | JGI IMG/M metagenome (GOLD analysis project Ga0255776, IMG submission 179974) | Coastal salt marsh microbial communities from the Groves Creek Marsh, Skidaway Island, Georgia - 071413AT metaG (version 2) | ecosystem: Environmental > Aquatic > Marine > Intertidal zone >... | reverse complement strand
GAGCAGTAGCGGTTCATCTTCAAGCGCCTCATTTCCCAGCCCTGCCGGCAGAACAGCCAGCAACTCTACCAGCCAGTCCAGTCAGTCTTCGGAACAGCAAGGCAGTCAGAGCAGCAGCCAGGGTGGCATGGAATCCTCGCCCCAGGTGGCGGGTGGCCAGGATCAGGGCAGCAGTGGTGATACCGGTTTCGAACAGTCCGGCAAGAGCGGCAGCACTGCCGGTTCCGTCGGCAACACCGGCATGGACAACAGTGCCGGCACAGGCTCGCAGAGTGGCAGCCAGTCCGGCGGTTTTGAAACGGCCGGTAGCGGTAGCAGCGGTTCCCAGAACAGCAGCTCGCAAAGCGGCGGCTTTGAGGGCTCACAGGCCGGCGGTGATGATCCCTTTGGCGATCTCTCCAGCGGCAATGGCCAGGTCATGACGGCGGCCGAGCGCCGTGCCGCACTGGATGCCCGCCTGGATGAAGGCTTTGCCGAATTTGACGGCATGATCCTGGGCGAACGTGAACGCGTGCAGGCCCAGGCCGATGAAGCCGGCAGCGGTGTCATGTCAGGCGGCGGCAGCGGCAGTGGTGAAAGCAACGGTCAGGCGCCCGGTCGCTCTGGCGGTCCGCTGGTCATTGCCTCCGGCCCACAGACCGCTGGCGGCGGCATTATCGTGCCCACGGCTGATGCCCGTCAGGGTGATTTTGACAATAGCCAAAACAATGAAGAACTGTATCCGGTCCCGCAAGACATCCCCAGCGGCAGCAACGACGACGTGGTTGCGCGGCAGTTGCGGGAAGCCGCCATGCGTGAGCCGGACCCAGAACTGCGGGAGAAACTCTGGGACGAGTACCGCGCCTATACCGGTATTGGTCAGTAACAGGCACAGTTCCCGTTAGCCTGCACGACAGCAGGCATGCCCGGGAAGCCCGGTTTAAAAAGCCGCCGGGCATACCCGATAGTAAGCAGTCAGACACGAAAAACAGGCACCCATTCATCGAAGGGGTACCGACACTGCGTATAAGAAAGTGCCGGAAAAGGAAGACAACGCGCTTCCAAAGGGAAAAGTCGGCAGGAAAATTGCGTTGTTTTAGACGTTTTACGGTTCGGCCGGTTGCCGGTGTGTGCCGCCGTGACTCCGGGCCCACGCCAGGATGCGATAAAGCAAACGGCTAACGTAAAAACACTTGTATTAAAGATCATGTTAAAGACTATGTTTACGACTATCTTTACGACCATGTTCAAGACCATGTTAACGACCGGGTTAAAGACCGGGTTAAAGACATTGTTTGCGGCATCCAGGTTTGCCACCCATACGTTTTCGCTGCGCAGGCACAGGCTGTTGCAGGCACTCGTGGCTGTCCTGGTGCTGGTCGGGGCCACCGGCTGCGCCACGCAAAACGTAAAAAGCACCACCTTTACCCCGATCGTGACGGAAGAGGCGCCCGTCGTGGAGGAAGAACTGCTGGATATCGGTATCGGTATTTTCCAGCCAGGCCTGGATGACATTCCCCGCAACCGGGAAGAGCTGACCTTCTCCGATGTGCGCATGGCCGAAACCTATTTCACCTCGTACCAGCTCGCCCAGGCCCTGCAGAACAGCGGTAACTGGGGTGTAGTCCGTGTCGTGCCCGGCAAACTGGAAAGCTCGGATCTGGCCATCACCGGCACCATCCTGCAGTCCGATGGCGAAACCATGCGCCTGCAGGTGCATGTCGAGGATTCCACCGGCAAGACCTGGATCGACAAGGAATACGAGGAAGTCGTCAGCAAGTACAGCTACGACCCGCGCATGCGCCGCGCCGAAGATGCCTTCCAGGGCCTGTTCAACAAGATTGCCAACGACCTGCTGATTTACAAACAGCGCAATGTGTCCACCCAGGAAGCCATGAATATCCGCACGGTTTCCAAGCTCCAGTTTGCCCGCGATTTTGCGCCGCAGGTGTTCGATGACTACATCGAGGAAAACCGCAACGGCGTCCTGGAAGTAAAACGTCTGCCGGCCGAAAACGACCCGATCATGAGCCGGATCGAAAACATTCGTGAGCGCGACTACCTCTACGTGGACGCCCTGCAGGATTATTATTCGAACTTCGTGCGCTCGATGGAAACGCCCTACACCGAGTTCCGCCGCATGAGCTATGACGAAGTCATGAAAATGGATCGCCTGCAGGCTGATGCTCGTCGCAACATGATCATGGGTGTTGCCGCGATCATCGGCGGTATTGCCGCCACCCAGAGCAACAACGCTGCTGCCTACTATTCCTCACCGGTCATCATTGCCAGCGGTGGCTGGCTTATCAAGGATGCCTTTGACAAGGGTGACGAGCGCCAGATGCACATTGAGGCGCTGGCCGAGCTCGGCAATTCCCTGGAAATGGAAATCGCACCCCAGACCATCGAACTGGAAGAGCGCACTATTACCCTCAACGGTTCCGTGGAAGCCCAGTATGACCAGTGGCGTGAAATCCTGGCGGACATCTACGCCAGCGAAACCGGGGAGGCGCCCAGCTCGGATCTCTGACCTTGGAAAAGCCTGAGGCGATTTCACCCAGCACGAGCAGCAAGCCATGGCTGATTCAGATCACGACAAAATAACGCCCACCGACATTAATTTTGGCGGTAATGCCCCACCACCGGATGCCAGTGAACCTGCCGCCCCGGAACTGGGTGTGGCGGAAGTTCGCCGCAGTGATGAAGAGAAAAAGCGCCAGACCAGGGTGCTGACAGGCATCTTCTTCATCCTGCTGTTTCTGGTCAGCGGTGTTATTTTCATCCTGCCGAAATTCATCTCGCCACCGGATCCTGCGACCAGCCGCGTCGTGGTGGTGGCCCCGCAATCCGACACTGCCGTGCCGGCAAACCAGGTGTCCCCGTTTGAGGAAGCGCAGAAACTGCGGCAACGTGAAGCGGCGCAGAACGTCCTGGCCGAACTGCTCGACCTGCAGGAGTCCCTGGAAGGCCAGCAGGCCCTGACCTGGGCTGCAGAACAGTTCGACCGCGTGTTTGATCTGGCTGCGGAAGGTGATACCGCCTATCGCGAGCAGGACTTTGTCGCTGCCCGCGCCCTCTACCAGGAGGGACTGGAAATCCTGCAGACACTGGATGCCAGCCGCCCGGCCATTTTTGAGCAGTACATGGCCGCCGGACAACAGGCCATTCTCGATGGCGATCCCGAGCTGGCTGAATCCTCTTTCAATATTGCCGTCCTGATCAATCCGGACAGCGAGGAAGCCGTCACCGGTTATGACCGCTCGCAGATTCTCGCTGAAGTACTGGGCATCATTGCCGAGGGACAGGCCTTGCATGAGCAAAACCAGTTCGAGGAAGCGCGCGAGTTTTACCGCCAGGCCCTGAACCGCGACCCCGACCATGAAGGGGCTGCTGAACTGTTGGCCAAGGCCAATCAGGATATCCTCGATCGCGATTTTTCTGCGGCCATGTCACGCGGGTTTGCCGCGCTGGGCAATGACAATCCCCAGCAGGCGGAAACCGCGTTCCGTGAAGCCCTGGCGCTGAAACCGGCATCGCCGGAAGCCAGTGCCGCACTGGAGCAGACTATCGGCCAGATGACACTGAGTGCCATCAATATCCACCTGGATGCAGCACGCGAGTTTGTTGCCCAGGAACAGTGGCAGCAGGCACTGGCGGAATATGACGCCGCACTGGCGATTGACCCTAACCTGGTCACCGCCCGGGAAGACCGCAGCCAGGCCAATAGCCGTAACAATCTGGACAACTACCTGGAAACGGTGAACAACGACCCGTTTCGGCTGGCAGAGAATGCCGTCTATGAGCAGGCCGTGGGCATTTACAATGAAGCAGTAAAGATAGCCGGCAACTGGCCCCGCCTGGACGGACAGCTGGGCACCCTGCGCAATTTCCTCGAACGCGCTACCGAGCCGGTCACCGTAAGATTGCAGTCTGATGGCATCACCCGGGTGACGGTCTACCAGGTGGGTGAACTCGGGCAGTTCATGAACGAGACGCTCAGCCTGACACCGGGCACGTATGTCGCCGTCGGCGTGCGTGAAGGCTATCGGGATGTGCGTGAGGAATTTGTGGTCGGCTTTGATGGCCAATCGCCACTGGTAACCGTACAGTGCCAGGAAGAAATCCTGTAGCCGTGCTGCAGGATACAGGCAGGATCAGGCATGGCTGACGACAAACACATTTCACCAAACTCCGGCGCGAATGGCGGTTTTGACGATCCCATCGCCCCGATCGACTTTACGCCGGTCGATGCCTCCTATGGCAAAAAGAAATTCCGGCTCAGCCCTGTCAAGTTTGCCATTGCCGGTGTGCTGCTGGTGTTTGCCGCTGCTGCCGCTTTCGTGCTGTCAGCGCGATCTGTCTTTATTGATGTGACACCTGGCACTAGCCTTGTCGAGGTCAACAGCCCGCTGGCCCTGAAAGTCGGCCCCCGCTATCTCGTGCTTGAAGGCGGACTGCCCATTGTGGTCACGGCTGAGGGCTATTACGACCTGGACACCACTCTGGAGATCACCAGCCAGCAGGCCCAGACCTTCGTCATCGATATGCAGCCGCTGCCCGGCTTTCTCACGGTATCCACCGAGGACGTTACCGGCGCCGCCGTGTTCATAGATGACGAGGAAGTGGGTGCCACGCCCACGACCGATTTTGAAGTGGCAGCCGGCACCCATACCATCGCCATCAATCTGCCGCGTTATGAGCCTTTCAACAGCACCCTGTTTATCGAAGGTCGCCAGACACGCCAGGGCCTGGATGTGGAACTGTTGCCCGCCTGGGCCGATGTCAGCTTTACTACCTCGCCTGCCGGTGCCATGGTCACCGTTGACGGTGAGGACCTGGGCATCACACCTCTGGTGGCGGAAATCCTGGAAGGCGAACACGAGATTCTGATCAAGCTGGCCGCACACAAGGCCGTTACCGACCGCATCAAGGTGCTGGCGAGACAGGACATGGTGCTGCCGCCAATCACCCTGGAACAGGCCGATGGCCTGGTGCTGCTGCAGTCCACACCAAGCGGCGCCAATGTCACAATGGACGGTACCTTCCAGGGCCAGACGCCGCTGGAAATCACCATTTCGCCCGGCACCTCACACCAGCTCACTTTCTTTCTGAACGGTTATGAAGCCACCAACCGTTCAATCACCACGCGCCCTGAAGAGGAAGCCTCCCTGCATGTCACCCTCGACCCCATCCTGAGTTCCGTGCAGATCAGTGCCGTGCCGGCGGATGCCGAGCTGTTCGTCAACGGCGAATTCAAGGGCAATGCCAACCAGACCATCGAACTGCTGGCTGCAACCCAGATCCTGGAGATCCGCCGCGAGGGCTACGTGCCTTTTGAAACCGAGTTCACCTCACGCCCCGGGCTGGCCCAAAAACTCGACGTCACACTGAAAACCCTGGAACAGCAGCGCATCGAGAACATCAAGCCGATGATCACCAATGCCGCCGGTCAGTCCATGAAGCTGCTTTATCCCGGCACCTTCCAGATGGGCGCTTCCCGCCGTGAACCCGGCAGGCAGGCCAACGAAGTACTGCGCAATGTTACCCTCACACGCCCCTATTACCTGTCGCTGATGGAAGCCACCAATGCCCAGTTTGCCCGCTTTGACAGCGAGCACTCTTCCGGCGTCGTGGAGGGCCGTACCCTAAGCAACAGCAATCAGCCGGTTGTGCGGGTCACCTGGGAACAGGCCGCCCGCTTCTGCAACTGGCTCAGCGAACAGGAGGGCCTGCCGCTGTTCTACACCGTCGAGGGTGACAGCGTGACCGGTTTCAACCCGGACAGTACCGGCTATCGCCTGCCCTCCGAAGCTGAATGGGCATGGGCGGCCCGTGTGGCCGGGGATCCGACCAGCCTGCTCAAGTTCCCCTGGGGTCCGGAACTGCCACCGCCGGCCAACCATGGCAACTATGCCGACATTTCTGCCGGCGTTTTCCTGGGCCGCATCCTGGCTGATTACAACGACGGCTACCTGGGCTCGGCCCCGGTGGGCTCCTTTGCGCCAAACAATAACGGTTTCTTTGACATGGGCGGCAATGTCGCCGAATGGGTGCATGACTACTACGGCTCCACCGGCCAGATCGGTGCGTCCACCGAAACTGATCCGCTGGGACCGACCATCGGCACCTATCATGTGATTCGCGGCTCCAGCTGGGCCCATGGCACCATTACGGAACTGCGCCTGTCTTTCCGCGATTACAACAACGAGCCGCGCGACGACGTCGGATTCCGCGTCGCCCGCTATCTCGAGTAAGCCATGCACAGACTGATTCGACTCGGGTTATTGCTCCAGGCCGTTATGATGGCGACCATGCTGTTTGCCGCTGAAAGTGAACGAACACTGGAGCTAGACTCCACGATTACTGACCAGGCCACTGCCGCCAGCGAGGAGCCGGACACCGTCCAGCCGCTGCCCGATATCGGCCTGATTGAAGAAGAACGCGTCGCCGAAGAGGACGACGAAAATTTTGTACCCAGCATCCGCATTACCGAGGACCTGCCCGTGGCATTTCCCGTGGATATCTGACGTACATCCCAGCAGCAAGGCGTGACTATGAAACAACAGGGAATTATTTCCGATTTTATCTACCAGGTGTTTGCCCTGATCATTGCCGTGATCGTGGTGCATGCCGTGTATGTGGCCGTGATTCGTCCCAACGCGGATGTCATCGTGCAGGAGCAGGCGGCCCTGCAGGCGGCTGATCCGGACTATGTGGCCGAACGTTCCCTATACGTGGTGATGCGGGATTTCGAACAGGAGACCTGTATCATCCTGATGCTCTGGGCCATGTCGATCATCGGCCTGAAGATCGTGCGCAACCGCCGCGAAAACCAGTTGCTGGACCGCCAGTTGCTAAAACTGTCCGAAGGCATGAGCATCCTGCCCGAAGATGCCCGCGACTATATTCGGCCGGTGCAGGCGCTGCCGGAAGACCAGCGCCAGTACCTGCTGCCGCGGGCGCTGATCGCCGCCCTGCAGCGTTTCGGGTCCACCCGCAGCATTCCCGATGTGGCAGCCGTCATCAAGGACATCTGCAACACTGAAGCCGAACGCCTGGAAAGCGAACTGACCATCGTGCGCTACATTGCCTGGGCGATTCCGTCCATCGGCTTCCTGGGCACAGTGCGAGGTATCGGTGAAGCCCTGAGCCAGGCGCACCGCGCCGTCAGCGGAGATATCGTCGGGGTCACCGTCAGTCTGGGTGTGGCGTTCAACTCCACGTTCATCGCCCTGGTGGTGAGCATCCTCATCATGTTCCTGCTGTACCAGCTGCAGTTGATGCAGGATCGCCTGGTGCTCGATACCCAGAACTACTGTGACACCAACCTCATTCGGCACCTGCAGGTACCGGAAAAGGATAACCACGAATGAGTGTGCACATCATTGAACTGAATGATCGCAATGTGCGCCTGCGCCGCCGCGATGACATTCTTGTCCAGAGCCCGGGCTTTGCCAACGTGGTCGACAAGCAGCCCATCTTCGGTGATGACGCGCGCCGCGTGGCGCGCCTGCACCCGCGCCAGACCTATACCCAGTTCTGGTCCCAGCTGAGCCTGGACCCGCTGATCAACAGCAACACCCACTTCCGCCACCAGGCCGACCTGGCTTTTGCCCACCTCAATGCCATTTCCGCGCAACACGCCCTGAAAGAGGAGGTGATCTTTGCTGTGCCCAGCAACTACAACCGTAACCAGCTGTCGATCCTGCTGGGCCTGGTGAAGTCCTGCCCGTTTGATGCCGTCGGTCTGGTCGACATGCCGGTGCTGATTGCCGGTAATGCCGGGACAAACGAGCTGACCGTCTACCTGGACATCCAGCTGCACCAGTCAGTACTCACCACCTTCAGCAACAGTGATGGCAAGGTGATGCGCGACAAGGTTGTACAGATTCCCGGTACCGGACTGCTGGCGCTGTATGATGCCTGGGCCAACATGGTCACTGATGAGTTCATCAAGCAAAGCCGCTTCGATCCCCAGCATAATGCTGAAACCGAGCAGTTCGTCCACAACCAGTTGGATGAATGGATTGGCAAGGTGCTGCGTGACAACGAAATCCTGATGGAAATCAACAACAAGGGCTCGGTCTACCAAGCTCGCGTCAACAGCGGTCACTTTGAACAGCGCACACGGCAGATTTTCGGCCGCATCAAAACCGAACTCGATACCCTGATGGGCTCTGACTACGCCCTCCACGTACCCAGGGCGCAGTCACAGTTGCCTGGCCTTGGCCTGTACCTGGGCAATATCCAGGGCATCGATGATGACCTGCTGCTGGATAACTGCCTGCAGCACCTGGACCACATCAAGGGCGATCCCGATGCCCTCAGTTTTATCACCAGCCTGCCCACTGTCGGCGCGGTGAAAAAGACTGTCTCTGCCGCTCCCCAGGCCGCCCATGCGGCTTCACATGTGCTGGTCGGCCACAAAGCCTACGCGATACCCGCTACCTTCCGCGTAGACAACGGCAGCATCGAGGCTGACAGCCGGGGGAGTCTGCGGGTATCGCACAATGGCTCGGGCGTTGCCTTGGACTACCCGGATACCGGGGCCATCAGTATCAACGGGGCGCCCATATCAGCAGATAGCGCCCTCAAGTCCGGCGATCTCATCAGCCTGACCGGGGCCAATCCCTCCCTGCAACTGATCCAGGTGGAATAAGGTTATCTGATGGCACAGAGCCGGGCAGCCAAGCGCGAATTCAACCCCATCAGCCTGTCGTTCCTGGACGTCATGTCCTGCGGCTTTGGTGCGGTCGTGTTGATCTTCCTGATTCTTGACCATTCCACCAGTGTCCGCACCGAAGTCATCAGTCCCGACCTGGCCGCCGAGATAGACCTGCTCACCGAGGAAATCGTGGATGGCGAAGAAGACCTCGTGCGTATCCGCAACACTCTCTCCGATGTCGATTTTGACATGGTCGAAGCCCAGGGCCTGGCCAGGTCCATTCAGCAGGAAATTGACGACTTCCTGGAAGAGCTGGCACAGATGGAGAACACCACGCTGGCTCGCCGGGAAAGTGTCGAGGAGCTGAAAGCCGATATCCAGTCGCTGGAAGAGGAGCTGGAGCGTCTGCAGGCCGCGCAGGATTCCTTCAGTGGCAACTTCATTCGCCCCTATGTCGGTGACGGTAACCGCCAGTACCTTACCGGGCTGATCCTGGGGGGCAGCCGCATCCTGGTGCTGGTGGACACTTCCGCCAGCATGCTCGACAACACCATCGTCAATATCATTCGCCGCCGTAACATGTCGGACGAGCGCAAGCTGGCCTCCGAAAAGTGGATCGGCGTGCGCAAGGTGGTCGACTGGCTGACCACACAGCTGCCGCCGCCCAGCCAGTACCAGATTTACACCTTTAATGAACAGGTGCAGCCGCTGATTCCCGGTACCATGGGCTCTTGGCTGGAAGTGGCTGACCAGGAAAAGCTTTCCCAGGCGGTCACCAACCTGGAAGCCACGATCCCGGTCAACGGCACCAATCTTGAAAAGGTCTTTGAAGCCGTGGCTGCGCTTGATCCGCTGCCCGACAATATCTACCTGATCACCGATGGCCTGCCGACGCTGGGCACCATGGACAGCGGCTTTTTCAGTCGCCGTGACAGCGATGGCAACCAGAACACCGTTTCCGGTAACGAGCGTGAAGCCCTGTTCAATACAGCCCTGGGAAAGTTACCCTCCGGGATTCCGGTCAACGTGGTGCTGGCGCCACTGGAAGGGGATCCGATGGCGGCATCCCTGTACTGGAAACTGGCCGTGGCCACCGGAGGCTCGTTTTTGAGTCCATCCAAGGACTGGCCCTAGAAGAGGCAAGACCCGTGTGGGCTGGCCTCAACACCAAGACAACTGTGAACTAACGTATGGCACGCCGACAGACAGAAACTTTCAACATCGCGTTCCTCGACATCATGTCGTGTGGCTTCGGCGCGATCATTCTGCTGTTGATGATTACCAAGTCATCGGCTCCGACGCCGCTGGAAGTCTCGGATACACCCCGGGAGGGCAGCGTCCTGGAACTCCAGCGCCAGCTGTTTGAAATCCGCGGTGAAACCAACATCCTCAATCGCGAACTCAATGCCAAGCATGAGCAGTTGTCCCAGTACGAAGATCGCATAGCGCGCCTGCGGCGGGAACTCAGCACACTGAACGGCCAGTTCAATGCCAGCAACCAGCAGTCCACCGTCAACGACATCATGGAAGGCCAGCTCGCCCTGGCCCGACAGCAACTGACCGATGAAATGCGGCGCCTGCAGGCCAACCTTGACCAGGAGCGCCTGGACGATTCGGTCGGGGGCGTTCCCGTGGACAGCGAGTACATCATTTTCCTGATCGACACCTCGGGCAGTATGTTCAACTACAGCTGGTCACGCATGCTGGAGGTCATGGTGGACACCCTCGACATCTATCCCGAAGTAAAGGGCATCCAGGTGATGAACGACATGGGTGAATACCTGTTTTCCAGCTTTCGCGGCGACTGGATTCCGGACACCCCGGCCCGCCGCCAGGCCATCCTGCAGCGGCTGCGCACCTGGAACCCGTTCAGTAATTCCAGCCCGGTCGAAGGCATTACCGCCGCTATCCGCACTTACTATGACCCGGGCAAGAAAATCAGCCTCTATGTCCTGGGCGACGAATTCCCGCCGGCCAGCGGATCAATCCGGGACGTGATTGAAACCGTAGACAGGATTAACGTGGCGGATGCCAGCGGCGACCGCCTGGTGCGCATTCACGGTATTGGCTTTCCGGTGTATTTTTCCCAGCCCGATCGCTACCAGAGCACCGGTGAACGCTTTGCCACCCTGATGCGGGAACTGGCCCGGAAAAACGGCGGCACTTTCGTCGGCCTGAATGATTTTTACTAAACCCGAGGTCGTTTGGACGGGTTATTGATGTAATTGGAAACTGGAGTACACTATGAAGCCCCCTTGCGGAAATGGCCGGAACTCCGCTGTTTCCGGCCTGATCAGAGGGGAATCCCGGATACACATGAACAGCTCAACCATTCAACAGGTGAAGACCAACGCTTACCCCAACCGCACCCTGGACGCCTTCGCGCTGGCCAGGCATGCCTGTTTGCTTGGTGTGCTGGCCCTCTTGACCGCCTGCTCGGCCGCCACCATTGATATCGAAGGCACCTTCCCGGCGCCTCTGGTCCAGAAGCTTCCACTGACAGTGGGCGTTTACTATGATGAAGATTTCGTCAATCACTCCTACATCGAGATCAACGACAACACCGGGGACGACCAGTACATCATCAATTCAGGTGCCTCGCAGATCGAGCTGTTCAATACCATGTTGCCGGCCATTTTTGAGGAAGTCGTGCTGCTGGACAGCATCGACAGTGCCGGCAACTACACGAATCTGGACGCCGTATTCGTACCGTCCATCGAAGAATTCCAGGTGGGCCTGCCGCAGAAGACCCGCCTCAACGTTTATGAAATCTGGGTCAAATACAACATGCGCCTGGCCAAGGCCAATGGCGACTTCATCGCCGACTGGGTCATGACCGCGTACGGCAAGTCCCCGGAAGAAACCTTCCAGTCCGTGGATGCCGGGGTCAATGATGCCGCCAATGTCGCCCTGCGCGACCTGGTAGCCAGCTTTACCTTCGGGTTTAGCAATATTCCAGAGGTCAACGAATGGCTGCGCTCGGAAAATGCCCTGGGGCAGTAACGAACAAACATGTGACCAATATCAGTAACCGTATCGAATAACATTGAATAATCAGGAAAGGACGTCATTAAAAACGTCTCACAAAGTGAAATAGCGGCAGCACCGCAAGAGTCATCATCAAGATAACGCACAGCACGTAATGGTAGAAAAGGTAGTCACCAAAACTGTTTGGACACTTCTTTTGATTGCAGAGTCATCGCCATGAGTACACGTACCTCATTGAAGCACCTTATCCGCCTCGTCATCGCCCTGTCGGCGGTTGTGATAATGACCGGCTGTACCACTACGGAAATTGACGAATTCAGGCAAAGCGCCACCACCATTGCTGATCATGAAAGCATCGTGATCCTAGGCCGCCGCCAGAACAACAACTACGAGACCGAAGAGAGTTTTGTCGACTGTGTCGCCAATGTGGTGTCCAGCGGGTCTAACGGCATCAACGTGGTTAATGAAAAAGAATTTCTGGATGCCATGTTCCCCTTCTTCGAACCGCGGACTGCACCGATGCGGACCGGCCACCTTGAGCAGCTGATGGCCGTCGATATCGCGGCCCAGCGCATGGAAGAGTTCGGCATTGAATACATCGTGTGGCTGGACGGCATTACCCAGCGTTCTGACCAGTCCGGTTCCATTTCCTGCACCATCGGTCCGGGCGGCGGTGGCTGCTTTGGCTTTGGTACCTGGTCAGATGACTCCAACTTTGAAGCTGAAATCTGGGACATGGACACCCTGAGCACGGTTGGCTCCATCAGCACTGAAGCCAATGGCCAGTCCTACATGCCAGCGGTCGTTGTGCCGATTCCCCTGATTGCCCGCGTGGAAGCCAACGCCTGCAGCGGCCTGGGCAACCAGCTCAAGCAATTCATCAACGGCACCTGAGAGCACGACCCAGGCGTGACGGTTAATACCTGATTAAGCTGAGTCCCTATAGGATGTTGTTATGGTAATCATGGAAACCCTGCGTAAAACCTTCTCTGGTTCTCTGGCACTGCGCTGCGGCGCACTGGCCCTGTGCGTCCCCCTGATCCTGACCGCCTGCGCCAGCAACCCCACTGGTGGCGCCAATTTCGTACTGATGTCCGAAAACAGCGAAATCGAGAAGGGCAGGGAATTGCATGAGGAAATGCTCAAGCAGAATCCGATCTACTCTGATCCGGAGCTGCAGGCCTACCTGGAGCGTATCGGCCAGAAAATGGTGGCGGTCTCACACCGTCCAGAACTGGACTATGTCTTTACCATTATCGACAGCCCCGACATCAATGCGTTTGCCCTGCCCGGCGGTTTCGTCTACGTCAACCGCGGCCTGCTCACCTACCTGAATTCCGAAGCCCAGCTGGCAGCCGTGCTCGGCCACGAGATCGGCCATATCACGGCGCGTCATGCCGTGCGCCAGCAGACAGCGGCACGTTCAGCCAACGCGGCGTCGATCGCCCTGATTTTTGCTACCGGTGTCGACCTGCGTGAAACTACCAACCTCATCAGCGGCGCGCTGATCAGCGGTTATGGCCGTGACATGGAGCTGGAGGCCGACAGCCTGGGCGCCGAGTACCTGTTCAATGCCGGGTACGATCCCAATGCCATGGTGGAGGTCATCGAGGTTCTCAAGAACCATGAAGACTTCATGAAGCGCACCTCCAACCGTACCGCGGTGGCTTATCACGGCCTGTTTGCCTCGCACCCGCGCAACGACACCCGTCTGCAGGAAGTGGTCGGCAAGGCCGGCACCCTGTCCAGCGAGAACAGGACTACTGTCGATCCTGCGGTATTCCGTTCACAAATGACCGGACTGATTGTCGGTCCGAGCCCGCAGAATGCGACCGGTGGTGAGCAGCGCAACCGCTACTACCAGAACCTGTTCAACTACACCCTGATTTTTCCCGATGGCTGGGCCAAGGAGGAAACCACCACCACGGTGGTCGGTACCAGCATCGATGAGCAAAGCATGCTGAAGGTGGAAGCCCAGCGCCTGCAGAATGCCAAGGACCCGCGCCTGTTTATTCGCGAAAACCTGGGTATCGAGAATCTGGAACAGTCCGAACCGCTGTCCCAGTTCGGCCTGTCCGGCTTTACCGGCATCAATCCGGATACCAGCGAACGCGTGGCTGTCATTTACTATGGCCCGCGGGCGTTCATCATGACGGCCAAGGCCGGTGAAGGTTTCAGCGACCAGCAGTTGCTGGAATCCATTCGCAGCTTCCGCCCTATCCAGCGCAACGAAACCCTGTTCGCCAACCCGGTACAGCTGACGTATATCCAGGCTGACGGCAACATCAAGTATGCCGATCTGGCACGCCAGACCCGTCTGACTGAAAACCAGGAAGACATGCTGCGTTTGCTCAATGGCGACTATCCCTTTGGCGAGCCCAAAGTGGGCCAGTGGGTCAAGATCGCGAACTAGGCGTTCGCGGTAACACTGGTGTCGGCATGGCAAGGGAAGTGACCCGATTTCCCACCATGCAGCGCCTGAAGCGGCTTCGAACGCACGGCCATTCTCCATCTTAAAATCTTAATTCTGGTGATAACCCGTGGTAACTTTACCGGGTTAACAGGAACAGCATTACACGATGTCGAAAAGCCTGCACGAATGCCCGTATTGCCATGAGAAAAAGATCACGAGTTACCAGAAGGTATTCTCGGTATCCTTTTCACCCGTGGTGTGTCCCGAATGCAAACAGCAGAGCAGTGTCCCGATTGTCCAGGGACTCATGACGCTCACGGCCTGGATGATCCTGACCTGGATCTTCATCGGCCTGGCCATCATGGCAGGGATGTCTTTTTTCCTGCTCGGCACCATCCCTGCTTTCATCGTCTGTGTTGACCGCTATCTGGTCAACGGCCCACTCGTCATCCGGGAAGTCCAATGACCGCATCACCCCAGAAACTCATCGTCGGCATCAGCGGCGCATCAGGTATTGTCTATGGCATTGAAGCACTCAAGGCCCTGGGATGCCTGGGCATCGAAACCCATCTCGTGGTCACCCAGTCAGCCAAGGTGACCCTGAGCCAGGAAACCGCCATGAAATATGCCGAGCTGACGCAACTGGCCGATTACCACTACCCCAATGGTGACATTGGAGCTGCGATTGCCAGCGGCAGCTTCCAGACCCTGGGTATGCTGATAGCCCCCTGCTCGATTCGTACGTTGTCCGAGATTGCCACCGGTGTGACGTCATCCCTGTTAAGTCGGGCGGCGGATGTGGTTCTGAAGGAGCGGCGTCGCCTGGTACTGATGGTACGGGAAACCCCGTTACACGCCGGGCACCTGGAAAGCATGCTGAAAGTGACCAACATGGGGGCCATCGTGAACCCGCCCGTGCCGGCATTCTACACAGCACCACAAAGCCTTGACGACATGGTGCGTCAGAGCGTGGGACGTGTGCTGGATTTATTTGGTCTGGAAAGCGGCATGGTCAGCCGCTGGGAAGGGAATCAGCCCAGGCAGCAGGACGAATAACCTGGACTGCCTGGTGGCTGCAAAACGAAGGCCTTACTTGATTTTGGCTTCGTTGTAGATCACGTGCTTGCGGACAACCGGATCGAACTTCTTGATTGCCATCTTGTCCGGCATGTTGCGCTTGTTCTTGTCGGTAGTATAGAAGTGCCCTGTGCCTGCACTTGAAACCAGTCTGATTTTATCTCTCATTGCTTTTACCTCTCCTCGTCCGCCTGTGTGTCAGTCGGTTCTGGAAATTATACCTTTACGCCGCGTGCGCGGATGTCTGCCAGTACCTGGTCAATGCCACGCTTGTCGATAATGCGCATGCCTTTGCTGGTCAGACGCAGTTTCACAAAACGGTTTTCGGATTCAACCCAGAACCTGTGTGTGTGCAGGTTCGGGCAAAAGCGACGCCGTGTTTTGTTGTTGGCGTGGGATACATTGTTGCCAGTAACGGGTTTCTTGCCGGTAACCATGCATACTCTGGACATTGTATTGCCTCGTTTTTTAAGTGATTTTCGGCCTTTTCCGGATCCTGTCATGGATATCCCTGGCCAAGAATCAGAATTCTCTGGGAAAAAAGAGCGCGTATTTAAGCAAAACAGCCTGGAAAATACAAGGTGGACGTAAACGCAGGCGCCGCAGGCGGCATGGGGCCAAAAGCCCCATGCCACGGGACAGAATCTGGTCTCAATGCCTGTCGAGGCAACAACAGCCCGTTTCGCCATCGCTGCGCTTCAGAATCGCTGCAGCCCTAATATTCTGTCCCTGTATCTCCCAGCCTGTGCCGACCTGCGACTCTCCCGGCTTTACATCAACCCCTGCTCCGCCAGCGATTGTACCTCGGCTTCACCCACGATCAGGTGGTCCAGCGTGCGGATATCCACTTCCTCCAGCAACCGCTTCAGGCGCCGGGTGATGCTGATATCGGCCTGGCTGGGCTCACAGACCCCGGACGGGTGGTTATGGGCCAGGATCAGGGCCGCCGCGTTATGAAACAGGGCCCGTCTGACCACTTCTCGGGGATGTACGGTGGCCCCGTCAATGGTGCCCAGAAACAGCTCTTCCTCGGCGATCAGGCGGTGCCGGTTGTCCAGGAACAGCACCATGAATACCTCGCGGGTCCGGTCGGCCAGCCGTGACTGAATGAAACGCCGGGTAACCCCGGAGTTCGCAAAGGCATCCACCCGTACCAGTTTCTCCTGCAGGCTGCGCTGGGCCAGTTCCCGGACCGCCTGTAATTGCGCGTATTGGGTGACGCCCAGTCCGGGCCGGGCACAAAACCGGCTTTGGGAGGCACCCAGAGTACCGCGCAGGCCGCCAAATTCCCGCAGCATGGCCCGGGCCAGGTCCACCGCTGTGACCTGGCGGGTGCCCGTACGCAGAAACAGGGCCAGCAATTCCGCATCTGACAGGCTGGCAGCCCCCTTGAGCAGCAGTTTTTCCCGGGGGCGCTCATTTACCGGCCAGTCTGATATGGCCATAGGGCCTCCTTGTGCCACGCGCTCACATGCCTACGAATAGCGCTAAGTCATTGAGATTACATTGAATTTAAGTGGTCTTGCTGGTACGCTTCGCGGGCTCTGGCGCTGACCCGACCCCGGCTTTTCAGGGGGTAAACACCGCGCAGGTGACAACACCCGGCGGCACCCCGGTTAAGGGTAGTCCAGCTTTCATTTTCTGCACGGGATACACGTTTCATGCTGAGCCTGACCAACAAGCAGGTAATCCTCGGGATCACCGGGGGCATTGCCGCCTACAAGGCGGCGGAGCTGTGTCGCGTGCTGACTCGTGCCGGTGCCGAAGTCCGCGTGGTGATGACACCCTCAGCTGCCGAATTCATCACACCACTGACCTTCCAGGCCCTGTCAGGCAACCGCGTGCACACCGATCTGCTGGACGAAGACGCTGAAGCCGCCATGGGCCATATCGAGCTGGCACGCTGGGCCGACCTGATCCTGATAGCGCCGGCCAGTGCCAATTTCATTGCCCGGCTTAGCCAGGGCCGCGCCGACGACCTGCTGTCGACCCTGTGCCTGGCCACGACCGCGAAAATTGCCCTGGCCCCGGCCATGAACCAAGCCATGTGGAGCAACACCCAGACCCAGAACAACCTGAAGCAGCTGCATGATAAGGGCCTGCATATCCTCGGGCCGGCTGCCGGGGAACAGGCATGCGGCGATGTCGGCCTCGGCCGCATGCTGGAGCCCAATGACATTGCTGACGCCGCTGCCCGGTTGTTTGATACCGGCGTACTGGCGGGCGTGAATGTCACCATCACAGCCGGACCCACCCGCGAAGCCATCGACCCCGTGCGCTATATCAGCAACCACAGCTCCGGCAAGATGGGTTTTGCCCTAGCCCAGGCGGCCATGGAAGCCGGCGCAAAGGTGATACTGATTTCCGGCCCGGTTTCCCTTGAGCCACCGCCTCGGGTCAAACTGGTCAATGTCGAAAGCGCCCGGCAGATGCTGGATGCCTGCCAGGTCGTGCCAGGTGACATTTTTATCAGCGTGGCCGCCGTGGCCGATTACCGCCCGGAACAGACTGCTACGGAGAAGATCAAGAAAGACGGCAAGACGATGACCCTGACCCTGGTGAAGAATCCCGACATTCTTGCCCTGATTTCACTGGCGCAACGACGCCCTTTCTGTGTCGGCTTTGCCGCCGAAACGGAAAACCTGGAAGCCTATGCCAGGAAAAAACTCGAGGCGAAAAAGCTCGACCTGATCTTTGCCAACAATGCCGTCAAAACCTTCAACAGCGAATCCGCCATGGCCACCGCGTACTGGCCAGGCGGCGAGCAGGACTTCTCCCTGAGCAGTAAATCCGTACTGACCCGGGAAATGGTTGCCCTGATCGCACAACGCTATAAAGCCGCTGTGGCTCCCCGGTAATTCCCCAGCCACGACGTGACGGTTTCCATTCCTGACAATATCTTTCGCGCGTATGACATCCGGGGCATGGTCAATGACGGTCTCGATGAGCGCATCATTGAGCTCATCGGCAAGGCCGTTGGCAGCGAAGCCATAGCGCTGGGCGAAACTTCCCTGGTTGTCGGGGCTGATGCCCGCCTCTCAAGCCCGGCATTTGCCCTGGCCATAGCGCGCGGCATCCTGTCTACCGGCTGCGATGTCGAGAATATCGGTACCGTCCCGACACCGGTGCTGTACTTTGCCACCCATGTCTGCCGCTCGAATTCCGGTGTGATGATCACCGGCAGCCACAATCCCAGAAACTACAATGGGGTGAAAATTGTCCTGCAAAACAAGTGTCTGGCCGCCGACCAGATCACGCGCCTGAAAGAACGCATCCAGCGCGAGGACTTCAGTGCAGGATCCGGCTCATTGACAGATATTGATGTGCAACCGGCCTACCTGAAACGCATCTGCAGTGACATTCACCTCAGCCGCCCCTACAAGGTGGTCATCGACTGCGGCAATGGCGTGGCGGCGAATTCGGCCCCCATGCTGTTTTCTGCCCTCGGCTGCCAGGTCGTGGGCCTGTACTGCGAGGTGGACGGCAATTTTCCCAATCATCATCCGGACCCGACCCATGCGGAAAACCTCAGCGATCTGATCGCCACCGTCACTGCGGAACACGCCGACCTGGGCATTGCCTTTGACGGTGATGGCGACCGTGTCGGCCTGGTCAGCCCATCCGGCCGCATCATTGATGCAGACAGCATACTGCTGGCCTTTACCGCGGACATACTGCCGGAAAACCCCGGAGCGCCCGTTGTCTATGATGTGAAAAGCAGCCGCCGTATTCCGCAACTGATCAATGCGCTAGGTGGCACACCGGTCATGTGTAAAAGCGGCCATTCCTTCGTGAAAAAACAGATGCAGGAAACACAGGCACTGCTAGGTGGTGAATATTCCGCTCACCTGTTTTTCCGCCATCGCTGGTATGGCTTTGATGATGGCCAGTATGTCGCCGCCCGCTTTCTGGAACTGATGGATAAAAACGCCTGCTCGGCAGATGAGCTTGTCGCTGGACAGCCAGCGTCCTGTCATACCCCGGAACTGCAGATACCGGTTAGCGAGGAAGATAAATTCTCCGTCATGGGCACGCTGATCGAACATCTCGCCATCCCAGGTGCCACACTGTCCCATCTTGATGGCATTCGTGCCGACACGGACACGGCCTGGGGACTGGTACGCGCATCCAACACCACACCCTGCCTGGTATTACGCTTTGAAGCCGAAACCCCGGAAGCACTGGCGGCCATCCGTGCGCAGTTTCGTACCGGAATCCACAGCCTGTTGCCGGCATTGGACCTGTCCTGCCTGGCTGATGCCAACCCGGTGGAGGCGGACTGATCATGACAAACGCCAATTTCTATGCCGCCCTGCAGCCGGGCATGCTCACGGCCGGCACCAAACCATTCCTGGTCAGTCCGGGGGCAGCCGACCTGTCCTATGCGGACGGTGATGCTGCCAGCGCCCGCATGGCCAACCTGTTTGCCGCCCGGGGACTGGTACCCGGTGACCGCATCCTGGTCAGGGCGGCCAAGTCCCGCACCGGCCTGCTGGTCTACCTGGCCTGCCTGCGCAGTGGCATTGTCTACGTGCCGGTAAATCCCGAGTGCACCCTCGACGAACTGGATTATTTTGCCGCAGACACCCAGCCCGGCCTGTTTATTGGTGCGCCAGACATTTGTGACCACATCACCGGTCAATATGGCATTCCTGCCCTGTCCCTGGACGCTGACGGTCACGGCAGCCTGGCCAGTGCCGCAGACGCCATGCCGGCCACGCATACCATACAGGCCAGCGCCGCTGAGGATATTGCCGTCTTCATTTTCACGTCCGGCACCACCGGCGCGCCGAAGGGCGCCATGCTCAGTCATGGCAATCTGGCCGCCAATGCGGGCACATTGCATGAGGCCTGGGGCTGGTCGCCAAAAGATGTCCTGCTGCACTGCCTGCCGATCTTCCATGTCCATGGCCTGTTTGTGGCCACCCACCTGGCTTTGCTGGGGACCTCCACAATGATTTTCCTGCCGCGCTTTGACGCCGGTGACGTCATTCGGCAACTGCCGCATGCGACTGTCTTCATGGGGGTGCCAACCCATTACACGCGCCTGTTGCAGGAAGCCGAACTCAGCCAGGACCTGTGTGCCAACATGCGTCTGTTCGTTTCCGGCTCAGCACCCCTGCTGCCGGAAACCTTCACCACCTTCCAGGCACGAACGGGGCACACCATTCTCGAACGCTACGGCATGTCCGAAACCGGCATGCTGGTATCCAACCCGCTGCATGGCGATCGCATCGCCGGCACCGTCGGCTATCCCCTGCTCGGGGTGCAGACCCGGGTGCGCGATGAGGCCGGCAACCCGGTCGCAAGTGGCGAGATCGGTGTCCTGCAGGTCAAAGGCCCGAACGTGTTCAGTGGCTACTGGAACAAGCCGGCACTGATGGCCCGGGAATTTCAGGACGGCTACTTCATTACCGGCGACCTGGTCGATGTCGCTGAAGACGGACGCATCAGCATCGTCGGGCGCAACAAGGACATGATCATCAGCGGCGGGCTTAACGTGTACCCGAAGGAAATCGAAGGCGTGCTGGACCGGCTGCCCGGGGTCCGGGAATCGGCCGTGTTCGGCGTGCCCCACCCCGATTTCGGCGAGGGCGTGGTCGCGGCCGTGGTGGCCGAGGGCGACACCGTCATTGATACCGAAGCCCTGCTCACTGCCACGCGCGAACACCTGGCCGGCTACAAACTGCCCAAGCACATCGTGGTCATCGAGGCCCTGCCCCGCAACACCATGGGCAAAGTGCAGAAGAACCGGTTGCGGGAAACCTATCAGGATCTGTTTACCAAGAGAGAAGTGTAGGTCGGCATAGCGCCACGTTTGCCGACATGGCTCGTGCAATTAATGTCGGCAGACGGCCTTCGGCATTTTATGCCCCACGACCTACAACGCTGAAAATATTCATCCGTTACATGTCGGATGGCGCTTCGCTTACCCGACCTACAATACTGAATCTATCCGTTACTCTACGCCCCTTCCTCGAAAGCCCATCGAAGCCGCCGGATGACGGCCGCAAGCGGCCCCTTCCGGCCTACTCTCTTTTATCCTTTTATCCTTTTATCGACTTCCCTATAATTCAACCATCATTGAGTTAGTAAGCATTCGCTTTTTTGGAAACCTCATGCCTGTCGATCTGAGTTCAGCTAAGAACATTGCCAGCGTCCTGACCGAGGCCCTGCCCTATATCCAGCGCTTCACCGGCAAAACCCTCGTCGTCAAATACGGCGGGAATGCCATGACCGACGAGGAGCTGAAGAACAGTTTCGCCCGGGACATCGTGCTCATGAAGCTCGTGGGCATGCACCCAATCGTGGTGCACGGCGGTGGTCCGCAGATCGGCTCGCTGCTGGAAAAGCTCGACATCAAATCCGATTTTGTCGACGGCATGCGCGTGACTGACTCGGCCACCATGGACGTCGTGGAAATGGTGCTGGGCGGCCTGGTCAACAAGGAAATCGTCAGCCTGCTGAACAAGAACGGCGGCAAGGCGATCGGCATCACCGGCAAAGATGGCGACTTCATCCGCGCCCGCAAGATGACCGTGACCCGGCAGACCCCGGAAATGTCCGCCCCGGAAATCATCGACATCGGTCACGTCGGCGAAGTGGCCAGCATGAATCCCGACATCATCGAGATGCTCAAGGAGAGTGACTTCATTCCCGTGATAGCGCCCATCGGCGCGGATGAAAGCGGCCAGTCATACAACATCAACGCCGACATCGTGGCCGGCAAGGTGGCGCAGATGGTCATGGCTGAAAAGCTGATACTGCTCACCAATATCGCCGGTGTCCAGGATGCCAACGGCAACGTGCTGACAGGGCTGACCACCAGCCAGGTCAATGCACTGATTGCGGACGGCACCATCCACGGCGGCATGCTGCCAAAAATCCACTGCGCCCTGGATGCGGTCAATTCCGGAGTCAACAGTGCGCAGATTATCGACGGCCGGGTCCCCCATGCCGTATTGCTGGAAGTCTTCACCGACGAGGGCATCGGCACCCTGATCACCAACAAACACTGACTCCCTGACGGAGCAGCAGGAACGCGTTATGGCGGCAAGAGAAAAAGGCGCAAAGAAAGAAGCCATACTGAGGGCGCTGGCCCAGATGCTGGAAAATCATCCCGGTGGCCGCATCACCACCGCGTCACTGGCTGCCGAAGTCGGCGTGTCCGAAGCGGCGCTGTACCGTCACTTCCCCAGCAAGGCACGCATGTTCGAAGGCTTGATCGGCTTCATGGAAGACACCCTCTTTTCCCGCATCACCCGCATTCTCAATGAAGGCTCCACCGCCCTGGTACAGTGTGAAAAAATCCTGTTGCTGGTACTGACCTTTGCCGAGAAAAACCCGGGCATCAGCCGGGTGCTCAATGGCGATGCCCTGGTCGGGGAAACCGAGCGCCTGCGGGACCGCGCCAGCCAGGTCTACAACCGCCTGGACTCCCAGCTGAAGCAGATTTTTCGTGAAGCCGAACTCAAGGAAGGGCTGCGTACCGGCATGAGTCCTTCAGTGACTTCCAATCTGCTGCTGACCTTCATCGAAGGCAAGATCAGCCAGTATGTGCGGACGGATTTCAACCATAAACCCACCGACCATTTTGCGGAGCAGTGGGCTTATCTGAATCAGGATCTGTTACGCCAGCCGGGCGGCGGCTTCTGAAAACCTGGCAGGACTGCCAGAGTAAGAGCTAGGAGCGACTAGTTAAGATTGAGCCGTTCGCGCAGCCGGTCGATATTCTTCTGCGCCGTTGCCACCGTCTCTTCCTTTTCGGTTTGAATGTGCGAGATTTTCCTGTCCAGGCGGTCGCGTTCTTCAGACGCATCTTCAAGCTGCCCCAGCAGTGCATCTGAAGCCTGTTCGCCAGCGACATCGACCCGTGACTGCATATCGGCCACGCGCCTTTCGGCGCCCTCGAGCAGGCCGGTCAGGGCCGTGATCTGGGCGTCCAGTTCTTCCACTGTACTGTCGCGGCGACCAATCACCTCTTCCGGAGAACGGTACAGGCGCAGCAGCCGTTGGTCTTGCTCTTCCTGCCGTGCCCGGTCAGCCTGATTGGACTCCTGTGCGGCCAGGGCTTCGGCCTGGGCGGCACGCTCTTCAGGGGTCAGTGCCCGAGCCACCCGCTGGATGACCTGGCCTTTTTCATTGATGACTTCGTAGCCGTTCTTAACGTATTCGGGCGGGACCTGGGTACCGTGGAAGACATTACCCTAATTATCCTGATACTTGTAGATATTGGCCGCAGACAACGGCAATGAGCCTGTCGCGGTCAGCGCCAGGAGAATCACCGCTGATAAGGTGTGCCTGCCGATGGTCTTCATTTGCAGGTGTCTGAGCGTACTGAACGTCGTGTTGTCTTGTACGAAGCCTTTTCGCCATCAACTTAATGCGGGCTGGCTGAATCCTGAATGAACCGCCCTGCCTGCTGTAACTGCTGACTGTTTACTGCCTGGTGGCGACCATCCTGCCCGCCTCTGGCGTTGCCTTATATACCGTACTGCTGCTGGTACGCTTTCATGGCATCCAGGTAACCCGCAAATGACCCGTCTGTCCGGGTTGCCTCATCCTGCAGGTACCCGATAATCTGTCCCAGACTGATAATGCTGATAACCGGAATGGAAAACTCTTTTTCTATTTCCTGGATCGCCGACAGGTCAGTCTTGCCTCTCTCCTGTCGGTCCAGGGCAACCACTACCCCTGCGGGGGTCGCGCCTGCCGCGAAAATAATATCCATGGTTTCACGAATGGCAGTGCCGGCAGTGATCACATCGTCAATGATCAGAACGCGGTTGGCTAATTCGGAGCCAACAATATTGCCGCCTTCCCCGTGATCCTTGGCTTCCTTGCGATTAAAACACCACGGAATATCCTCCTTGAACTCCTGCCAAAATGCAATTGAGGTGGCAGAAGCCAAGGGAATTCCCTTGTACGCAGGACCGAAAATAATATCAAACCCAACGCCTGAATTTTTGACCGCCTTCGCATAACAGCTACCGAGAAACCCCAGTGCGGCGCCGGTATTGAACAGCCCGGCATTGAAGAAATAGGGGCTTTGGCGACCGGACTTCAGGGTGAATTCACCAAACCGCAAGATGTTGTGTTCAGTAACGTAGTTGAGAAACGATTTCTGATAGTCCTGCATGGGGCTTCCTTCAATGATTTTGTTCATGCCTGCCGGGTGGTGACGGCCATGGTAATGGTAACTTTATTCTGGGCTAAAGCCCCTCCTGCACGATGCAGCAATCCTGTTTAGTTCAACTGAATCCTGTCCCTTTCGCCACCATCGCTGCCGGGCCATCACCCGGCAAAAAGGCTTACTGTCCCAGGGCCGCTTTCTGTTCATCAAACAGGCGCTCGATGCCCAGCCTGGCCAGATCGATCAACGCGTTGAGTTCATCCAGCGAAAACTGGCCATCCTCACCGGTGCCCTGGATTTCAATAAAACCGCCTTCTTCAGTCATGACCACGTTCATGTCGGTTTCTGCGGACGAATCCTCGATGTAGTCCAGATCCAGGACTGGCACACCCTGGCAGATGCCCACCGAGACTGACGCAATCATGCGCTCAAGCGGGTTGTCGGTCAGTATGCCTTTGGCCAGCATGTGATTGATGGCATCGGCCAGTGCCACACAGCCGCCGGTTATGGATGCCGTCCGGGTACCACCATCGGCCTGGATCACGTCGCAATCGATCTTGATGGTGTTTTCGCCCAGACGTTTCATGTCCACGGCCGCGCGCAGGGAACGTCCAATCAGGCGCTGGATTTCCTGGGTGCGTCCGCTCTGTTTACCGCGGGCTGCTTCCCGGTCCATGCGCGAACCGGTGGACCGGGGCAGCATGCCGTATTCGGCCGTAATCCAGCCCTGGCCGGTGCCCTTAAGAAACCGCGGCACACTTTCCTCGACGGACGCGGTGCAGATGACACGGGTATCGCCAAACTCCACCAGCACAGAGCCTTCGGCATGCTTGGTGAAATGGCGGGTAATGCGGATATCGCGCAGGGCATTGGGCTGCCTGCCGCTGGGACGCTGGTGTGAAACTTCTGACATGTTTTCCTCTTGCTAGCTGTGGCCGGTAACCGGGGCAGTGACCGTAACAGATTACGCGGCACATTGCCTCCCGAAGCACGCCTGACGTGCAAGCCTTCTATTTTATAATGGAATGCAATTCCGCTATAGTTCGTTCCCTCTTCAATTGAATGACTCGGGCCAACCAATGACTCGCAGTATGACCGCTTTTGCCCGCAAGCAGGCAGACCACGCCTGGGGCACCCTGATCTGGGAAATTCGCTCGGTTAACCATCGCTATCTCGAACCCCTTTTCCGCCTGCCGGAACAGTTCCGGCACATCGAAACCCGTCTGCGCGACCAACTGCGCAACAGCCTTAGCCGCGGCAAGATCGAAGCCCAGCTCAAGTTCCTGCCCAACATCACCGAGGAAAGCCGCATTCCGGTCAACGAGGCACTGCTGGCCCAGCTCGGCAAAGCCATTGCCCAGGTTGAAGCGCATACGACAAACACCACCAGCCCGAGCGCCCTGGACATCCTGAAATGGCCGGGTATCATCCAGGACAAGGAGCTGGATGCAAAAGAGCTGGAGGAAGCATCACTGGGCCTGTTCCGAGAGACCATCGATTTACTGTCAGAACACCGCGCCCGGGAAGGCGCTGAGCTGAAGAGCGCTATCGAAAACCGCTTGGACGCCATTGTCGCCATCGTCGCCGATATTCGTGCTTCTCTGCCGACTATCCTGGTCGCCCAGCAGACCAAACTCCAAGACCAGATCAGCGACCTAACAGTGGAGGTCGAACCTGGCCGCCTGGAGCAGGAGCTGGTGCTGATTATGCAGAAGGCGGACATTGCCGAGGAAGTCGATCGCCTGGACACTCACGTCAAGGAAACACGCCATATCCTGAGCCGCAAGGAACCCGTGGGCCGGCGCCTGGATTTCCTGATGCAGGAACTCAACCGCGAAGCCAACACCATCTGTTCCAAGGCGGTGGTTACCGAAACCACGCTCAATGCGGTAGAGCTGAAAGTGCTCATCGAACAGATGCGCGAACAGGTGCAGAATATCGAGTGACCGGACAAACGCTACATCTCACCCGACACGGCGCTAATAACAGATCCATATAAAGCAGGAAGACAACGACCACCATGGCCAGGGGCATCTTATTTCTGATTTCAGCACCATCCGGTGCGGGCAAGACCAGCCTGGTCAATGCCCTGCTGGAGGCCTCCGGCGAGGTGAGCGCACGCCTGTGTGTATCGGTTTCCCATACCACCCGGGAGAAGCGCCCCGGCGAGGAAGACGGGCGCAACTATCATTTCGTGAATGTCGAGGAATTCCGGAAAATGGAAGCCGAGTCAGCGTTTCTGGAACATGCTGAAGTCTTCGGTAACCTCTATGGCACCTCGAAAAACTGGGTGGAAGAACGCCTGGCCGACGGCTGGGACGTGATCCTGGAAATTGACTGGCAGGGCGCCGCACAGATCCAGAGCCTGCTGCCCTCGGCCGTCAGTATCTTCATCCTGCCCCCTTCCCTGGAATCCCTGTGCGAACGGCTGACCCACCGCGGCCAGGACAAGCCCGAAGTCATCGAGCAGCGTATGGCCGCCGCGGTCAATGAAATGTCCCACTTCGACCAGGCTGACTATCTCATCTTCAACGAGGTTTTCGAGACGGCCCTGGAAGACCTCAAAGCCGTCATCCGCAGCGCGCGCCTGTCCTGGGCGCACCAGACCGATGTCCATGGCGAGCTGTTGAAGGAACTGATCGAAGGATAATCCTGGATCCCCGTAGGTCAGTAGTGGGTCGGTATTAGGCGCATGCGCCGCCATCCGACATGGCGACCGGAGGTCGCCTGATACCTCAACTGTCACCAAGCCATGAGAAGAACGTCGGATGACGGCCCTTCAGCCTTATCCGACCTACCTCGTTTTTATGTGAAGACCCTTTCTAAGCCGCCGGATGACGGCCGCCAGCGGCCTCTTCCGGCCTACAACCTTGTCCCTTGTTCCCTTTACCTTGTGCCTTTATAATGCCGTCCCCCCGGCTGACCTGCCTTAGCCGGACCCAACACACTGAATTTTCAGAACAAAGGTTAACCCTATGGCCCGTATTACCGTTGAAGATTGCCTGGACAACGTCGAAAACCGTTTTGACCTGGTCATGATTGCCAGCAAACGTGCCCGTCAGCTGCAGACCGGCGGCAAAGACCCCATGGTCTCGGAAGACAACGACAAGCCGACTGTACTGGCCCTGCGTGAGATCGCCGAAGGTTTCATCAGCTCGGAGATCCTAACCCAGGTTCCGGAAGAAGACACTGAGGCACTCGCAGGTGTCGAAGCCCAGAACAAGAACGACATCTCCATCGAAGAAGCCATGGATGCCGTCCTGATTCCGGAAGAAGGTGCGGATGAGGCTGAAGCCGCACCGCAGCCGGACGTGGATGAATCCGAAGACGACGCCTGATCGTCGCCGCATAACACGGATTGTGGAAACGGGGAGCCAATGTGCTCCCCGTTTTTTTTGCCCTTTCTTTTATTCTCCGGACCCGCGGCCCTGCTTGCACTCCGCCCCGCCAGCCCCCATTATTGGACGTATGTAACGGTGCTAACGCCCTGATATGACCAGTATTGAATCCTTTGCCAAAGACCTGAACAGCTACATGGGAGCAGCCCAGGTAGACCTCGTGCGGCGTGCCTACTATTACGCCGAACAGGCCCATGACGGACAGTTCCGGCGTTCGGGCGAGGAGTATGTCACTCACCCGCTGGCCGTGGCCGCAATCCTGCGTGAGATGCACCTGGACCACCAGAGCCTGATTGCGGCCATGCTGCATGACGTGATCGAGGACACGGGCATTACCCGTGAGGCCATCGAAAGCCAGTTCGGTGAAACCGTCGCCAACCTCGTCGACGGCGTCAGTAAACTGAACCAGATCGAGTTTTCCACCCGCGCCGAGGCGCAGGCCGAGAACTTCCAGAAAATGGCCCTGGCCATGGCCAAGGACATCCGCGTCATCCTGGTCAAGATCGCCGACCGCATGCACAACATGCGTACCCTGGATGTGCTGGGCGCCGACAAGCAGAAACGCATTGCCCGTGAAACCCTAGAAATCTACGCGCCGATTGCCAACCGGCTGGGCATGCACAACATCCGCCTGGAGTTCGAAGAGCGCGGATTCAAGACCCTCTATCCGCTGCGTGCACCGCGTATTGATGCCGCCGTCAGGAATGTCGCCGGCTACCGCAAGGAACTGGTGACCCAGGTGCAAAGTGCACTGGAGGCCTGCCTGGAACGAGAAGGCCTGCCCGGTCGTGTCATGGGCCGCGAAAAACACCTGTACAGCATCTACCGCAAGATGCGCGACAAGCGACGCTCGTTCCGTGAAATCACCGACGTGTTCGCCTTCCGTGTGGTCACCGATTCGGTTGATACCTGCTACCGCATCCTGGGCGCCGTGCACAGCCTGTATAAACCTGTGCCCGGCAAGTTCAAGGATTACATTGCCATTCCCAAGGTAAACGGCTACCAGTCACTGCACACCACCCTGTTCGGCATGCATGGCGTCCCGATTGAAATCCAGATCCGTACGGAGGAGATGGACCAGATGGCCAGCAACGGCATCGCCGCACACTGGCTCTACAAGTCTTCCGACGACACACCCAACCAGAGCCATATCCGTGCGCGCCAGTGGGTACAGGATTTGCTGGAAATGCAAAAACACGCCGGTAATTCGCTGGAATTCATCGAGCACGTCAAGACCGACCTGTTTCCCGACGAAATCTATGTGTTCACCCCAAAAGGCGCGATCCTGGAACTGCCGGCCGGGTCGACCCCGGTCGATTTTGCCTACGCCGTGCACACGGACGTCGGCAATTCGTGTGTTGCCTGCCGTATCAACAAACGCCTGGCGCCCCTAAGCGAACGCCTGATGAGCGGCCAGACGGTGGAAATCATTGCTTCTGGCAACCAGCCCAACCCGGCCTGGCTGGGCTTTGCCGTCACCGGCAAGGCGCGCAGCAACATCCGCCACTTCCTAAAAAACCAGCGCCGCTCGGAAGCCATCGCACTGGGCCGACGCCTGCTCAACAAGACGCTGTCGAGCTTTGGCTACCATTTGTCCAACATTTCCAAGGAAAAGATCGGCGGGCTGCTCGAACAGACCGATTTCGATGTGCTTGATGACCTGCTCGAAGACATCGGCCTGGGCAACCGCATGGCCTACATCGTTGCCCGCCGTCTCATTCCCAGTGAGGATGGCGAAGAGCTGCCCACCAACCAGGATGACACCGCGATGGCCATCCGCGGGGCCGAAGGCATGCTCATGTCGTTTGCCAAGTGCTGTTATCCGATTCCGGGCGACCCCATCGTCGGCTATGTCAGTGCCGGCCGCGGCATGATCGTGCACCGGGAAACCTGCAACAACATGTCCGAGATCCGCAACGATCCGAAGAAGTATGTGAACCTGCGCTGGGATCCCACTGTCGGTGGCGAATTCACGGTGGAGCTGCGAATTGAACTGGAGCACCAGCGTGGCATTATCGCCACCCTCGCCAACGCCATCTCATCAGCCGAAGGCAATATTGAAAAGATCGCCACCTCTGATCGCGATGCCCGCTTCAGTATCGTCAACCTCACGTTGACCGTACGCAACCGCGTCCACTTGGCCAGCGTCATGAAAAAAGTCCGACGGATTAAGTCTGTGACGGGCGTAACACGCGTCAAGAATTAAAACTGGCGGGAGAGTCACGAAAGGCCTGCCTAACCGGCAGGGATGTCGGCGCGCTTTCTCTGCAGTTGCCCGGACGCGGCAGCCCGGGCATCACGAATCATCTGCTTCACTTCCAACGATGAGGATGTGATGCCGTGTATTCATGCTTTGTTTGTGCTTCCGGGCATGCCTGACTGCGTCATGCCGGTTGGGAGTGATCTTGCTAGGTCAGGCATTTTGCTTCCCTGCACCTGTTGTTATTTTTATCAGGCAATCATTAAATCCAGCTGTTGCAGTCAAAGCCTGCACACTGTCATACCCGGCAATTCTTTTCTGGATCCGGGCATTGAGGGTAATATGGCGCCCTGCCTAAAAAATGAAAACTTGAACGGGTACCTCATGTTGCTGCGAATTTTCACGACCTCCCTGCTTTCCATTCTGTCGCTGGGCCTGTCTGCCCAGTCCGCCCTGTCACCGGCTTTCTCTGCCGATGAACTGACCGCCGCCCCGACGGTCGGCTGGTACACCAATGGTGGCAACCTGGCCAACCAGCGTTATTCGCCGCTGACGCAGATCAACAAGGACAATGTGGCCGGCCTGAAGGCGGAATGGCGCGTACACATGAACGGCTCCGGTGCCGGCCCCAATCACAGCGGGCAGGCGGAACCCTTGTTTTATGACGGTGTGCTGTATGTGGTAACCGGCGAGAACGACGTCTTTGCCATTGATGTGGACACCGGCGAATTCCTCTGGACCTACCAGGCCAACCTGGACCCCGACCGGGTCAACGTATGCTGCGGCTGGGTCAGTCGCGGCCTGGGCATGGGGGATGGCCAGATCTATGTGGGCCAGCTTGATGCCAAACTGGTGGCACTGGACCAGGCTACCGGGGCAGTCAACTGGGAAATCCAGGCCGAAGACCCGTTCCAGGGTTATGCCATCACGGCAGCACCGTTGTATTACAACGGCATGGTCATCACCGGTTTTGCCGGTGGTGAGAAAGCCATCCGTGGTCGCATCAAGGCCTATGACGCCCGGGACGGTTCCCTGGTGTGGACCTTCTATACCATTCCTGGCCCCGGCGAAATCGGCCACGACACCTGGCCACAGGACAACGATGCCTGGCGCTATGGCGGCGCGCCGATCTGGCAGACCCCGGCCGTGGACCCTGATCTGGGTATGCTCTATTTCTCCACAGGCAATGCCGGTCCCGACCTGAACGGCAATGAGCGCGAGGGTGACAACCTGTTTACCGTATCCATCCTTGCCCTGGATGCCATGACAGGCGAATACCGCTGGCATTACCAGCAGGTGCATCACGACATCTGGGACTACGATTCCCCCAGCCCGGTCGTGCTGTTTGATGTCGAAAAAGACGGCGTCATGCGCAAAGGCCTGGCCGAAGCGAGCAAGTCCGGTTACCTCTATATCCTCGACCGCATCACCGGCGCGCCCCTGGTCGGCATCGTGGAAACGCCGGTGCCGCAGATGGCCTCCCAGAAAACTTCACCGACCCAGCCCATTCCGGTCGGCGAGGATTTCATTCCCCATGTCATCGATGTGCCGCCCGAAGGCTGGGAACTAGTCAACGAAGGCCGTACCTATACCCCGTTCGACACCGACCCGGTGCTTTACAAGCCGCTGGCCGGCGTGAACTGGCCGCCCAAAGCCTATGATCCGGAAAATGGCTGGCTCTACATCTGTGCCCAGGACCGTATCGGCGGCGCTGCCCAGGCGGCGGAAAACACCGACCCGAATCACACCGGTAGCTGGCTCGGCGGCGGCTTCCGCCTGACCAGCATGCCGACACGCGGCATCTTTGCCGCCATGGATGTCACTACCAACACCATCGCCTGGCGCCAGCAGTGGTCCTATGCTTGTTCGTCCGGCTCCATCGTCACCGCCGGCGGCCTGATCATCCACGGCCGCAATGACGGTCGGGTGGTTGCCCTGGACAAGGACAACGGCAAAATGCTCTGGGAATTCCAGACCGATGCCGGCGTCAACGGCACAGCCGCCACCTTCATGCATGAAGGCACCCAGTACGTCGCCATCATTTCGGCCGGTAGTATTTATTCCAACGGCAAACACGGTGACAGCGTCTGGCTGTTTTCCCTGTCAGGTGACATCAATCCTGAAGCCGCCGAGACCGCTGAAGCCAGTCTCCGACCGGCCGCTGCCGCCGCTGACATGGCCGTGATCACTCCACCTGAAGGCCACACTGCCGACATCGCTGCCGGCGGCACCATCTTCCGCCAGCTCTGCAGCGCCTGTCACGGTGCCAATGGCGAGGGCGGCGAGAAGGGCGTGGAACTGATCGGCAAGACCTTCACCCCCAGCGAGATCATGAGCATCGCCAACTACGGCAAGAACACCATGCCCGCCTTCGGTTTCGCCTACGACACCGAACAGCTGCATGACGTGGCGGCGTATATCATTCAGGACATCCTGCCGGAGTAACGCCGACGTAGGCCAGAAGCACTCTCTGGGGCATAAAAGGTACGGCGTGCCTTCATCCGCTTCGATAGGTTTTCGATAAAAGGATAAAAGGAGGAAAGGGCGTTCGATGATGCTGTTGATGTCAGGCCGCTATTTTGACAGGGCCGGGTATGACCTGGACCAGACGCGTTGTAGGTCGGTATAAGGCGCTTGTGCCGCCATCCGACATAGCGACCAAAGGTCGCCAGATTTTCAAGGATTTACCTCCTCTTCACAAAAACGCCGGATGACGGCCTTCGGCCTTATCCGACCTACCACATTTGCACCGGATGAACCGGCCTTGTCTCTTGTCGCTCGCCTCTTTCTGGCAGGCGCCATGAATTCCCCCTAGAATGCAGCCATGAGCTTTCCGCCCACCGCACACCAGTCCCCAGATCTGCAACAAGTTCCCGTGACTGACCTCAAAGGCGTCGGCCCCAAGCTCGCGGAAAAGCTCGCCAACATCCACATCCACACCGCGCTCGACCTGCTCTTTCACCTGCCGCTGCGTTATCAGGATCGCACGCGTATCACGCCGATCAGGGCCGTCAGGCATGGCGTCGAAGCGGTTATCGAGGGCGAGATCCTGGGTAGCGCGGTGGTGTTCGGTAAACGCCGCTCGTTGCTGGTGAAGGTAGCGGACAAAACCGGCATCCTCAGCCTGCGCTTCTATCACTTCAGCGCCGCGCAGAAAAATGCGCTCAGTGACGGCGCGCGCATTCGCTGTTTTGGCGAAGGCCGCTGGGGCAAGAGTGGCGTTGAGCTTTACCATCCTGAATACACGGTGCTGGCCGGCAACACCGCCGCGTTGGATGATCGTCTCACTCCGATCTATCCCACTACGGATGGCCTGCACCAGGCGCGCCTGCGGGCGCTGGCTGAACAGGCGCTCAACCTGCTCGCCAAATCCAGGGCGCTGCCCGACCTGTTGCCGGATACCCTGAGAAAAGAGCTGGGGTTCATTTCCCTGGAAGACGCCCTGGTGTATCTGCACCGTCCGCCCGTGGATGCCTCGCTCGAACAACTGCAGGACGGCACGCACCCGGCCCAGATGCACCTGGCGTTTGAAGAACTGCTTGCCCACTATCTCTGCTTGCGCCGGTTGCGCGAACAGGCTGATCGTCACGCCGGGCCATCATTAATAGACGAAAGCGGCCTGCAGGCCGCCTTCCTCACGGTCCTGCCGTTCCAGCTCACCAACGCCCAGCAACGGGTCAGTGCCGAGATCGCCCGCGACATGGCGCGCGAAACACCGATGCTGCGCCTGGTGCAGGGCGATGTCGGCTCCGGCAAAACCCTGGTCGCGGTCATGGCCGCGCTGATAGCGGTGAGCAACGGCTACCAGGCCGCCATCATGGCGCCGACAGAAATTCTCGCCGAACAGCATTTTCTCAATCTCGATGCCCTACTGCGCCCACTCAATATCGAGATCGTTTACCTGAGCGGCAAGGTGAAGGGAAAAGCCCGCAGTGAAGTGCTGCAGAATATGGCCAGTGGCCGAGCACAAATTTGTGTAGGCACCCATGCCCTGTTCCAGGAGGAAGTGACTTTTGCCAAACTGGGATTGATCGTAGTGGACGAACAACACCGCTTCGGTGTCCACCAGCGTTTGGCATTACGTGAAAAGGGAAACCACAACAACGTCTATCCGCACCAGCTCATCATGACGGCGACACCCATTCCGCGCACACTCACTATGAGCGCCTACGCCGATCTCGACAGCTCCATCATCGACGAACTGCCACCGGGCCGCACCCCGGTGAACACTATCCTCGCTGCCGATTCGCGGCGCGATGACATCATTGAGCGCATTCGCCATGCCTGCAGCGCCGGTCGTCAGGCCTACTGGGTCTGTACCCTGATCGAAGAAAGTGAAGCTCTGCAATGCCAGGCCGCCGAAGCCACCTACGCCGACATGCAGCAAAGGCTGCCCGGCATCGGCATCGGCCTTATTCATGGCCGCATGAAAGCAAAGGAAAAAGCCGACATCATGCAGGCCTTCAAGGCCGGTCAACTGCAACTGCTGGTCGCCACCACCGTCATCGAAGTCGGCGTGGATGTGCCCAACGCCAGCCTCATGATCATCGAAAACCCTGAACGCCTCGGCCTCGCGCAACTGCACCAGCTCAGAGGCCGGGTCGGCCGCGGCGCCACCGCAAGCCACTGCGTGCTACTCTACAAATCACCACTGTCCACGATCGCCAAGGAACGCCTGTCCATCATGCGTCAGAGCAACGACGGTTTTTTCATCGCGGAAAAAGACCTGCAAATCAGGGGCCCCGGCGAAGTCCTAGGCACCAGACAAACCGGTCTCATGGAATTCAAGATGGCCGACCTGCTCAGGGACGCCCACCTGCAACCGAAGATCAAACTCTGGGCCGAAACACTCAAAGCCGAACGACCCGATCTCATCGAACCCTTGATCAAGCGCTGGCTGGCGGGTTCCGAACAATACGGCCACGTCTGATAGCATATGCCCCATGTAGGCGCGACTTTAGCCGCGAACAATCAATAAGGATCATCTTGTGAATGAATCAGTCTCAACCTTGCCTGGCACCAAATCGTTCATTCCCGCAGACTTTGAAATCCCCATCGTTTTAGAGAACGACCATTTCCGAATCCGCACTCTGACCGTCAACGACGTCATCAAAGACTACGACGCTGTCATGTCCAGCCTGAATCATCTTCAGGGTATCTTCGGCCCCAATTCCACCTGGCCGGAAGCTGATCTGACACTGGAGCAGGATCTGATCGACCTGGGCTGGCACCAGAAAGAATTCCAGATCCGCTCGTCCTTTGCCTACACCGTGGTCTCTCCCGATGAAACCCGCGTGCTGGGGTGTCTGTATATTTTCCCCAGTGGCCATTCGGACTTCGATGCGCAAATCACCATGTGGGTACGTGCGGATGTGCTGGACCTGGGTTATGACCCGTTGCTCTTTGACACCGTGACCCGGTGGGTTTCGGATGCCTGGCCTTTCAAGCACCCGGGTTATCCCGGCCGGACTATTAGCTGGGAGGCGTGGTTGTCAGGGTCTATTCGGGGCTAACGCTCCGAAACGCCCCTCGCCGTTATTCAGCAGACGGCAGCCTTCTAAACCTTCCGCTCCACTCTCCCGTATAATCCCTTCCCATAACATGACACACACAATCTGGGGTTCCCATGTCCAATTCAGCCGATATCCAACGCATCTTCGCCCTTCAGCAAAAACACCAATGGGTCACCAAGGCTTCCACGAGTGCGGAGCGCAAGGCCAAACTGCAGAAACTGGTCGATGCCGTCAAAGCCTATGGCAATGACATCATTGCCGCCGTACAGCAAGACACACGCAAGCCGGCGCAGGAAGTGCAGATGACAGAGGTCGGCGGTGTGATTGCCAACATCCAGCGCAATATCGACAACTTGGACGACTGGATGCAGCCGGTGGACGTGGCCACCTCTATGAATCCCAATGACAAGGCGCAGATCGTCTATGAGGCCCGTGGTGTATGTCTGGTTCTCGGACCGTGGAATTTTCCGCTAGGCCTGACCTTCGGCCCGCTGGCCGCCGCCATTGCCGCCGGCAACTGCTGCATGGTCAAACTCACCGACCTGTGTCCCAACACGGCCAGCATTGCCGGCAAGATCATTCGGAAAGTGTTTGATGAGCAGGAAGTTGCCCTGTTTGAAGGCGATGTCAGTGTCGCTACAGCACTGCTGGAGCAACCTTTTAATCACATCTTCTTCACCGGCAGCACACGCGTCGGCAAGATCGTCATGACTGCCGCAGCCAAACACCTGGCTTCCGTCACCCTGGAGCTGGGCGGCAAGTCGCCGGTGATCGTGGATGAAGGCGCAGACATCGAGAAGATCGCCACCGATCTTGCCGGCGCCAAACAGTTCAATGGCGGTCAGGCCTGCATCTGTCCGGACTACGTTTTCGTGAAAAGCGACCAGCGGGACAAGCTGGTCGAAACCTTCAAGGCGAAGGTGCAGGAAAACCTTTATGACGAGGCTGGTCAGTTCAAGACTGACAACATCGCCCAGATCGTCAACTCGCAGAACTTCAATCGCGTGAAGGGACTCCTCACAGATGCTGTCGCCAATGGTGCCAGGGTGGCAGCCGGCGGCAAGCTGGAAGAAGCCAACCTGACCGTGCAACCCACCATGCTCACAGATGTCACACCGAACATGAAAATCCTGCAGGAAGAAATTTTCGGGCCGGTGCTGCCCGTGATGACCTACGAGAACATCGACGAGGTCATCGAGTACATCGAGCAGCGCGACAAGCCGCTGGCACTGTATGTGTACAGCAACAATGAGGCGAGCATCGACAAGGTACTGAAGAAAACCTCCTCCGGTGGCGTCACCATCAACGGCGTGTTCTCCCACTACCTGGAAAACAACCTGCCCTTCGGTGGCGTCAACGGCAGCGGCATGGGCAGCTACCACGGCCACTTCGGCTTCAAGGCCTTCTCCCACGAGCGCGCCGTCTATCGGCACATGCCCGCCTGATGTCGGCGCTGACCCTGCGCCAGGCTAGGCGGGAAGATGCGGCAGTCATTGCCGGCTTCAATATCGCGCTGGCGCAGGAAACCGAGGCTCTGGCGCTGGATCCCGACACGGTCCTCAAAGGGGTTACCCGCCTGCTCAATACGCCCGACCTGGGTTTTTATACCGTGGCCGAAGCCGATGGCCAGGTGGTCGGTTGCCTGATGATCACCTATGAATGGAGTGACTGGCGTAACGGCGTAATCTGGTGGCTGCAGAGTGTCTATGTCGACCAGGCCTTTCGGCGCCAGGGGGTGTTCAGGGCCATGTATGGTCATGTGCAACAGCAGGCACAGAGCAAACCCGATGTGGCGGGCTTCCGGCTTTACGTGGAACACAACAACCAAGCCGCGCAGCGCACCTACAGCGACCAAGGCATGGCAAAGACCCATTACCTGATGTTCGAGGACCTGAAGTCGTCCTGTTAAACCTGACAAGATGCCCCCACCCACTGATCGTATTCTTCTGCGCGAACTCACCCAGGAAGACTCACCGTTCATGCTGGCACTTCTGACGGAACCGTCGTGGCAGCGTTTTATCCGCGCACGTGACGTCACCACCTGGCCTTCACCCTTTCTTCGATCCAGGCCGCCGAAGAACGCCGTAGAGATGTTATGTCCGTCACCGACCAGCTGCATGTCCTGTTCGGTATTGGTGAAGTAGCCGGCAATATTGCCGCCTCCATTGGCGAGGACGGCCTGCTGATCGTGGATGACCCGTCTCCCAGCATGGCGCCGCTCTACAAGGACAGCATTCAGGCACTGGGTGGCAATGACATCGATTTTGTCATCAACACCCTCTGGCACTTCGACCATGCTGATGGCGACAAGGCCCTGGGACCCGAGGATACCTGGAGCGTGGCCTAGGCCAATTCCCGCCGCATGCTCTTGCAGGACAATCGCACTAACCTGGTGTTCCAGGTCGGCGAGCAGCCGGCTTTTCCGCCTGCGGCACTGCCCGTGAATGCCTATGACGATCAC
>Ga0255776_10000704_pt1 | contig 37954 bp, 37 predicted proteins | sample 071ome_19_FD_179974 | JGI IMG/M metagenome (GOLD analysis project Ga0255776, IMG submission 179974) | Coastal salt marsh microbial communities from the Groves Creek Marsh, Skidaway Island, Georgia - 071413AT metaG (version 2) | ecosystem: Environmental > Aquatic > Marine > Intertidal zone >... | reverse complement strand
CGAGGATGTCATCGATCCCTCTATAGCTTCGTAAATCCCTTCTCTCACCCCGCTCGCTTCATCAACTACAAACAGGATGTTGCCTTCGTGGAAACCCTGGAACCGTTCAGGCTGGTCGGTCGACAGTCCCACCGCGAAGTGCTTGTCATCGAGTTCGATAGAAGTGTTGGAAAGTTTTCCGCTTATGAGTGCGGAATTGGAGTGGTAGATCCGTCGGATCTCTCGCCAGCGAATGTTCCGGACCTGGTGCGCTGTAGGTGCAGTAGTAATGACGATCGACTCTGGCTGCGTAATCAACCACCAGATCACAACGTATGCAGCAGTGAATGTCTTTCCAGATCCGTTGCAGGATCGAACAGCTACGCGCTTGTGGTTCGCTACTGCACCAAGAATCTGTCTTTGCTTGTCCCACAAATTAGCCCCGAGTACTTCGGTAACGAATCGTGCAGGATCATCACTGAAATCTACTGGCGAAGTTAATTCAGGAGCCGTAACACCGATCAAACTGAGCGCGGGCTGAAGATGTAGCCGCACTCCGTGCATCGGTAGCAAGTGTTCCCGGTTGGCTCGGCTTTATCTAACTTGATCGACGTATCGCACGCACATCTCGGGCATGTGGTTCGCGAAACGACAACCGGTTTCTTTCGACTTCCATTTCTGACGGTTCCAATTTTCAATGACACTCCTTTACTATGTATTTAGAACATATGTTCTATTCAACATAGACGCGAATATACTCGGAGGTCAATAAGGGGAAGTCACTTAAAGAAAATAGGTGACGATGCCTGACGCGTCGGGGGCTGGTCCGGCTGCGTCCCAGAAGAGCATCATCACCCTGAAGTAAGACTGTCACGATTCTCATAAGCACGCTGTGATTTGGGCTATTTTCACGTGAGGATCGTGTGAAGACGAACTGAAACAACCTTGATTTGAGCGTCTTCATTCACCGCCAACCGAGTAATATCTCAGTCGTTTTCTCGGCACACAAAATCACAAGCGTAAAAGGCAAATCATGAAGGTATTGGTCACTGGTTCTTCGGGTCTTATCGGCTCGATGCTTATCAACACTTTGAGCGACTCATTTACGTTCTCTGGCCTCGATGTAGCGAAATCCGATCACGCTCCCGACGTCCCAACTTTGATTTGTGACGCGTCTGACTACGACGCAATGTCGCCTGCCTTTGAAGGTCTCGATGCGGTAGTCCACCTTGCCGCCAACGCCCCGGTAGAAACGCCCTGGCCAGATGTGCTCAAAAACAACATTTCAACAACGCACAACGTGTATGAAGCCGCAAAACAACACGGCGTAAAGCGAGTCGTTTTTGCAAGCTCGAACCACGCAGTCGGAAACTTCGAGATGGACGAGCCGTACAGCCGGATTCGCGTTGGCGACTACGAAGGTCTAACCCCTGGTGAGTTCAAGCGAGTCGACAACACAGTCCCGATTCGCCCTGACTCTGACTACGGTGCCAGCAAGGCTTTCGGAGAGGCGACTGGTGCCTACTACCACGAACACTTCGGACTAGAAGTTGCCTGCCTGAGAATCGGAACAGTTAATCCGCAGAACTCGCCTGAGGGTTCTATCCGGAGCATGGCAACCTGGCTAAGTCATCGTGACCTGGCGAACCTCGTAAGTCAGTGCCTGACGCAGCCTCTGGGATTCGAGATCTTCTACGGAGTCTCGGACAACAAGTGGCGGTTCTGGGACACCGACTACGCCAAGAAGGTCATCGGTTACGCCCCGCAGGACAACGCCGAGGATTACCGGTAGGTAGCCGGTTACCCTTGGGGTTCTTCTTCAGCGTCGATTTCGTGCCTGAAACGACCTGAAGGTGCGCTGTAGTTTCCGAAAGAGTCGTCGCCTTTACTTGCGCGGCGAGGTTCGTCTTCTTCATCACGACCTCGTCGTTTCGGACGTCCCATTTCTTCGAGGTATGAAAGGCCTGGCTCTGTAGCAATCGTTCGCCCAACACCTGTGTAACGTGCTAATCCCTGTCGGACAAGCAGTGCCATCTTTGCCCGAGCTGTCGCCGGGTCGATGTTACGGAACCAGCGAGCGATCATCAGGTAGCACAGCTCGTTCGGAGTCAGGCTTTCCTCGGTGCCGACCAGCACGTAAAGAACACGATCGGTGGCGTTGCCCATTTCCCGAAAGGCTGGTGCTCGTGGAATAGGACTCGTGTGCTCCCACGCGTTCAATACCCACTCTTTCTCTTCATCAGAAAGTCTGTCCCACGCGCGCACTCTTTTTGCTTCAAGATCGCGGGATTGCCCTTCGCGGTGTGGGACTTGAGTAAGGTCGATGTTGTGGACGAGTTCGGTCATATAACAATGATGGGTGCCAGTGGCACATTCGTCTACCGTCGCCCAACAAGTCAAGCTTTCGAACAACGATATGCTGAATCCCGGTGCTACCATCTCGATTGTGAGTAGTTCAGAAGATCGAAACCTACGGTTTGCCCTTGCCGCCGATATTGGCGGCACCAACATGCGCGCTGCTCTCGTCGATTCACGAGGACGCATGACCGGCAGAGGTTCAATCGACACGCTTTCCGAGCGAGGGATTGAAGACGCTGCGAAACGACTCGGCAAGATCCTCAACGAAGCCCTCGAAACGCTGCCTGAGAAAGGCGAAGTTGTAGGTGTAGGTGTTTCAACCGCAGGTCCTATCCGACCTTCAAGCGGCGTGTACAACCACCCGCCAAACCTGACCGGTTGGCACAACAAAACAATGAAGCCGACCCTATCGGAAATCATGGGTCGAAACGTGTGGGTTGGTCACGACGCAACTCTCGCCGCACTATCTGAAACTCGCTTTGGTGACCACATTGGTGCCGAGAACATCATCTACGTGACTATAAGCACAGGTGTTGGCGGCGGAATTATTGCCAACGGCGACATGGTGACCGGAGCGACGGGAGGGGCCGGAGAAGTAGGTCATATTGCCGTTCGTCCAGGTGCATACAAGTGCAACGTTGGATGTGATGGCTGCTTCGAAGGCAACGCATCTGGTCCGGCGATCGCTCGCATGGGACGCGACAAGTTCCCGTCTTCAGGACCGCTCTACGATCTCGCAAGCGGCAACGCAAATAACGTAACTTCACTCATCATTTTCGATGCTGCAGAAGCGGGTGATCCGACAGCGCAGGAAATCGTCGACACCACAATCGAAAACGTGGCAATCGGACTCGGCAGCCTCCTGAACACCTTCGATCCGGAAGCGTTGGTCATTGGTGGAGGAGTGGTTCAAGGACTCCAACGTCACTGGCAAAAGCTTTACGACGCCGTGGTAGACCACTCAATCCCACGCTACGGAGACGGTGTACCGCTTTCAGCAACTCGCCTCGGCGACGACGTAAGTATTCTTGGTGCGGCGCAGTTGGCATTCAGGGAAGAGCGAAGGCTTTAGTAACAAGCATCGACACTCCGCTTGGAACGGATTTTCCTACCGAATAACTCTGGATCTGTAATCCGCAGACTCAACGATCTTTGGAGACTAGAAATTTTCTTCGTGGTCCCAGGGGTCTTGGGGTGGAAGATCGACATCGAACGGGTCACCTCGGTCTAGACCCAGCTCTTCCGCTTCCTCGGTCACACCCGTTCCGAAATCATCAACTTCTGCCGGATCGGGCATGTTCGACCATCCCTCGATTTCAGCCGCTTCGTAACCTTCGAGATCAACACCAGGTAACGTGTCGGCTGAGCCGTACATGCCACGAGCCATCTCAGGCGTTACAACCTCGTCGAGTTCTTCCTCTTCCTTGAGAATCTGAAGCGACTGCTGAGCCGCCTCGACAACCCTGGGCTCAGAACTGGTGAGCATGCCCTGGAGTTTGTCCTTGGCGACGTCTCCACCAATTCGCTCGACAGCGGAAATAGCCGCCAGTTGAACTGTTAGATCGGAGTCCTCCAACGAAACATCCAGGTTTCGCAGGTGCCGCTCGTCCCCAACCTCACCAATTGCCATTGCCGCTTCGTACCGAACAGCGACCGCGTCGTGGTCGAGGTCCTGAACTACCTTCTCTGCCCACTTCGGATTCGAAGTACGCCCCATAGCGAAAATGCTGCTTTGCCGGGCATGAATGTCACCTGAATCCCAGGCAGCTTCGATAAACGGATCTAGCTCTTCACCGCCAAACACTGAAATTGCTTCCAGCGCCTTCAGTTTCACCGATTCGTATTCGGTCGGATTCTGAAGAATGCCCATTAGGGCAGTTGAAAGAATTTCAGGGTCTTTCCTACCAAGCTTTCCGGACTGTGCCAGGACAGTAAGGTGTGCAATCGTCTCACCGGCTGCTGTTCGGATGTCGATGCTCTCGTCCTGCTCAAGAATCTTGATCAACGGTCGGACCAGAGTTCGGTCTTCAGTGTCTTCAAGTCCTTTGAGCGCGTTTAATCGAACGCTCTCGTTTGGGTGGTTCAGCCCTTGCTTGAATATCGCCTCGAACTCAACATCCGACTGTTCATCACAAAGCGAATCCATCCGGTTGAGCATTTCGGCAACCCGTTCGCTTGGCCATTCCAACCACAGCAGTCCAAATTCATCAGCCTCGGCATTCGTCAAACCAGACAACTCAGGCAGCGCCGAATAGCTAACTGATTCCTCTTCGTCTTCAGGCAGGAGATTCAGGAACTCATCGAGACCCATGTTCTAACGCTCCGTGTGTTCGACTACTCAGACTTCGCCGCAACTTCGACACCAAGGCACTGGATTGCCGGTGTACGCAATGAACCGAACACCCATTCAGGTGAACTAGAAAGCGATTCGACTTTGTCGAGTACTTCGTAGACATTGCCAGAAATCATCGTGTCTTTGACCCGACCAACGACTTCACCGTTCTCGATCTTGTATCCGAGCGAAACGTTTGCGCGGAAGTCACCGCCAAGCTCGTTACCTTGTCCGGCTCCGAGAAGTTCTTCGACGATGAGTCCTTCTTTGATACCACTAATCATGGTTTCGAAATCGGAATCCCCACCAGCTATATCGATCACCGAAGTACCTGGTGACGGAGTTGTTGCCAGACCACGACCTGCTGCGCCAGTCGATTTCTTACCGAGCTGACCTGCAGTTTGAAGATCGAGCAACGGACCTCCAGCGACACCCTTGTCGATCAGAGCCATGCGCTGGCTAGCAACACCTTCGTCATCGAACGGGCGGCTACCGCTCGCGCCATCGATCAATGGATCGTCGTATACAGAAATCCGCTCGTCCACCACCTTCTCACCCCATCGGTCGATCAGCGGTGACGAACCATTGGCAACATTCTTGCCGCTGAATCCAGAGAGAAGCGGAGCAATGAGAGTTGCACCAACACCACGAGGAGTGAAAATCACAGGCAATTCGCCGTTGTTAGCGGACGCCTTGGCGAGGTTGTCGGACCATCGCAATGAACGCCGTACGTTCTGCAGAAGGCGATCAAGTTCGTCATCACCAAAGTGATGGCTAGAGCCGTAACCAGACCAGACATTCAACATGTCGGTTCCGCGAATCAGCTGAGCACCTACGTAGCAGTAGTAACCGGTCTGATCGTACTCAACATCAATTCCAGCTGAGTTGAGTATTCTTCCTCGACCACTCGACCAGCCAACACGTGCATCACACAACAGATCAGGCCATTCGTCGAGCAGTTTTTCGACCAGGCTTTGGCCGACATCGATCATCTCTTTTTGTGAGATACGTGTGACCGCAGGATCGTAGATATCAACGGTCGGGTATTCAGATGGTTCAGGAAAGCTGAATGCTGCCTCAGATCCGAACGGCGCCAGCGAACCGACCCGGTCAACCAGTTCCTCTTCTCGACTCGCGTCAGTCGTTGATGAAAAACCTATCCGACCATCATCGATCACACGCAGAGCCACACCTGATGTGTCCCGACGCATGATCTCCTTGAGTTTGTTCGACTCAAATGAAACCGGGTGGCTTTCCGACTCAACCCGGTAAACCTCAGCCTGATCGAACTTTGATGAAGCAGCTTGTAGTAATGACTCGCTCAAATTATTTCCTCGTAGTTGGAAGATGTCCCGTGGTTTGGCTCGGGATCAAGCTCCTGAGATCAGGCAGTTCTGGATTCGAATGTGCGGACTTCCGTTGGAAACCGGCAGCGGGCTTTGACCACCTTTTCCGCAACCGCCACCCTGGTTCATATCGAGGTCGTTACCGACACCGTCCAGGTTTTGGAGGGTTTCAAACAGGTTTCCGGTAAGCATCACAGGTCGAACTGCTTCTTGGATTTCGCCGTTGCGGATCATGTACGCCTCACCAGACGAGAACGTGAACATTTCGTGCTGAGTCATTCCGCCGTACCAGTTGCGAACGTATACACCGTCTTCGACACCTTCTAGCAGGTCGTCGAGTGTGGCTTCACCCGGCTCGATGATCGTGTTGGTCATTCGAACGATCGGAGGGAAGTTGTAACCAATCGCTCGTGCGTTGCCGGTGGGTTGCTCGCCTAACTTGGCAGCGGTTTCGCGAGAGTGAAGTCGACCGACAAGTTCACCTTCCCTCACCAACGGGGTTCGAGTTGCCAGGGTTCCTTCGTCGTCGTACTTGAAACTGCCTCGAAGTCCGGGAATCGATGCACCGTCGGTGAAATTCAGGTGTTTTCCACCGAACTTGCGGCCCATGTACATAATTTCTTTGAGCTTGTCGTTCTCATAAACGTTGTCGCCTTCCGACAGGTGACCGAAAGCTTCGTGGACGAAAACTCCTGCCAGCACGGGATCGAGAATTACCGTGCGTTCACCACCTTCCAGCGGCTTTGCATCAAGAAGTCCAACCGCCCGTTTCGCAGCATCAACAACCTGCTCGTCGAGGTCTTTGACGAGGTGGTAGTCACCTTGCGACCCAATGCTAAACCCTGCCTGCTGAACATCGCTTCCACGACGAGCCTGGGCAGAAATTCGAGAAATGACGTGGACTTGCTCTTGCTCGATGTAAGAGCCGTCAGAGCTTCCGAAGAAGGTCTTGCGAGAGGTATCACCGTAGATGATGTCGGCACTGTTGATCCCATCCACCGACCACACAAGGTCGTTGTAATGATCGAACAGTCGTTTCTTTTCTTCGAGCGAAACCGCTTTGGGATCGTTGACGATGTGTGCAGGGACTACATCGACGTGAGCTTGACCATTGCCAATTTCGGTTTTGCCGGTTCCGACCGCCTTACTTTGCGCGACAGCGTCGGAAACTTTGGATTCCAAATCTTCAAGACTGTTAAAGCTCGCAAAGCCCCAACCGCCCTTGGTAACAGCACGGACATTCCCGCCGAGGCCGCTGGTTTGGGCGATCGTATCGAGTGATTTTCCTCGATAGGTCAAACGGGAGTTGTCAGTCTCCTCAATTCGAATCTCACAGTAGTCAGCGCCGTGGTTTTTTAGCGCTGAATCAATCAGGTCTCGGTACTTCAATTAGAAATCCGTTCTTGGTATCGATGTCTCAAGTGGAGAATCTGCGATGTGGAAGTGAAATTCGTATATGGCGACTCTCGGTGAGGAAATTCTAGCAACCGATGCAACAACATCCGACTCGTGGAGTCACTAAGATTCGGCTCGTTGAAAACTTACAGTTTTGTTTTATTCCGTCGATAATTACTCCCAATGTCACTTAGTTATCCGGAAGCTGTATCACTCCACTTCTCGCTCGCTGATTTCGAACGGAAATCGCGAGCGAACGAGCCGCCCGATTTTCACCTGCTGAGAATCGAGCGACTTCTCGACTACATCGGCAATCCTCATCACGGGCAGAACTATGTTCATGTTGCCGGTAGTAAAGGTAAAGGCAGCACTTCGGCTCTCATAAGCTGGGGGTTAACCGAGTCCGGATATAAGGCCGGATTCTTTTCTTCACCTTCGATCCACAAAGTGACTGAGCGTTTTCGAGTTGACGGAAAACCAATTTCAGAATCAGAGTTCGTTGAGCTTGTCGAGTCAATTTGGCCAGCTGTTCAACGTGTCAAAGATGATGGAGACATCGGGATCGTTTCCGTATTTGAGATGCAAACGGCAATGGCGTTTCAGCACTTCAACAAAGTTGGAGCTGACATAAGCGTCATCGAGGTCGGGCTTGGCGGCAGACTAGATTCGACAAACGTCCTCAACCCACTGGTGAGTGTCATAACTCCGATCAGCCTCGATCACGTAGGGGTACTTGGAAACACTATTCCGGAAATCGCTTCCGAAAAAGCCGGCATTATCAAACCAGGTAAGCCAGTCGTATCCGCAGCCCAGGTGCAAGAAGCACTCGAGGTGATCCAATCGACCGCATCAGAACGTTCGAGCACGTTCACATATGCGCCAGAATGTTGGCAAATCGAAGTTGAATCGGATTCAGGTCTCAGCGGCAAAGATTTGTTGGCTAAGAGCCAGACCAGCGAAGTTCAATTCCGCCTGAACCTTCTTGGTGAACACCAAGTTCAAAACGCACAAACCGCAATAACCGCGCTGACTGAAATCAATTCATCAGGTTTCGAGGTGAATCTCTCAAAGGCCGTTGGTGGCTTTCAGAAAGTCAAATGGCCTGGCCGCAACCAGGTGGCGAGTACTGGAAACCCAACCGTGTTTGTAGACGGGGCTCACAACGGTGCATCCGCGACAGCGCTCAGGGAGTCGGTACATGAACTATTCCCCCATCGCTCTGGTGTAGTTCTCATATTCGGAGCAATACGAGGTCACGATCCATCTGAAGTCATCAGGGAATTGGCATCTCTCGATCCTCAAATCGTCGTAACCGAATCAAGGCATCCGAAGAGCCTTCGAGCAGATGAACTGGCGAACCTAATGGCGGAATGTAAAATTAAGCCCATTGAGTTGACCACCAATACGAGTGACGCCCTGGTCGCCGCCCGAAAGCTGGCTGATCCAAGTGATGTCATCGTCGGGGCTGGCTCACTTTTTGTAGCAGCAGAAATAGTGGAGATTGAACAGGGTATCGAGCCAGAACTGTATCCAGATCTGTAACCACCCACCGAGGTGCTTGCTCACATATCCAGAAACGCATCGCGAATGACCAAAGGGAATGACAAGAGAGTTGTAGTTACTGGTCTCGGCGCAATTACGTGCCTGGGACACTCAGTTGATGAATTTTGGACGGGCCTCAAAGCTGGTAAATCCGGCATCGGAGAGATCAGCCTGGTCAGCCCCGACGGCTTCCCTTGCAAAGTTTCAGGAGAAATCCGCGACTTCAATCCTGCGGACTACATGGACCGCAAAGAGGCACGCCGAATGGCGAGGTTCTCGCAGTTCGCAATTGCCGCGTCTAAGGAAGCGATGAGTGATTCCGGTCTCGACCTCGACGACGAAGACCCGGATCGTATTGGTGTTCTCATTGGCAGCGGTTCCGGCGGTCTTCCCGAAACCGACCAGCAAGCTGAAGTTCGCGTTAAGCGCGGACCCGGTCGAATGAGCCCCTACTACATTCCGATGATGCTAGTGAACATGGCAGCTGCGAATATTTCTCGCACCTATGGTCTCACCGGTTACACAAACACATGTATTACTGCCTGCGCAGCAAGCACCCAATCAGTTGGTGAAGCAGCGGAAATCATTCGTCGTGGCACTGCCGATGTCGTTGTGACCGGTGGAACTGAAGCCGGAATTTGTGAAATAGGGATGGGTGGCTTCAGCACAATGCATGCTCTAACCACGTGGGAGGGTGATCCTGCTCTCGCAAGTCGACCATTCGACGCCGATCGTGACGGGTTCGCTCCTGCTGAAGGTTCAGGAATCATCATTCTCGAAAGCCTTGAGCATGCCCAGGCACGCAACGCATCTATCTACGCTGAAATTGCCGGTTGGGGAGTTTCTTCAGACGCTTACCACCTCGTCCAGCCGCACCCGGACGGTATTGGCGCAGCCAAGGCGATGGCTCGTGCGCTCGAAAACTCAGGGCTTGGCATCGAGGATGTCGATTACATCAACGCTCACGGAACTTCGACACCGATCAACGATCGATCCGAAACTGCGGCGATCAAGAGCTTGTTTGGTGAGCGGGCATACGACATCCCGGTAACCTCAACCAAGTCGATGGTTGGTCACTCGCTTGGAGCCTCGGGTTCACTTGAAGCTATCGCAAGCATCAAGACGATCAACGACAGCATTATTCACCCGACGATCAACCAGGTCACCCCGGATCCAGATTGTGATTTGGACTACGTTCCGAACACGGCTCGGGAAACGAACGTTGATGTCGTTCTCTCGAACAGCTTTGGTTTTGGTGGCCAGAACGCCTGCCTGGTGATCAAGAAGTTCACCGCTTAGTCGGCAGTCAATTTACGCAGGGAAGACGATAACTGCCGCGTCATCGCGCGGCAGAATGCGTACTCTGTCACCTATTTCCATCCCGTTGGCAACGCGCTTCCGGACCCGAATAACGGTTCCTGAGTCGAGCTTGACGCTGTACTCGCTGAACTCACCTTCGAACTCTTTAAGTTCGATGGTTGCGGTGCGTTGAGTCTCATCGCCAGCTGGTTCGATTTCCAACTCAGATGCCCGCATGAGAGCCAGCACTTGTCGTCCGTCCGATAGCGAAGTTCCGTTCGTAACCCGCGTCGGGAACACACCCGCTTCAGTAACGACAACTCCTCCACGGTAAACACCGGGGATGAGTTCGCACGGCCCGATCATCCGTGCCACCTCGGCCGAGACCGGGTTTTGGTACACGTCTTCAGGAGTACCAATTTGTTCGATCTTCTGGTCGCCCATCACGGCGATTCGATCGGAAGTAGCGAGCGCTTCTTCTCGGTCGTGGGTCACCAGTAGCGTAGTCGCCCCGGTTTCCGCAACAATTTGTTTGATATCTCTTCGCAGCGCCGATCTCAGCTGACGATCTAGGTTGCTGAATGGTTCATCGAGAAGGAGCGCAACCGGATCCGGAGCGAGAGCACGAGCGATTGCCACACGTTGCTGCTGACCACCAGAAAGTTCGTGAACGTAGCGGTCTTCGTATCCGCTCATTCCCACTAACTTGAGAACAGGTTTGACCCGATTCGCCCTCTCTTCTTTTGGAAGGTCTTTCAGTCCAAACTCAACGTTCTTCTCGACTGTTAGGTGAGGGAACAACGCGTAGTCCTGGAACACTAGACCAATTCGTCGCTGGTCCGGGGCTACATGAAGAAACGACGAGCCGACAAGCTGTCCGCCAACTCGAACGTAACCATCAGAGACCTGTTCGAATCCTGCAATCACACGGAGCGCAGTGGTTTTACCGGCTCCACTTCGACCCAGGATGCTCACAAATTCACCAGGGCGTATCTGCAAATTGAAGCCGGTGATTGCAGGTCGATCTGAACCCCGGTAACTACACTCGACGTTCTCGAGGTGAATTACACCGGTGTCCTCAGACAGCGAAGGGTTCGATACAGCACCACTTTGTGTTTGCTGCACAGAAGAATCGGTTGGCTTACTCCAGGGGAATCTCACCGGGCAGCCTCTTCAAGATCAATTTCTCGCTTTTGCTTTTCACTGTCGTCACCGTGACCTCGGAGAGTGAGGTACGCAGTAGGTATACCTGCTGCGAACACCAGCAACAACGCAGAAGCGGCGGTCTTTGCAAAGAATGCCTCCGAAGCAGCTGACCAAATCGAGGTTGAAAGCGTCTTGTATCCGATTGGCGAGAGAATTAGCGACGCAGGGAGTTCCTTCATGGTTAAGAGGAACACCATCGCCCCACCCGCAAACGCTCCCGGCATCACTAAGGGAACTGTGACTTTGAAAATCGTTCTCCACTGGGAGCTACCCAAGCTCATAGCCGCTTCTTCAACTCGTGGGCTCACCTGGAGAAGTGACGCTCGCAACGATCCGAGCGCAGCTGGAAGAAATAGCACTCCGTAAGCGAAAACCAGGAGCCATATCGACTGGTACAACGGGCGTGCCACGTTAATTCCGAAGAACACAAGCGACAGCGCAACGACCACGCCTGGTAAACCGAAGCCGATGTAAGTAGACCGCTCAACCACGCGGCTCAGTCCGCTCCTGAACCTGACAGCAAGGATTGCCACTGGCAATGCGGCGAGAACCGTCACAACAGCAGCGAGTAGAGAAACGTAAAGCGAATTTCTTGCAGGGACTAAGAGCGGCAGCAAGTGTTGATCGTTGAGCAAGCCTCTTATTAGCCAGTGCAGCAGGACCCCTACCGGCACGATCAGTCCTACAACAACAGGAACCATCACAACGCCAAAAGCGACCCATTTCCAGTTACCAAGAGCAACTCTCCTCGCCGAGCGCACAGTACCGACAGTCACACGGTGGTAAGCACCGCTTCCTCTAGTCAATCCTTCTGCCAGCAGTAAGAAAACAGCGACTACGACGAGTACAAGAGAAAGAACCGCTGCAAGAGTTCTGTCGATCGACGTTTCGTACTGGATCATGATCGCCGAGGTAAACGTGTCGTACCGAAGCAGAGCGACAGCACCGAAGTCACTCAGCGTGTAAAGAGCAACCAGTAGAGCACCAGCAGCGATGGCAGGTCGCAACATCGGCAACGTTACCGAGAACAACGTCCGCGCAGGTCCATAGCCCATCGCCCTCGCAGCCTCTTCGAGAGAAGGGTCCATCCTCCGCAACGTCCCGCGGACGGTCAACAGGACATACGGATAGGTCATCAATATCAAGACCAAAGTTGCACCTGGCAGTCCATAAATCGCCGGAAGTCGATCCACGCCGAACGGCGAAAGCCACCCTTGAAGAATCCCTTTCGGTGAATAAACCTCTATGACCGTCGTTGCCATTACAAAGCTCGGCATTACAAGCGGCAAAACTGAAGCAACGGAAAGTACCCGCCTGAACGGAACATCGGTCTGAACCGTAAGCCATGCGACCGGCACAGCAATGGTGATCGAGATAGTCGTGACAAGAGCGATCAGCAGGAACGTACGACCAAATATAGATGCCGTGTTCGCGTTGAAGACAAGATCAACCCACTCCGAACCGCTACCCGCGGATCGCACCGCCAAATAGACGACCGGAATAAATGCCGCAAGCGCGACAACGACCGCCGATACAACTAAAAATAACGGCGGTCGTTTTGTGTCACCGGATCTCCACCCGGTGGTTATGACGTCAGTTAGCGTCAAAACTACGTCTGGACTTCTTCTTTACGGAAGAGCCCCAACCTCCCTGAGCAAGTCCTGAGTTCCCTCGAGATCCGTCAGATCGCCGAGGTCAATTTCAGGCTTGTTAATTGCCTCAAGTGTGGGGAGCATGTTTGCTGGCTTCGCGTTCTCGTTCAATGGGAATTCGTATGTCTGAGCAGCAAAGTACTGCTGACCGGCAGTTCCGAGCAAGAACTTAAGGAACTGTTCTGCAACTTCCTTGTTGTCTGACGAGTTGAGTATTCCAGCACCTGCGACCAGTACCACCGAACCAGGGTCGGCTGAGCGGGTGTAGTAGTTTCGAGCGGCGAAGGACTCACCTTCTTCAGCGAGGAATCGATGCAGGTAGTAGTGGTTCACGAAACCCACTTCAATTTCACCTGCTGCGGTCGCGGCAACGGTCGGGGTGTTCTTTGCGTACACCTTTGGTTCGTTCGCCATGATGCCCTCGAGCCAGGCTTTTGTTCGATCTTCACCCCATTCTTGGCGCATTGCAGTAATCATTGCGTGGAACGAGCTGTTGGTTGGAGGCCAACCAATTCGCCCTTTCCACTCAGGCTTAGCAAAATCCTCGATGGAATCTGGAAGATCAGCTTCTGACAGCATGTCGGTGTTGTAAACGATCACACGTGCGCGACCACTTGTTCCAACCCACTTGTTCTCGGGATCTCGTGCCCAGCTGGGTACCGAGTCGAGTACGTCTTGTGAAAGTTCACTGAGGAGTGCGTCGACCGCACCAAGACCGCCGGGGTCCTGAGCAAAGTATATGTCCGCCGGGCTATTGGAACCCTCTTCGAGAAGCGTTGCGGCAAGTGGACCCGTAGATCCGTAGTTCACCTCTACGTTGTGCCCCGATACTTTCTCAAAATCTTCGATCAGCGGGCCAACGAGCGACTCTGAGCGGCCAGAGTAAATAACAAGAGATTCAGAATCTCCATCACCTTCAGACTCGGTACAAGCAACAACTGTGATGGCAATTATGGAAACAAGCGCGAGTTTCACAAGCACGCGTCTGTATCCGGCGACGTAACTCATTTCTTCCTTTCTCCTTTGATAGTTCCTGGAACATCGTTGAGGGGCAAGGCTGAAACCTTTCGCCAATACACTCAAGAGTGTTCGTATATACAAATCCTTACCTTCAGGATACACAATTATTTGCCAGCGTCAACAGAGATTTCCCCAGTGTGAATATCCTCACACTGAACTCATTTCTATCTTGTTATACATAAGTATATGCAACTTCGTATATACGAATATTTTAGTTCCTATAAAAGCATTTTACGCAATATAAGGAGGTTTTCTGACTCTTCGCTAACCACGGTTAAGACCGAAAGAAGATAAATATCCGCTCCGAAAGTCCAACGAACGAGTAATCATTTACTGACTAGAATTCACTCGGCACTACGGAAGTGGTAACACCTTGGCACGTGAATCAACTCAGGCGCAGATGCGTCAAACTCTCAGACAGCTAGCAACTCGATGGTCAACGTTTTCGTTGATCTCGACACTGTTGGTTGTCGGAGTCGTGTTGACTGCCTGTGACGATTTCTATTCGGACTCCCCGCCTACACCTGAAATTGCTCAACCTACGCCGGAAGTGTCCGAAACAGATCCGCAGGAATCAGTTGAAGAACTGGCAAGGGCAGCACTGTCAGCCCGACTCGGAATCGCCCCTGGTGATGCACGAAAGATTCTCCTCGAAGAAGACACGTGGACGTCCCGCAGCCCAGGCTGTTACCCACCACCCAACACGATCCTTGACGACTACCTTGTCCCCGGATTCCGACTGATTCTCAGTTACGAAGGGGTCAGGTATGAATACAACGCCGACCTTGGCGGTGTAAACGGCGCACTTTGCGAAACCACTCCACAGCCGGTACCGGCAGAACTCGCAAATGAAATCGTGACCGCTCAAGATATCGACGAAGATGACATTGACGTATGGGTGATACGTAGCGAGGAAGAACTCATTCTGTTCAACACTGAAAACTCATCGATCGCCGAAATCGAACTCGACCAGGTCGACTGGGAAGTCGAATTTCTTGTTGGCAGCGTAGTTGACTCTGATCTTTCAGAAATTTCGGTCTCTGCCTTCAGATCGCTCTCCGGTGGAGAATCTGAAACCGTGACTATCGAGATCCATGACTCGGCGCCTAGCGAAACGGCAACGTCGCAGATCTGGACTTACGTCGACATCACCGAACTAACAGACGAATACCAATTCGAACTAATTAAGTAGGTACACCGATTGAACCGATTAACATTCCTTGCCCGACTCGCGCCGCTCGCCATTCTTGCTCTAGTCGTAGCCCTCGCGATTACAGCCTGCTCGGGTTCAGACGAAGATAAAGACCCGACATCAACTTCCTCGCCTAGTGCCACATCGCGGCCAACAGTTACTGCGGTACCGACTGCAACGGCGACTCCAGGACCGTCGCCGACTCCAGCACCAACGGCAACGCCAACTCCTACACCAACACCAACAGCAACTCCCAACCCGCCTGCTTCTCACATAAACGAGATGGCTAGACTAACCGGGGATTTCGGAATTGATTTCAGCACTCTTGATATTGAGCGAATCGAAACTCGAGCCTGGGACAGCACTGCGCTTGGATGCCCTGAAACAGGTGTTCTGTATGACAAGTCCGACGCTCCATACGTCGGCTGGTCGTACCTTCTGACCAGCGGTTCACAAATCTGGGAATACCATGTCACCGACGATGAACAAATCACAGCGCGCTGTGACGAAATTATTGGCCCAGAACCCCCAACAACCAACATCACAGAAGACGCCTTATTAGCAACCTCTCGATCAGCTCAACTGATGAGAAAAGACTCGTCTACAGGTGAGTTCGTTCTACGACGAGAGATCACTGAACAAGACTTACCAAGATTGATTGCGCTCTTTGACATTGACACGAATTTTTCACCGGCCATCTCCTGCGACACAGTATTTAGGATCGACTTCGACACCGCTGCTGGACTGCAGGAAATCGAGTTCATTTGCGCTGAGGACTACACACGATTCGATGTGTTCTGGAATGGCTTGCAGGGACGGTCAGACGATCTAGGTAGAATCGTGGGACCGTATCTAACCGGCGACCCAATTCCACAGCTGCCACCTCAATAGTCATCCCCGGAAATCAAAACAGGCGAGCTCAGTCGTGAGCGATAGCAACGAAAAGCGATTGCTAAGAGCAGGCAAACTCCCCGCTGAGTTGCTGGCGAAATCTCTTGCGTCGATCAAAGAGCCCTCACCGAGGGTATTGCTCGGTCCAGGAGTTGGCGAAGATGCGGCATTCATTTCGTTTGGCAGCAAAACCCTAATCGCTAAGTCTGACCCAGTCACTTTCGCCACCGATCGTATTGGCTGGTACGCAATTCAGGTCAATGCGAACGACATTGCCGCATCAGGTGGGATCCCCAGGTGGTTTTTGGCAACGGCTCTGCTGCCTGAGGGCTCACCCGAATCACTCGCAACCGAAATCTTCAACCAGCTGAGTGACGCAGCTGATCAACTGAACATCGAGCTAATTGGTGGACATACAGAAATCACCGTCGACTTACCTCGGCCAATCATCGTCGGAATGATGCTGGGTGAGGCAGCACCTTCTGAGACTGTTACTTCAAAAGGTGCATCAGTTGGTGACAAGCTCATTCTCACCCAGGGAATATCGATCGAAGGGACTTCGATTCTTGCGCGGGAAGCTGCAGGTGAGTTGAAGAATGCAGGGATTTCGCAATCTGTCATCGACTCTGCAGCAAACTTTCTAGACGAACCAGGAATATCAGTCTTGAATGCGGCACAGACCGCAGTCAACACGGGCCTCGTCACAGCAATGCACGATCCCACCGAAGGTGGTCTATCCGGGGCAATCGACGAACTGTGTAGAGCTTCAAAAACCGGAGCCGTCATCAATCCAGACGCGGTCCATGTCTTTGACGAAACACGTCAAATTTGCAGTGCGCTTGGACTTAATCCGTGGGGGTTGATAGCTTCCGGCGCACTACTCATTTCATCAGCGCACCCCAAGAAAGTGATTGATTCGCTTGAATCAGAGGGAATCCCAGCAACTGTCATCGGGGAGTTGACTGCCCAACCCGGAACCATCAGGTTCGACACTGAGTCTGCGTCACCAGCCTTCCCAAAATTTGAACGCGACGAAATTGCCAGATATTTCGGTGAGTAGCGGCGTTAAATCACCAATTCCCCGTTTCCGCGAGAACGTACACAAGACTCTAAAGAGTCTGTGACTCAAAACCGGTTTAGAATTAGTTGATCGTCTTGAGCACAGTTTGAACAGGTCTGGCTTTGACTACGATTCAAGAAGAATCAGTTTCAAAAGAACTTCTCAGCACCGCTGAGAGTTACTTGCCGCGCGATCGCCAAACCGCTGTCGAAGACGCCCTCAACTACGCGTCAAACGCTCACAGTGGACAAACCCGGGACTCTGGTGAGCCGTTCGTCGTGCACCCGATCGCAACTGCTCAGCGTCTTGCAGAAATGCACATTGACGCAACGACCATTCAGGCGGCACTACTCCATGATGTAATCGAAGATTGCGGCATTTCAATCGAAGAAATCGAGGGTGGTTTCGGACTCGAGGTCGCAAAGCTAGTCGATGGCGTAACCAAGCTCAAGCGACTCGACCAGATTTCCGAAAACAGCGCGATGCTCAAGCAGGTTGCCACTCCTGAAGCAACTCGGGTTGCCTCGCTTAGAAAAATGCTCGTGGCAATGGCGGAAGACGTACGTGTCGTTCTGATCAAGTTGTCCGACCGTCTCCACAACATGCAGACGCTCAAGCACCTGCCTACTCCAAAGCAGCAGCGTATCGCGAGAGAAACTTTAGATATCTACTCCCCTCTCGCGCACAGGCTTGGGATGAACGACATCAAGTGGCAACTCGAAGACGAGTCGTTCCGCTACCTTATGCCGCGCCAGTACAAATCGATCTCAAGACTCATCAGCCGCAAACGAGCTGAACGTGAGATTTACACCGAAGCGGCGGTCAAGGCGATCAAGGAGCCGCTCGAAAAAGCTGGAATCCAGTGCTCTGTGGACGGGCGAGTCAAGCACCTCTACAGCACCTACAACAAGCTCCAACGTTACGAACGAATGGGTCGAAAGTTTGACGAGATTTACGACCTGATCGCAATTCGAGTCATTACCCAGAACGTCGGCGATTGTTACGCGGCACTGGGTATCGTTCATTCGAAATGGCGACCTGTTCCAGGGCAGTTTGACGACTATATCGCCAGCCCAAAAGAAAACATGTACCAGTCCTTGCACACATCTGTGCGGGGTCCCGGCAACTACCCGATCGAAGTGCAAATACGAACCAAAGAGATGCACCAGATCGCTGAAGAAGGTGTTGCCAACCACTGGATATACAAAGAAGGCGAGGACAGTCTTCGGAAGAACGACAACTTCGACACAAAGATGTCGTGGTTACGCCAGCTGCTGGACTGGCAGCGAGAGCTTTCTGGAGACGACGAATACCTCGCCACTGTCAAAACCGACATTCTCCAGGACCAGGTTTTCGTCTACACCCCTCGCGGCGATGTCAAAGACATGCCAGCCGGTGCGACACCGCTCGACTTCGCTTACCGAATTCACACCGATCTGGGACACGACACTGTTGGTGCTGTGGTGAACGGCAAACTCACAGCCCTCAATACACCGCTCCAAAATGGTGATGTCGTTGAAATACGAAAAGCCCGTATTTCCCGCGGACCCAGTCTCGACTGGCTGAACCCTGACCTTGGTTACCTGGTCACAGGCAGTGCTCAAACAAAAGTTAAGCAGTGGTTCCGCAAGCAGGAACGAGAGAGCAATATCAGGCGTGGTCGTGATTTGCTCAAGAAAGAGCTACGCCGACTCGGTCTCAGGCTTTCCGATGACGAAATCGTCGCCCGGCTCGACTATGAAAACTACGACCAGGTTGCCGAAGCCATCGGCACGGGTCAGATTTCTCTGAGCCGCGTTGCCGAGACACTCAGTCCGTCACCAGACGAAGTCTTTACTCCGATCAAGATCGAAGGCAAACCGCCCACAGACCAAACCAAGGGACTGGTCGTTATGGGTGAGCCGGGACTTCTTACACGTGTCGCTCGATGCTGCAGCCCTGTCTACGGTGACGAGGTAACCGGCTACTTGACTCGAGGTCGCGGCGTAACGGTCCACCGTCGAAACTGCGCTATTCTCAGGGACACCGAAGACACCGACCGCCACATTCCGGTTGCATGGGGCCATTACGAGACAACCTACGCCTCAAGACTACAAATCAAGGCCTTCGACCGTGTTGGACTAATTCGTGACATCACGCACGTCGTTTCGTCCGAAAACGTCAATATTCACTCGCTCTCTTCAGATGAGGACGCGAACACCAATGCGTGTACTGTTTCACTCACCGTTTACACCACTGGAGTTGAGCAGTTGAGTCGCTTGTTCTCACGCGTTGAAGCAATACCTGGTGTAGATACTGTTTTCCGAGTGAGGGAAACATAGTTAGAATAGTTAGGTTGCGTTTTCGACAACCGTATTTTTCTTGCTCTTAGAAGACGCGTCCCTAACCACGAAAAGTAAGTACGAATCAAACTAAGGAATCTGAATGCCAGCCGCAAAAACTTTGCGATCACAGAACCGCAAAGCAGCACGTAACCGGGCGAACCGATCATTTACTCGAAGCCGAGTTCGAAACGCTGTTGAAGCAATCGAAGCCGGTGACGTGAACGAAGAGTCGACCAAATCATTGCAGGGTGCAATCTCTGCGCTCGACCGAGCTGTTACCAAAGGTGTACTTCACCGAAACACCGCAGCTCGCAAGAAGTCACGACTCACTCGACAGTTCAACGCCCTCAGCAAGTAAATCGGTATAACCCTTGACCCAGGGTCCTGGAAATCCAGAAGAGCATCAGCACGACCACGCGGCCGAAACCCATCAGCCCGTGCCGAAGTCTGAATCTGAAGATACCGAGTACAACTGGCGCATCCATCACCCGTTTGAAGGTGTGGAGCGCAGGGTCGCTGTCGAAGTAGCGCCATGGCGAGGTTTACTGCCTCGGTGGCGCTTTGTTATTCCCGGAGATTTTGACGGAATCGCACGCTGGGGCATCGGCCCAGCTGGGACCGGTAAGATCGACACCGACGTCAAACGTCCCGCCAAAGACGGCCCCGTCCAGATGATCAACGGACCACTGGTCAAGTGGTTCGGTGGCCACGAGTCACTTTCCACCAGCCAGTCCGCATACCTCGTCTTCGAAGGTGAAGCACCTCATTATGTTGCTTTCGGACAGGCCGACGCGGTGGGTGGTCCTCCAGGCAATCTCGAAGGCATCTCGTTCGGAGATCACCCGGTTCACCCCGGAGCTGGAATGGATCCTTCCCACGGACACGGACACGATCACGTTCCGCCGCCACCGATGATGGACCACGGACACGACCACTCGCATGATCATGCTGACCACAGCCACGCTCACGACCATGACCATGGTCATGACCATCACGGACACGCCCACTAAAGCGAAGCTTTTAGTCGTTGCCAGTGTGCTGAGTGCGCTGGCATTTTTCGCATGCGGTGGTGATGCAGTAGTTTCGAGCGAAGACTCGCAGCCAAGTGCTGTGCCGGTTGAACCTGCATCCCCGATTCCTCCGGTGATCATTGAGGTCACTGTCGTTGTCACGGCAACGCCGACGATCGTTCCTGAATCGACTGCAACCTCGACGCCTTCAGTAGTACCGGCTACCAGCATTCCGACCGCCACAGCAAGTAGCACACCGGTTGCTGCATCAGTTTAGGCGACACCACCGTCAGCCATCGTTCCAACGTCTGTTTCGGTGACCAAACCAGAACCAACAGCGACAGTCATATCTACCCCGACACCAGTCGTACCGCCTACCCTCACGGCTAATCCTGAACCAACACCGACAGTCACTCCAGTGCCGACCGCCACGTCTACTCCGCTTCCGGCGCCAACCTCGACACCCGCTCCACCGCCCCCAACGCCAACACCGGAATTTGTCGACAAAAATTGCTCAGACTTCGAAAGCTGGTCCGAAGCTCAAAGCTTCTTCGAAGATGAAGGCGGCCCCACATCCGACCCGCATCGGTTGGACGGGGACAAAGACGGGCTTGCCTGTGAATCCCTACCTGGCGCACCGTAACCAACGTTCCGATCATAAGTTCGTAATTTGTGTCACGTTCAATTGACAGTCGAGATTGGGCATTGATACATTTCAGAACATTAGTGCGAATACAACACTGTTCGACGTGACCGGCAAACTCGAGCCAAGGGACAACCAAAATGAAAAAGCTATCTGATCGACAGCAAACGATTCTGGCGTTCATTGAGGGCTTTATCGAGGAGAACGACTACCCACCCACCATTCGTGACATTCAGTCCGGGTGCGAAATCAGCTCCACCTCTGTTGTCTCTTACAACCTCGACCGTCTAAAGGAAGGCGGGTACCTCAACAGGGCTTCTGAAGTATCCCGCGGACTCGCGCTCTCGTCTCAGAAGCAGACTTTCGGTCAAGCGGAAGAATCAGAAACTGTTGCTGTACCACTGCTCGGAACTATTGCCGCAGGTTCACCGTTCCCAATGCCCGAGAACGACACATGGTCGGATCTTTCTGGCTCCGAACTCATCGATCTTCCACAGTCAATCGCCGGTACTGGCCAAGGTGTTTACGCACTGAAGGTTCGTGGTGAATCTATGATTGACGCGCTAATTTCCGATGGCGACATGGTGATCATGGAACAGGTAGCTGCAGTCCAAAACGGTCAAATGGCGGCGGTACGAATCCGGTCTGACCACTCAACGACTCTGAAGCACTTCTACTCCGAAGGCCCACGCGTCCGACTAGAACCTGCCAACACCCAAATGCAAGCTATGACCTATCCGTCATCCGACGTCGAAGTGTTGAGCCGAGTAGTCGCAGTCTGGCGCGATCTACGCTAGTCACCGGACTCACGGAAAGCACAGATATCAACACTTAACGCTCATGGCGTCGAATCGCGCCAAGCGTATACTTGTCCCTGTATCAATAGCCCCCAAGCCAGATAATTGGGGCAACTCGGAGCGATATCTGTGTTCCAGAACATAGGCCCACTGCAAGTCGTAATCATCCTCGTGATTGTTCTGCTCCTTTTCGGAGTCGGCAAACTCCCTCAGGTAGGGCGAGGTATGGGACAGGCAATCAACGAATTCCGGTCTGCCGTCAGCAAGAAAGACGAAGAGAACGGATCGGACGACGAGAACGCCGACTCAAAGGCGTAGGCATCTAAAGCACCTCAAACGCACGGTCGACTAAACCCCCGGAATTTTCTCGTGGGTTTATTCAGTTTGGCCACGTTCGGCAAGGCGAACCAGCAACATTCCGATCTCGAAAAGCAGCATTACAGGAATCGCCACAATCACCTGAGAAAGCGGGTCAGTAGGAGTAACGATCGCTCCGAATACGAACGAAATCAGGATCATCCAACGGCGCTTCGTTTTCAGCCAGGCAGAAGTAAGAAGCCCGATCTTCGCGAGTATGAACATCACTATCGGAAGCTCGAAAATCGAACCGATCCAGAACAGAATCCCCATCATTAGCGAAACGACGGACGCGGCGGTAATCGTCGGTACCGCCAGGTTCCCCTGGAAACGGAGCATGAATTCGAACAATCTGGGGATCAGGATCAGATACGCAAATGCTGCGCCTAACCCGAAAGAAACCAACGCACCTGGAATTAGAAGATAAATGTATTTCCGCTCGCTGGACTTGAGGCCCGGGCGGAAGAACATCGACATCTCCCACAGGAAATATGGCAGAGCTGCTACCAAACCGACCATGATTGCCAGTTTTGCAGCGGCTACCCACGCTTCGGTAAGCGTTAGCTGGATGATGTCACCACCGGCAGCTTCGATAAGCCGTCTCGACTCGTTCGTAAACAGATCGAAAATCCGTTGGAAGTTACCGACCGCAATTCCAATGAATATCAACGCGACGATCGCGACCCTGAACAGGCGCTTCTTAAGCTCGTTCAGGTGATCGAGGATTGACATCGGTCGGTCTCTCACGACGGTGCCTTCTCTTCGTTCACTTCATCGGACTCCGGTGATTCAGGCGCTTCTTCAGTTTCAGGATCTTCGCCCGTTGCCGACTCCGTCTGTTCTTCTAGTGGTGCCGACTTGGCGATCTTTTCTTCGCCCATACCAAGATCCAAGTCTGGTATTGCATCTCGTACTTCTGAATCAACGATGACTGGCGGACGCTTCGGCTTCCACTTCTGTGATGATTCGTCGTAAGCGGTAAGGGGTTTCCTGCCTGTAGTTGCCTCTTCCTCTAACTGGTCGAGACTCATTTGATTCTTTAGCTCGTCAATGTCCCTGGAAATGCCATCAGCATCAAGCTCTTTTTTGAGATCTTCCAGTTCGATCGCATCGGTGATCATCGTCTGAAGAGCATCACGCTGACGCTTCAAGTCGGTGTACAGCTTTCGACCTTCTCGAATTCCTTCCATAAGGCGTTGCGGACCAAGCACAAATAAAGCGATGGCGCCAATCAGGAGAAATTCGAATCCACCGATGCCGAAGAAGTTCATTTCGCTGAACCAACCGCGGATTCTTCGTATGTGGAATGTTCACACATGATTTGTTGTTCGATCGTGAGCCCAGCCCGTCGTAATAACTCTGCTGTCGTACACATGGGCAGCCCGACGACGTTCAGGTAGCACGACTCATATTTTTCCACCGGATTTAGCTCGGAATCCTGAATTCCGTATGCCCCCGCTTTATCCATTGGGAGTCCGGTACGAACGTAATTCTCAATGTCAATCTTACGCAGTTTGCGAAAAGTCACGTTCGTTGACATTGCATCGGTGTGTTGATTGCCTGAGGAATCTATAACACTCACAGCAGTCACAACCAGGTGAGTTTGACCACTAAGAGACTCGAGCATTTCAGTAGCTTCAGCTTCCGAACTCGGTTTGCCAAGCAACTTACCGTCAAAAGCAACAACGGTATCCGCAGCCAAAACTATACGACCAGACTCACTCGCACTTAAGGTCTGAGCTTTCGACTCAGCAAGATTCTTCGCCAGTTTGACCGGATCATCAATGTTCGAGGTTTCATTGATGTCTGATTGCCGAATTTCGAACTCAAACCCGGCTTCTTCGAGAATTTGCTTCCGACGCGGAGAGCCACTCGCAAGAATGAAGTCTGCCAAGGCCATATCTATTTGCTCGACCGTAAGAGACTAATCGTTTCGACGTGCTTCGTTTGCGGAAACATGTCGACAGGCTTCACGAATTCCAACTCAAACGATCCGTCAGCACACAGCAAATCAAGATCTCGCGCCAAGGCTGATGGATCGCACGAAACCATCAACAGTTTCCGCGGACTGAGCACCTTCACCGATTCAATTACATCCGGGTGGCATCCAACGCGTGGCGGATCGAGAATAACTGCATCGACTTGCTCTGAATACTGATCGTTCCAGGTTTTGAGAACGTGCTCAGTCTTGCCTTCGACAAACTCGACGTTATCTACACCTTCTGAATTCCGACCCGCATCTTCAATTGCGGATGCAGATTCCTCGATTCCGACAACTTTTCGAGCATAAGGAGCAAGCAACACAGCAAACACACCGACACCGCAGTAGGCATCGACAAGGAGTTCATCGCCGGTCAACTCCAGCAACTCCCTGATTTCATCAACTGCCTGGCTTAACTGGTCCGTGTTGACTTGAAAGAACGATGAAGCGGCAATAGTGAACCGACGTCCTCGAACCTCTTCCTCGTAGTGTTGGACGCCCGTTTCAATGTCGATGCCCTGAACCTCCATCTTCGGCTGAACGAGCATTGACCCACTATTCGATCCCACTCGAATCGATAGCTGCGACTGATCGGCCAAGCGCTCCTGGAACGTGTTTAGAGCTTCGTTGATCTGTGAGTCCATCAACAGGCATTCATCGATCTTCAACCACTGCCGAGTAGTAGCGTTCACATATCCAATCGAGCCGGCATCCTGCTTTTTCGCGACTGTAAACCTGCCGTGGTTTCGGTAACCAAGTTGCCTGGGACTCTCCACCGTTTGAAGCACTGTGGTCTCAGACAGCGAATCGAATGCAGACAATTCCTTAACTACTCGATCTCGTTTGAGATCCAGCTGTCTGGCGTACGAAACGTGCTGCCACTGGCACCCGGTGCACTCCAAGAAATACTTGCATGCCGGTTCAACTCGATCAGGTGATGCTTCGAGCACATCGACAGTCTTCGCTGCCACGCGTTCTGGGTATTTCCGAAGCACTTCAGCGACCACAGACTCACCGACTATCGCACCTGCGACTTCGATCGGTGCCCCGTCGATTTCGGCAGTAGCAATACCACCATCGTTGATTCCGGTGATTTCGACTTCAAATCGGTCACCTTCATCTAGCGTGAGGTGACCTGTCAGGTCAGGTCCCGAATATCTTTTTCTGCGTTTTCGCTTCGCCATTCAGCGATAAATCTCAGTTCATTCAGCCTTGAACTCAAGGCTCGAAATTGGCATTTGAAAATTGGACTGTCTGTTATTCTGGACTATCGACCTCGTTCGTGGTCGTGAGTTCCCGCCAAATTGAGCTAAATCAGCACGTATCGAACGCAGAACATACTCTTGGTTTCCAAGTCAGAAAACACAAATTCACCATCCGTCGAACGTCGACTCCCGGACTGGTTCAAGGTCAAAGCGCCGGGGGGCGAGAGCTACCTCGAAATTCGAAAGAAGATCAAGGGCGCAAGCTTGAACACGGTCTGCGAAGAAGCAGCCTGCCCAAACATTGGTGAGTGCTGGGACCGCGGCACTGCAACGTTCATGATTCTCGGTGACACCTGCACCAGGGCATGTTCCTACTGCAACGTAAAAACAGGTTGGCCAGGAACTGAAGACAAAGCTGAGCCGTTCAGAGTCGCTTCCACCGTAAAGCAAATGGAGCTCAGTTACGCCGTTATTACATCGGTCGACCGCGACGATCTACCCGACTACGGCTCTGAAATATTTGCCGAAACTATCGCTCAAGTTGGACGCACCACTCCAGACTGTAAAGTCGAAGTGCTCATTCCAGACTTTGAAGGTGATCTCGATTGCCTGAAGCGAGTAATCGATGCCGGACCGCACGTGCTCAACCACAACATAGAGACGACACGCAGGGTCTTCAAAAAGGTACGGCCTCGCGGGAATTACGATCTGTCACTTGAACTGCTTCGACGGGTAAAAGAGATTAATCCGCACATGCCATCCAAGTCAGGAATGATGGTTGGGCTCGGAGAAACGCGGGACGAAGTTCTCGAAACAATGCAGGACTTACGGAACGTAAACTGCGATCTGCTCACGATTGGTCAGTACCTGCGCCCATCGAAACGTCACCACCCGATTATTCGGTTCTACCGACCTGACGAGTTTAAGGAGTTGGAAGAACTCGGACTCAAAATGGGTTTCAAGCATGTTGCTGCAGGTCCATTGGTTCGAAGTTCCTACCACGCAGACGACCAACACAACGCCGCTATCGACAAAATCCTCGAAGCTGCGAATCGCTAGTCGCTCACACTCGCCCAACAGCCCGATCTAAAGGATCCGATCAAGTTGTCGACACTGTTTGTAGTTGCCACACCAATCGGAAATCTCGGCGACATCACCTTGCGAGCAGCCGAAACGCTCAAGAACGTTTCGGCGGTCGTTGCCGAGGACACACGGGTGACGCGAAAACTGCTGAATCATCTTGAGACACACCCCCGCCTCGAATCACTTCACGAACACACGAATCCAGAGCGGGTAGTCGAAATTGCTCAACTACTGGAATCAGGTGATATTGCCTATGTCACGGATGCTGGTACACCTGGCATTAGTGACCCCGGCTCAAAGCTAGTCGAAGCAGCGGTTCAAGCAGGCCACACCGTTGAACCATTGCCGGGCGCATCCGCAGTGACTTCCGCGCTCTCAATCACCGGCTGGAGTTTTGATCGATTCCTGTTTGTTGGATTCCTACCGAGAAAAAGTGGCGAGCGTATCGAACTGCTGGAATCTGTCAGAGATGAACCCGGACCTGTTGTCTTCTATGAGTCACCCAATCGAATTCGGAAGTCTCTCGATGACATCCAGTCGGTATTTCCAGAACGTGAACTTGTCATTTGCCGTGAACTGACTAAAAAGTTCGAAGAAACATTTCGCGGCACAGCAAGCTCCGCACTTGCTCACTTCACAAACCCAAAAGGTGAGTTTGTAGTTGCCATACAGGGCGCGGGAAGCTCTTCTGCCACAACACTCACCGATGATGAGATCCTCGCGGCAATCGACGAAGCTCGAACCAACGGACTTGCTGGAAGAAGACTCGTAGACTCAGTCGTTGAATCGACAGGTATCCCGAAAAGCCGAGTTTATCCGCTAACTCTCAAATAGCACTCATGAACTTGCATAACACCAATTTTTGCAAGTGATTCGTTCGATCCGGCAGCTATAATCGACAGTCTGTATCAAATTGATTTCGATGTTTAGAGCGCCTGCAAAAGGCAACTTAATCCCAAGAACCGGAACTCTCCTTTGTCACGCAAAATCCTGGTAGCCGTCGCCTGGCCATATGTAAACGGTGAACCTCACCTCGGTCATATCGCCGGTATGAACGTGCCTGCCGATATCTTCGCCCGTTACCACCGCATTGCAGGTAACGACGTTGTGATGGTTTCCGGATCCGATATGCACGGCACCCCAACGATGCTGAAAGCGGCCGATGAAGGGGTTTCGCCAGAAGAAATTTCTGGCAGGTATCACGCCATTTGGAGCAAAGCCCTCCAGGACATGCACTTCTCGTACGATCTGTACACCCACACTCACACTGATCAACACCGTGATGTGGTGCATGACCTGTTCAACACGATCAAAGAGAAGGGCTACCTGGTTGAGGAAACTCAGTCGATGCCGTTCTCAGAGACCGAACAGCGATTCCTGTCCGACCGATTCGTAGAAGGAACCTGTCCACACTGTTCTTACGAATCAGCACGTGGCGACCAATGTGACAACTGCGGCCGAACCCTCGATCCAATTGACCTGATTGACATTCGATCCGGTCGCGACGGTTCTACTCCGGTCTTCAAAGACACAACTCACCAGATGTTTACTCTCGGTGCGTTCCAGGACCAACTCGAAGAGTGGGTGTCTGACAAAGACGAGTGGCGACAAAACGTACGAAACCAAACCCTCGGAATGCTGCGCGAAGGTTTACACAACCGCGCAATGACTCGTGACATCGATTGGGGTGTCACCGTTCCGCTCGAAGGCTACGAAAACAAGCGTTTCTACGTTTGGTTTGAAGCTGTCATGGGCTATTTGTCAGCAACCAAAGCGTGGGCAGAACAAAGCGGTGATCCTGATGCCTGGAAACGCTTCTGGGTCGAGCCAGACGGAGAAACCTACTACTTCCAGGGCAAGGACAACGTACCGTTCCACACGGTTATTTGGCCTGCCATCCTTCTTGCTTACGGTGGGCTAAACCTGCCGACTGACGTGGTCGCCAATGAATACCTCAACCTTGGCGGATTCGATTTCTCAAAGAGCCGTGGTCACGCAGTTTGGCTTCCAGATTTCCTCACACGCTACGACCCGGATCCGCTCCGTTACTACCTGGCGTCAATCATGCCGGAAACTTCCGACTCAGAATTCACGTGGGAAGGATTCGTCGCGGCAAACAACAACGAGTTGGTCGCCAACATCGGTAATTTCGTTCACCGAATTCTGACAATTACGACTCGCAACTTCGACAACACCGTACCGACTCCAGGCGAGTTGGACGATGCAGACAAAGCAGCACTTGAAGCCTGCGATGTCGCTCTCAAAGAAGTTGCCGAAGCTATTGATGGTCGAAACTTCCGTGCAGGTCTACGTGCTGCAATGCGCCTCGGTCAGCACGGCAATCGTTATGTCGACGCTAAAGAGCCATGGAAAGTCGTAAAGACTGACCGTGACGCCGCGGGAACAACTTTGTGGGTCGGTCTAAACATCGTTTCGACTCTGCGAACCGTTTTCTACCCGTACATCCCAGCTTCGACAGAGAAGATTCACAGCATGCTCTTCGGAAATGGCGACGTGCTTTCCGATGGCTGGGATCGCCGCGAAATCATTCCTGGAACTCCTCTCGAAAAACCCACACCTTTATTCAGGAAACTCGACGAATCTGTTGTAGAAGAGGAGAATGCACGTCTAACAGGCGATGCATAATTTCTTCCGGGACAAGTCATGGTCGAAGCAATTACGCAAGAAAGCATTTACGCTCCCGTTGTCGATGACCTCGAACTGGTAATCGAGGAAATCGCTTCGATCGCTGAGCGAGCACCGGAAGGCACGCCCCAACAAGGTGAGGACCTCGAAGCGCAGCTCGGGCACGTCTTGGCGACCCCCGGCAAACGTGTTCGTCCAGCACTCACGCTGCTCTCGTCACGACTCTGGGGCAATGGCGGTGGAGAAAACCCTCGCCGAATGGCTACAGGTGTGGAGCTCCTTCACATCGCCACACTCGTGCATGACGACACAGTCGACCACGCTGACACACGTCGCGGGCACCAAACCGCAAGCAATCTCTGGGGACGCAACATTGCAGTCCTGATTGGTGACTACGTCTTCGCAACGTCAGCTATGTACGTTTGCGACACCAACAACGTACGGCTGATCAGGCGATTCTCAGAAACTATTACCGAGCTCGCCCGTGGTGAACTCAGTGAGATCTACAAAGGCTGGCAGCAAGGCGTCAGCATCGAAGAGTACAACCAGCGGATTTACGACAAGACCGCTTCGTTGTTCTGTACTGCATCCGAGAGCGGGGCTGTACTCGGCGGTGCCAATGACGCACAAGCCGCGGCTCTGAAGTCATACGGCTACAACATCGGTATGGCGTACCAGGTTTACGACGACCTGCTCGACTACAGCGCCACTTCTGAGCAGCTTGGAAAACCGGCAGGACACGATCTCGAAGAGGGAATCCTTACGCTCCCTGCAATTCTCGCCATTGAGAACGGAGCGGCTGAAGACCTCGATTTGTTGTTCAAAGCCCCAGCTGATGACCGCTCAGAAATGATCCCAAGCGCGGTCGAAGCAATAAGAAATTCCGGCGCTCTTGGACTGACCCGTAATGTAGCCAACGACTACATCGATAAGGCGATAGCGTCTCTCGATGGAATCCCGGAGTCGCAAGAGCTCAAATCTCTATTTGACCTTGCTGAGTACGTACAGTCTCGAAGCTACTAATCCATGCCTGGCAGCAGCTCTAGCAATGACGAACCACCGGTCGCACCAGGGCTAGTCCAGGAAAAGCTCAACGGCATTTACGGGCCGATTGAGTGGCGACCTCGAATGATCGCCATTGATGAACTGATTTTCACAGTTCTTACTCAGAACACTTCCGATTTGAACGCCGAGCGGGCGTACGACTCGCTCCGCAAAGTTCTTCCGAGCTGGGCGCAGGTCATCGAGGCCGACACAGCTGTAGTTGCCGATGCGATCAAACACGGCGGGCTCTCAAATCAAAAGTCTGTTCGAATTCAAAAGATTCTCGTCGAAATCCTGAAACGACTGGGACACTTCGATCTCGAATTCCTTGCCGACCTACCGCTTGAGGAAGCCAGAGAATGGCTAACCTCACTACCGGGAGTCGGTCCCAAAACGGCAGCAGTCGTCATGGCGTTCTCGCTCAAGATGCCAGCATTCCCTGTCGACACTCACATTCAGCGGGTTTCGAAACGACTGGGATTCATCGGTCCGAAAGTCACGGCGGATCAGGCACACCCGCTCATGGAGGATCTGATCCCCGAAGACGACCGCTACGACATGCACGTCCTGCTAATCACACACGGTCGTCAAATCTGCAAAGCTCAACGCGCCCGCTGCGATGAATGCCCTCTTTCCAACGAGTGCCCCGCCAGCACAGTTAGCTAGTCCGATTGCAACATCGACTGGCCGGGTCGGTGATATGCTGACCAACCTCAAAAATCGGTCCGCTCAGGAGTAATCAATGGCAACGATTGTCGATGCGAACTCTCTCCCAAACGACAAGTTCGGATTCCGAATATACGGCGTGATGGCACACCTCCCAGAGCCTCAAGCGTCTCAGATCAGACAGTTCCACAAGCTGGTCGGTGCCGACGACCTCGCGACTATTCCTCACTGTTCCATCGATAATTTTTGGGGACCCGATGATCTGGACGCGGTTAAGTCGGCATTGGCGACGGTAGCCGCAAATCATACGCCGTTTGAGAACACGATCGATTTTGATGATCTGCGTGTCGGTGACTGGGGATGTGCGTACGGCTTCAAGCGAGAGCCAGCCCACCTCGAACTTCAGGCACATGTTGAAGCTGCGATGTTGCCGATCACGAAACGCCTGCGGGATCCTGGCGAGTACTGGCCTCACACTACTCTGGTGCTCGACGCCAAGCCAGAAGAACGTCCTCTGATGGAACCAAATCTTGAAAAGATCGACATAACCGGCACCATGAGATTCGACAACATCGCACTGATAGGTCGTGTTGGACACTCAAGAGGTGGCCAATATCGAGTACTGGAAACGTATCCACTACAGGGTTGATCGCATCGCATATCGGAAACCCGAATCGTGATGCCTCACGGCTCTCAATAGCCAAAAAATGAGGGGTTACACAAATCGCCGATTCGTCGACTTCGCGGTATGCTGATATTTAGTGCCTGAAACGACCCGTGCTGAGAAGCACGCGGACAACGTCACAAAGCACGGCCCCATCGTCCAGCGGCCTAGGACACCACCCTTTCAAGGTGGAGACCGGAGTTCGAGTCTCCGTGGGGCTACCATTTCGAACTAAAAACACCCGCGAATTGTTTGGCGGGTGTTTCTGTTTTAATTCCACACACATGCGTGTTGGATTGAGTTGTTGGACAGGTATCCATCGAATATGACTTTGATTTGGCATGATCCCGTGAAATCCAAATCGGCTATCCTCAACTCATGATGCCGCGTCGACACGCCTCACAGAGCGTCGCAATACTGCGACGCCTGAGAATCATTGTCCCAATATTTGCGCTAGTGATCGGGACAGGGACCGTCGGATACCTTCTGCTCGAAGACGACTTTGGTTGGGTGGACGCGCTTTACCAATCTGTCATCACAATTAGCACCGTAGGTTTTGGCGAGGTCCGCGTCCTTAGCGACGCATCTCGCATATTCACCATCGTGCTCATACTTCTCGGAGTTTCAGCATTCACCTACACATTCAGTGTGCTCGGTGAATACGTAGTTGCCGGTGAATTCAGGGGCTCAGTTAGGGCAAGAAAAATACGTAATGCAATCGCAAATCTCTCAGGGCACACAATCATTTGTGGGCGGGGTCGAATCGGGAACCGGATTGCCGAAGAATTCAAAGTAATTGGCGAACCAGTTGTTGTGATCGATTCTGACTCCGAGGTTTCGGAGCAAATGAAGCAGGCCGGAATATTGACCGTTGAAGGCGACGCAGGTGATGAACAAGCACTCATAGACGCCAACGTGCACAAGGCCAGTCGCTTGATCGCAGCCACCGGATCTGACGCGACGAACTTGATGATTTCACTATCAGCCCGATCGCTGAATCCGAACATATTCATAGTTGCACGAGCCGACGATGAATCAAACGAACAGAAGTTGCTCAAAGCAGGAGCGAACCGGGTGGTCCCGATCTACAGATCAACCGGACGCCGCATGGCGCAGCTTGCTCTTCGACCTCACGCTGTCGAATTCACTGACATTGCTCTCGGGGACCAGGAGATCGAACTATCAATCGAAGACCTGATTGTTCAACCAGGTTCAAGACTGGATGGTGCAACTCTTGAGGAATGTATTACTCCCGAAGGCGGCAACTACATGGTCATTGCGGTCCGTCGACACAACGGCGAACTCGAAATGATGCCTCCGCCATCCACGCAAATTGCGGCTCAAGACGTGGTCGTCGTATTCGGCACCCGCGACCAGTTCAGTGAACTCGAATCCCTGACCAGCGCGCCTTACGTATAGCACCCAAATAGCTTCACAAATTCCTGAGCTATTCCATCGTTAACTGGAACTAAGACAGCGCGATCATAATAACGATGAGGTACTCCGAACCATCAATCGTTTTGCTCGCTGCACTCGGCACGATGATCGCCGTGCTATTGCACGAGTTTGCTCATTTCCTGACAGCGAGACTTGTCGCAGGGTACTGGGCTGAATTTCTCTATGCCGGTGTTCGCTACTCAGAGCCGTTTAGTCGTGGCGAAGCCATCGTGATTTTCGGGTCAGGTCCGATTGTCGACGTTTTGGTAACTGGCGGGTTGGCATGGTTCGTGTGGGAGCGGCGAGAGTCCCTGACCACAGCAATGCTTTCGATCCCGATCGGCATACCGTTGCTCTACCTACTTTCTGCATTGATCGTACTGATCACTCAATCCGAAGATGCGGACCTTACTAAACTCGGTGATTCCATATTCAGCAACAGTTCGCTTGGCGGCACGGCGATATTCGTGCTCTATTTCCTTGGCATCGCAGTACCCACCCGTTACATAGCCCTGGCAACCATCCGATCAACGACACCAAACCTGCTAAATGTCGGGCACGCCATGCTTATCGCAATCGGAGTCCTCGGCGGTCTTCTTGCCTCGCTAGTAATTCGAGAACTCCTAATCGCCTTTTAGTTCTCAAACCTCACGACGCTCCCTCTAGACACACTGATTCCGCGCTCCTACGATTCCGCCAGTAATTATTCGCACGATGGAGTTTGCACTTTGAAGATCACAAAAGTTATCCCCTGGCTTATTTCTGCCCCGTCGCCGTACCTCGATACGGCAAACGACAGCAGACTCCGAAATCGTGAGTACGTTTATGTCGAGGTTCAAACCGACGAAGGGGTAACCGGTTGGGGTGAAATCACTGGCACGCGACCGACAGCCAACCGCGCGGTATGCGCAGCACTTCGACATGTCAGTGATCTAGTCGAAGGTGACGACCCACGCCTGATCGAAATGATCTGGAACAAGATCTTCCGAGAGTTCACATACATGGGCTCGCGGGGTGCAACGACCAACATCATCTCTGGTATCGATATTGCACTTTGGGACATCCGGGGCAAGGTCCTTGGACTTCCAATATCCGAACTGTTCGGTGGACCTGTACGTGACGGTGTACCGATCTACTGCCACCCGGAAGACGGGTCGTCTGTAGAGGACGCCGTACAGCACGCGAAGGCAATAGTTGAAACGGGTCAAAAATCTCTCAAAACCGACCCCTGGTTCCCGCACCACACTGAAGAAAGCAATGGATACCTAACAGGCCAACTTTCTGCCGAAGCCGAAAACCACGGCGTCGATCTAATTGCCGGGATTCGCGAAGCCGTCGGTCCCGACTTCGAAATTCTCATCGACTGCCACGGACGCTTCGATGCACCAACAGCCATCCGACTCGCCAAGGCTCTAGAGCCCTACAACATTTTCTGGTTTGAAGAGCCCGTGCCGGTTGAAAGCCACCACGCCCTTCGACAGGTTCGAGAAAACGTTAACGTCCCAATTTGCGTTGGCGAGCGAATTCACACGCGCTGGGAGTTTGTCCCGATCCTTGAAAACGAACTTGCTGATTTCATCATGCCGGACGTTACTTGGACCGGCGGTATTTCCGAGATCAAGAAGATTGCAACTATGGCTGAGGCGTACTACGTGCCAATCTCACCACACGATGCCAGCGGACCAATCAACGTGCTCGCGGGTGCGCACGCTATGGCTTCTGTCCCGAACCACTACCGTGTCGAAACGTCACGCGCAAAACTCAACGCATACGACGTGATGATCGACCACCCGCTCGACATTCGAGGTGACAAGATCTACCTGTCCGACCGACCAGGTTTGGGTATCGAACTCGACAAGGATTACATGCGAGCGAACGCTCTCGATGGCTACAGTGACTTGTAGACATCACACGGGTCCGGCTAAATCCACGATCGAACTATGGACGGCTACGACGCAGATAAGTACATAGATATGGTCGGCACCGGTTATGACTCAATTGCTGACGCCTATTTTGAGAACTACCGCGTCGACATTCCAAGAGTTGTGAAGGACAAAGTCGCAAAGTTCGACGCCATTTTCGACGATGGAAGCGAACTGCTCGAACTCGGATGCGGCAACGACCTACCGTTTACGAAGAAACTTGCCAATCGACACGGCGTGATCGGTGTCGATGTTTCAGCGGAACAAATCAGGCGTGCTAAAGCCAATGTGCCCAGTGCCAGCTTCATCAACGCCGACATGACTTCGGTAGAACTTCCGCAGGAAAGCTTCGATGGTGTGCTGGCGTTGTACTCGATCATCCATGTGCCACGCGAGAGGCATGCTCAACTATTCGCATCGATTCACTCCTGGTTAAAACCGGGAGGAATCTTCACAAGCTCTCACGGCTCTTCCGATTCTGAGGAATGGGTGGATCCGAACTGGTTTGGGGCATCCATGTACTGGAGTCACTTCGCCCCTGAAGTCACGCAACGGCTTGTCCGGGACGCTGGCTTCGAAATCGAGTCGGCCGATATCGAAGAATTGATCAACCCTGGTGATGGAGACACTGAGCGTCACTTGTGGCTGGTCGCCAGAAAGACATAGCAGGGAATGAAGGAACTGTACAAAAACGACAAATTCTCGTTCTCGCTGAGTGTTGTCAGCATCGCGATGTGGGGACTCGTGCTCTTGACCGGTTTGATCGAGGTTTATGCCGACGAATCAGAGGGCGTACGGACACTCGGCAGGGTCAGCCTTTATCTTGCGGCAGGATTGACCGGAGTGTTTGTTTTGTACGTGTTCGCAAAAACACGGCGAAGTTGATCCTTCGACAGGCTCAGGATGACCAAGAAACGCGTCCCGACCGTAGTGGAGGGACCTAGCGTGAAGCCCTCTAGCCTTCTGCCAGCGCAGCCTGCTCGGCCTGCTTCCAAAGCTCCATAGACTTAGTCAATTTAGCTTCAGCTTCGAGCATTTGAATCTGGTCAGCTACCAGGGTGTCCAGGGCGTTCTGGAAGAACGATTCGAACAAAATCAGGCCGTCCTGATGAGCCATCAACGCCTCAAGACCAAGCTGATGCGAAGCCATGTTCTGTTCAGGAACATCAATCTTCTTCCAGCGATCAATTACTGCCTGTGAGTCAGCAGCAAGTGAACGGGCGGCAATCACGCTCTTGGAGTAAAGAGCGATGTGCTCATCATCCGATGTTACGTGGCTCTGGTTGAACCAATCGACGGTATCGTTCCAGCGGTCTGTGATCTCGTTCTGCATGTAAACGACATCCAGCGCTTCACTCTCATACTGGGTGAGTTTGCCACCAGACTGGTGACCAATCACAACGATCCCAATCACGACCAGCATTGCTACGGTCATAGCAGCTGCTGTCGAAGTGAGCACACGCATTCTTGAACCTGGCCTTCGCTCGGTTTTGATGTTGGGGTGATTCATGTGCCGGGATCCCCGCTACGTCGGGCGAAGGTTACACCATCCGCCCTCGTAGCGTAGCTTGGTTCTATCGAATGTTCGTGATTGTCTCGGTCTTTGGCTGCTCTCCGTCGTCGTCAGCCGGCAAGTCTTCAATTCTGAATGTCTGGACCTGACCGTTCCAACGGAACATCTTGCCCCGGTTCTGCTTTGCAGCGATACGTCGCTCTTTCGTTGAGCCTTCCAGAATTCGATCGAGGATCGCATCAACAGAGTTCTCGACTACACCAAGCAATGATCGGTCGATGCGTTCGTCAATGTATGGAACGCCCCATGCTGCACCCTGGATTGCTTTTGCAAGCATTTCAGGCTGTCGAGCTGTGGAAGTGAGAACGTAAGACCATTCAAGTCCAAGTCCGGTCGGAACCATCGCCAGTCGCTCCGGGTCGGAGTAAGGCGAAACGATCACAATTCCGAGAGTCGGGTTGATCTTGCGGAGTGCGAACGCAACGTCGATTCCACCGAGATCGTAACCGAGATCAATGTCGATGATTGCGACATCAGGTCGCATCAGGACTACACGCTCTACTGCTGTGTCACGATCCTGAGCACCGGCAACCATGGCGGTGGTCGGGTTCTTGTCGACAGTCTCTGCAAGCGCTTCGATGAATCTTGCTGACCGTGCGGCGATCATCACTTTAGTAGATACACGTGCGAGGCGCTTCTTGTCTGAAGCAGACTGTGGAGTCCTGTATCGTCGTCGCCTGAATGTAATTTTCATTTTCCTACCCGCCTTCTGCCGAGTTGCGTATCAGTCGCACCAACGTGTGATGAAGGTGTGCTGCACCAACAGATTGCTGGATTACACACACGGATAGCAGCGCGGAAGCGTCATTCGACCGATCTAGTCGGCTCATTGGCCCCAGTTGCACTCATGAGCCAATTGGCTCATTTGAGTTGCGGGCTGCACCCAATTCTGAAAATTAGCTGGCAATTCGGTGGGCGGAAGTTGTGATTCAGGTTGGGGTTTTTTGCGGGAGGAATGTTCGGGAGAATCCACTTTCCCTACTTGCACGATCTGTTGACATCCCGAGCAACTCCGAGGGATCAGCGAATACTGGCATCGCTGCAGTTTCTCGCGACATACGAGATCCTGAATCAAGTTCAGGATGACGACACCACCACGTCACTGACGCGTCCCGGATGAAAGCATGTACTGAGTTCTGTAGAAGTATCGAGGGGTCAACGGTCTAATGGCAGCAAGATAACCTGCTGCCTCCAACCCAGATTCCTCCGCTACGGTCGGAATGACAACACTCGAAGCTCCTCTCCCCCCGGGAACGGGGAGAGTTAGAGAGGGGGATACTGCGCCGCGTGACTCTGGTTCCCTTTCCGGACTGGAAAGGGTTAGGGATAG